>ERZ724508.1013-NODE-1013-length-18019-cov-5.785070_pt1 | contig 18019 bp, 20 predicted proteins | sample MGYA00376041_ERZ724508 | MGnify/ENA primary metagenome ERZ724508 (study PRJEB28724, sample SAMN07190887) | wastewater metagenome | isolation source: effluent of sewage treatment plant in Hong Hong | place: USA: Christiansburg, Virginia | collected 2016-03-01 ...
AACAGAAAGAACACGCCACGAACTAAGCCTATATTGTGAGCAACAGCAGCGTCAGCTTCAATGGTAAATGTGGGATTCTCGTCGAGAAGGGAGCCAACCCCCACATCTTTAAGAATATCATCGAGAAGAACCTGGGGCAAGGTATCCTACTCACCGAAGGTTCAAGTGCCTTCATTGAAAAGAACGAAATTTGCAGTAATATCAAAGCAAACATTGCACTTGGGGGCCGCTGCAGCATAAACACAACGATAATCGAGAATAAGATTAGGGGAGGGAAGTGCGAAGGCATATTCACCATCTACGGAGAGCGGCTGCTGATCACCAACAATGAAATCTCTCGCAACAATCAAGGCATTGTGGCAGTTACCTCAGTACCTCGCATTGAGGGCAACACCATTTCGCTAAACGAGACTAATGGGGTGCTGCTCGTCAGAGACTGTTAGGCCATCCTAGAGAGGAATGTGCTAGAGAAGAACAATGCCGCTGGAGTGTTCCTTCGGGATAACTGCTCAGGCACTATTCGTAGCAATAAGGTAAATCCTTCGCGTGATTTAGTTCCTTTCGAACAAGTACGAGCTCATAATCGAGAATAGCCACCCCTCTCTGGCAGAGGTTCATCGAGAAAACACCTACGAGGGAGAATTGAGAATTCCCCAAAATTACGAATGTGTTATATTTTGAATAATGTACCTGCTGTACGAATCGCTGATCGATCGAATTAAGCGGGACGATATCATGAGGTACAATCTCAAGCACAGGAGAGGCGTCAGAGCAGACGTTCCGAAATTGCCAACCAAGCAAGAAGGCAGAGCACCATAAAATTAATTCAAAGCAACGGGAAACAGCAGGCGTGTCAACAGGTAGTTTCGGCGACCTCTGTAGCAAGCCAACGAATCCGAGCATGCATAAACTCAAAGCAGCTCCGCTGAGATAGCCACTGTCATTCAATTGAAATAAAGTTCTCCGAAGCAAGTCAAAGCAGAAGCTTCACCTCAACAGTAACCATCTCCCGACAGAGCAATCAATGTGAAACTGACGAGTCGTTAGCTCCCGACTGAATTCCCTGAAGAGGAGGAGGAAAGAGTACCTTGCACGGAAGGCTGTGGCAGAAGCTTTGCTTTGAAGGTGCTGCAGAAGCATATGAAAATCTGCAGGAAGGCTCACCAGTCCAAAAGAGAGGTCTTCGTTATCAAGCAGGACCCTGAAATTGAAAACGTGAAAAAGCATCTCCCAAAAGCAAAGGAAGCTCCTGCTGAGGAGAAATCTGAATAGGTTCCTAAATGGCAACGGCAAAGCGAGATCTTCCGGCTGAACCTAAAACGAGGAAAAGGCACTTTAACTGCTGAATAATAAAAGCTCCTAAAGGAACTCGAAGGAGATGATAGGGTTCAATGCCCAATATGCAGCTGCAAGTTCAATCCCAAGGTATTCGACAGACACAAGTCTTTCTGCGAGGACAGAGCCAAGAAGAAGAAGAAGTGATGACTCGCCACTAATCACTGATCGTTGTCGGTCACAGTTCGGTACATTGCGAACAGCTGTCCAACATTGCTAACCACTGCAGGGTCGAACTTGTCAATGAAGGTCTTCACGCTACGCGGAACTCGTAGGTTTTGGGGTAGAAAGTCGTAGTTTAGCTTGTCGTATTACACTGCTGCCGGCTTCTTTATGACGGGCTGCTGTCTTGCTGGCTGTTTGATCTTAGACAATTTACTAAGAATATCGCCTAAACGGTTGTCCGATAGTGGCTCACTGAGCTTTGGATCTGGGTATGCTTTTGCCTCGGAGTGAGATATCTTCGTCAGCCGTTTTTAAAGATCTTCCAAGGTCATGTCAGTCCTCTTCTGCTCCGTGGTGAACGAATTATCGCTTTGCTTACGATCCTTGAGGATCTCTGAGAGCTTGATCTTGTTGCCGCTCATCACAACTAACGGATAATTAACACAACTGCCAACACTATCAAATTCGTATGCCTGAATGAATAACAACAACCTTTATGATAGTTAGCTTATTCAGCTGCCGACCGGAACAATGTAGCGGTGAGCGTAACGTAGGCGTCAAGAGTCCAATGAAAGAACCAGCTTTGTGCACCGTCGTATTGGCATGTACGACGTCATCAAGGTGCTCGTGCCTTTCGGCTTCAAATCATTTGGGACCCAGCACGATCATATCCAGTCCTTCCGGCAACAGTTCGTCAAAGAAACCAAGTGGTAGCTAAGCATCTCCAATATAGGCTGTCAGAATCACAGTATCGCGAGATCGTCAATATGTGTGGGTCGCTGCCGGGATCCACTGCCGTTCAGATATTCATCTTGATCAGCACGTTGCTGACAAAATCACCATTCATCAGCTACATCGCCTTCTTCGCTTTCTGCTTAATGTCATCACTGGTGCTGCTCTTTCTGGGAACTCTCGTGAGAGATTACGTACAAGATGAAAACACTCTTCCTGTTCAGCTGCGGTTAGTGTTTCTTGGCTTCAAAGCCGCTGGTGCTGGCATAATCTTCAGTCGCTTGATTCACAACGTTAGTCTGAAGAAGCAGGATCAGAATCTGTTCAAGATATCGATTATGCTGGGAACCACCATCTTGTACTTCTACTTTCGATCGACTGCGTGCATCGAGGCTTGTCTGTTCTTCGGAGGAGTGCTCAGCCTGTACGTCGAAACCGATGTCAAGAAGAAGATGAACGAACAGACCAGGCAGGTCATGAAGAGTATGAGTAAGTACAGTATTCTGTTCGGGAGCTTTTCGACCTATCTACTGCTTGGAATCTACCTCATTCTCTGGCTCGTGTTCAAGTTTCATCCCCAGAGCCCTTACGTTTACTGTGGAATCTTTTACTTCGTAGCCTGCTTTATCTTCGGTCCCGCTAGTACAATCTTCGCGTTTCTATTCGCCTACTTCTCGGAGAGTCAGTTAATGACTCCCGAGCAGTTTTGGCTAGGAGTACCACTTGCTTATCTTCTTCCGGGCACATCGATCAATATTGCCGTTTACTATGGAACACTGATTGATGGTGCAAGAGGTGCATTGTTGGCGTGGGTGTGTATCTATCTACCCGCTTTCTTGTCAGTATATGGAATTCTACCTGATTGGTACCTTTACCGAGATCGTCCAGGCATTCAGCGACTATTGATTGGGGTCAGCTGTGTTTCTTCAGGCCTCGCCCTTGCTTCGGTACAAACCTATCAGCACGTAGATAGCCATGCTGCTGTAGCATTGCATGGATCGGGACGTGGGCGTCACTGTCGGAGTATTCATAATCACGGTCTTCTTTAGGATAGTCGTGGATATTTGGGCGCCCTTGCTCATTCTTGTTGGCGGTTTTCTCGCCAATACCAGACGTTGGGGGCTTCTTTACTACCGGTTCAAGTAGGCACCCGATTACCTGCCAGCCGCTCTAATTGCTTCCGATTGACGCTATTCCCGTTGTTGGATAGTTTAATTTAAAGCCAAAACGTTAAATTTGAATGCTTAGGCTGCTTTCGTTTGTGCTGCTGTTCTTCGGCTTCCATAGCTTGAAGTTCGAATACAACGGAGTGCAACCTCGCTGCATAATCAGACGCTAGAACAGAATGGAGTTCAGCAGAGAGCATCCTGTGAAATTCTGCGAAGTCTATAACTACGCGGAGGACAAGTGTGTTGACTGCTTTGACGGCTACTCACTATTTGGGAGCCGGTGCCTCCTCGATGATACCAATCTCAATGTGGCCCCTATACTTATTGCGAGGAATCCCTTTTGTGAAAAGTACAATAGCAAGGACAAGTGCATCGCTTGCTACGAAGGCTATGCTTTCAGAGATGGTTAGTGTGACACGGAGACTGAGAGCACGCTTAATTCAGACTTTATACTGCAATCCCTATCTCTTTACGATCATGAATTATGCCAGGAACTTCTTCCATCAGGCAAGTGCCTTAGCTGTTTCACCGGAGCCGAAATGAAGAATGGTCGATGCTCACTTCCAGACTATCGACAGTATTCGTGTCGTAATCAAAATACCTGTTACCCAATCGTCACAGCTTGCCGTATTTACTCTCGACAAGGTTTTTGTAAAATGTGCGAAGAGGGCTCGGTCAATATGAACGGGCAGTGCCGATTGATAAAACGTGGCTCGCTGTGCGAAGCCTACAATCAGAGGCGCCAATGCGTTAAATGCACCTCATATGCTACAATGGCAAAGGGAAAATGCATATATCGTCAACCGTTTTGTAACCGAGAGGATTAACGCGGCATGTGCCTGGAGTGTAACAAGAGATCGATGTTGCATAACGGATAATGCCACCTCTACACATCATCGATCCCCTTCCTTTACAGCGAACCAAACTGCGTAAGTTGGAAGGATGGGTCGTGTTTTCAATGTGCGTTTGGCTGGAAGCTTACCTTCACTCGGTTGTGCCGACCGTTGCAATGACAATTCAAAGTTTTCGTGCATATTTATTGTTAAACTATCCAAATGTCTAACAGTCCCCCACATATCGTTAAGGAAACAGTTTACAACCATCGACCTCGAGACGAAGATGCAGAGAGGTAGTTTTCATTCCTAATGGACACGGAAGAGAACAACAAGCCGCCATCTTCAGACCTGCAGACTTTTCTCAGCGAAATAAGGAACATCAGCGAAAGCCTAAGTTTGAGAATGGATAGGATGGATAAAGAACTTACCCGATAAATCTGCCGACAGACCAACGGGCAGATAGACAGCAGCGCTCCTTACTCTAGAACAGCCCTAGCATCTCGAGGGCTGGTCAACATCAACACTGAAAGTGACGACATGTTCGGATGTAAGGAATTGATCGTCGAAAACCGTCAATTTGAGACTTCGTCGAACTTCTAGATCGATGAACACCAGAACTTCGTCAAGATTCGGAATAGCAGTAATGCTCCAACCTTCGGCTGCAGCGAGTCCAAGGGAAGGCTTCCTACGATAATCCTGCCCACTATTTCACAGTCGCACGACTATAAGGAAAACATTCGCACGAAAAAGCCTCCGCCAGTCAAGACAGCCACAACCCACCGCAGAGTCTACGAATCCATCCTGGAGAAATTTAGCACGGCCAGCCTCATCGCGATGAATAGATAGGAGAGTTGATTATAAATACATACGTGTACATGAACCCCAACTTTGAAGACTCGGTGGTTGGGTCTCTTGCTGCCAACCTGGACAATCTTCATTCGGTCGGGTTGCTCAACAAACTAGCCAAGGCCAAGCACTAACGGCTCCACACCTAAATTGTACAGATCGAAGGGCTATTAAAACGCGCAGAGGATCAGCGGATTGCCAGGTAGCAAGAGTATTCGAAGCGCTTCACTCACTACGAGTAGACCATCAGATTCCTCGAAGCTGAGACTGGCCGCAAGGATGAGCTCATCAAGAAACTTGAAGACCAGAATGGAAGCGTATGAGTTGGCGCATCTAATGGGTTGCCAGTGGTGATTGTCGTTAGATTATATACATTTGAATGCAGACTGCAAGCCTCCGCGGAGCAGCACTCGTCGAATACGAACGTCTTCGCCAGGTACGGCAAGCATCACGCAGAAAAACATTTACCTGCTGAACGACTTTCGCAGGGAAATGCAATCAGTTATGGAGGCATTCACTTTGGCCCCACAGAAAAGTATCGAGGAAGTTCAACCAGCCTCTGCTGTTGATTATCTCACCCGCAGAAAGGGTCTTGATAGGAAGGAACAGCAACATTTCACAAAAACAAAGAAGGAAGAACTGCCCTTCGAATGCATAGAGATGGAGTTAGAGCCAACCGAAAGGGAAGAGCTGGAAGGAAATTTCCGAACATTAAGCAGCCCATTGCTTGGAGGCTTTATGGTAACAGACTTTAAAGCCGAGTATGAACTGCCACAGCACCGCTGTACATAATTCCAGTGAGAGTCTCATTCATTGATTTTCGTTTGAATAGATGCAGTTTGACCGTGACCCATCCCGATTGATCAACGATGGCTGGAAGCCTGAGATAGCAGGTGTTCGGATAAAGCTGAATAATATCAAGGGTCGGAATAACTAGCTATATTTAAATCATGCTACCTTGAGACTGTCGTTTCGATTGCCTCAGCCACCTTAGAGCATTTATGGAGATTCTTCAGTGTAGCGACGACTGAAGGGTTAGTTACGCACTACTTATAAACAAAATATTCGATTATGATAAGAAAGTGCCGAATCGGCGAGGAGCCCGCTCCAATGTTCCGGCGTGACAAACCGTTGTCAACTGTGAAGCACGAGCTCTTTATTCAACAGCGGGCGAAGCGCTTTGATGAGGACTATGCGGTTGTCAAGAAACTGGGAGAAGGATCGTTCGGGCTAGTTTACGAAGTCATCCAGAAGAGCCTAGGGATCAAGCGAGCCCTGAAGATCGTGAGAAATACTTCGAACGACATCTACAGTACACGCGAAGAGATAGATGTGCTATCGCATATGGACCACCCTAACGTTCTGAAGCTCTACGAATACTACTAAGTAAAGGATTATTTCTACCTCGTCACTTAACTATTCGACGGCAAGGAACTCATTGGCGAACTCATAGCAGAGAATTCTTTCACTGAAGCAAAGGCCTCGGAAATTGGCTTGGAAATACTGAAGGCCCTCTTCTATACGCATGGCAAGAACATCGCCCACAGGGATCTTAAAGCCGAAAATCTCTTGGTGCAGAAGAAAAATGAAAAGTGGGTTATCAAGGTTATCGACTGGGGACTGGGCGCTATTGTTGGAAAGGAGCAACTGCACCGGAAATGCGGCACCCCATAATATGCTGCTCCTGAGATCTTTCAAGGGAACTATGACCAGCAGTGCGACATGTGGAGCCTTGGTGTGATGATCTTTGTTATGCTCTCGGGTGAGCATCCCTTTAAAGGTGCCAACTTCGGTCAGACGATGAATAGAGTGATAAATGATGAACCCGAGTTCGGGTAGAAGCAATGGGCCAATGTCTCGGAATAAGCGAAGGATCTGGTGAGGAAACTGCTGGTGAAGAATCCTCGGATGAGACTGACAGCTCCTCAAGCAATGTAGCATCCGTGGTTCAAATTATCACAATAGCAGCTAGTTGAGCCAACAGAACTCCCTGAGGCACTTGAGAAGCTGAGAGACTTCCGCATCAGCAATGGCCTGACATTGGCCGCAATGAACTACATAAACAATTGTCTGTCGACTGAAGACGAACGTCGACAGCTGAGCGATATCTTTAAATACCTGGACAAGAACAACGACGGTGTGCTAAGCTTCGACGAATTGGTGGACGGTTACACTGGAGTCTACAGCAGATGCATAGCCTAAAACATCGTCGACGACATCTTCTTAAAGATAGACATGAACCGCAGCGGCAAGCTCGAGTATAACGAGTTCGTGACGTATGCGATGCTAAGTCGCAAGGTCATTCAGGAAAACAAGCTGAAGATAGCCTTCCAGGTCTTCGATTTAAATGGTGATGGACGTATCAGCACCGAATAGACCAAGGAGGTAGCCTTGAAGTTATGTAGGTTCTCTTCAACGGCATCGAGGATCTCGAGGAGGACGTTGTTGAACGCATTGTCATCGAGATAGACGAAAACTGCGATGGATATATTGACTAGTACGAATTTATGAAGTTCCTGAACAACATTTCCAAGGAATACGATACCTCAATTGAACCTCCACTGAGCTTCCTCTCGATGTCGGGAGACTACAAGTCTATCACCACTCAGTTCGAGTCTCCGTCAATCAAGGGCTCTTACGACTACAAATTCGATAAATCGACAACCAACATTCAGACAGAAGGATCAGAGAATTCAGTCTCTTCAATTATGAAGTACGCTGGATCAGATACTCCCATCGAAATCGAAGACGAGAAGTCAGCTGACCTAGCAAAGAAGAGTCAGCCAGACGCCAAACATACCCGTTATCGTGAGACAAAGATAAGGGCTCAACCAGAGACGAAACGTCCACAGACACGTAACCATAATTCGAGGGCAGCAGTAAGGCGCCCCTGACCACCTTCTGCTTGGCATATAGGTGATATAAATTAATGTATTCGGTATATCAACCCGTTTGGACAGGCAAGACAACTATAATGCCACTTCCCTTGGGAGCTAATAGGAGGATGCAGCAAGGACATACATACACTTTCCCAAGCGCTGATGCCACAGACTTACATTCAGGAGGTAAAACCTTATCTTACATGAGGAGTTCCTCGAGGACTCACGGAAGGATTCCAACTCGACTCCTCGATCCAACCTTCTATACTGAAGTCAAGCGACATTACAAAACCAATGGGAAATCGAAATGACATCAGAAGCTTTTTCCGACACGCCCATTTCACGACGTCCCAAGCAATGACATGTGGTCTTGGTGATGGAGCATTTCGGAGAAACAAGTTACTGTAGACTCATTCACTATACTTTATAATGAAAAGTACAGCTGCGAAACCGGCGGCACGATAAAACCCCAGAGCTGCATCGCCTCTTCAGCACCCGCACTACTTCGAGCAGCTCAACGACAACCTGAAGATGCGTTACCTGACACTCAAGCAACGAGTAAATAGTAATGCGGAAATGCCACTTGATCAAAAGAAGAAGGCCCTCGACCAGTCCAGCCGCGGATACCTGGAGCTGCGCGAGCTCACCAAATAACTGCAGTACGTATGTTTGAAGGAGTCTGTTGACGAGTCGTTTACGCAGGGTTATTAAGCAGTCATCACGTGCCAGCAACTCTCATTAACCAGAATCAAATAGTTACTGCTGTCGATCAAAGGTTCCTTGGAGGAACAATCTAGCTTCTTCCACATCATCTGCAAGGAAATGCAACGAAGACAGTAATCAATGAGGCGGATGCTGGGCTATCTACGGAAGTACCAGGAGCTCGCTGATCTGCAGACCACAGCATTCGAAGAACCAGTCGGTCAAGGCATGCCTATCCTCTACGATCTCATGAGCAAAATCGTGGACAGGTTGATCGAGTATCGTTAGACGACACTGTGCCTCTTGGAAAGACTTGCTGATTGGAAATCGCATCTCTACTCGGTCATGACCGGAGAAGACGAAGACGACAAACAAAAGATACTCAAGGGGATTGCCTTCCAATACAACCGCAGCAATATCCTCTAAGTGCTAGCAACCGAAACAACCCGCCTTGCTGAGACTCCACTCTGCAAATTTATTCCGTTTCGCGAAGACTGTGAAACGGATCCGTTGTTGCTGCACCCTTATAAGCTCAGTGCACTGAATGATGATCTTCCTTTGAACAGACCTCCGTTGCTTGCACTCTTTACTCTGAACCGTAAGTATGTGCAGCGCCTTACTCGAAGTGAGCAGTTCTTTCTGAAGCAGTTGGGAGATCATCGGAACCGCACCAGTTATCCTGAGGAGTTACCTGAGTACAAAGTGTACTCCCAAATTTTTTCTGAAAAATTTTACAAGAAGGCTGTAAAGCGCAACCACATCAAAGCACCCGAACCATCCTCCTTTGTTCACAAAAGGTTCGATACAGACGTGGAAGACGATATGCTCCTTCCCTTTATTAAAAGTGAGCCCTCTTCAGATTCACAGCATAAGTACTAAACATCGAAGGGCCCAGCCACCACTTTGGATACTGAGAAACTCGAAAACCCAAAGCCAAGAGGTCGAAGCCGCATTCGCTTGAAGCCTGTCTTGCCAACCTTCAAGCGATACCCAACTGAAGCGGAACAGCTTGACAAAGAGTTGAAGGCAGTCATTTCGAACTACATCCAGCAAAAGACCATGACCCAGAACATGGCAAATACTGAAGAAAGCTATTCTTCACAAAGGAAGCTTCTATAGCCTGCGAGCTAGCTCAAGAAAGAGCGAAGCCGATAGAAGAAATTAATATCCATGTCTGGTGGGGTAGTTTCGTTGAGCATAGGAGTCAAGTAACCGGACAATCCTCCCCAAACAAGCTTCTCAGTAGCCAACTTGGAACAAAAAGTGGATAAGCCGTCTCCAACAAAAAAGGTTCTATCCCTGTACAAGTATGAAATTATAAGCTACTCCCCTCAGAGTCGAAGAACGCTTCCTCCCATCTAAAAACAGGAGGAGCACCAAGATCCTCTAGCTCTGAACTTGATTAATGAGGAGGTTCAAACTCAACAGTCAGCCGATAGCCTCAACGTGCTTGATAACATTCAAGCAAACCTCTAGTTCAAAGACGATAACAAGCACAATGCTTCTCAACAACCTCAGGTTTCGCTCGACACTATCAACCCCGTTCTGAACCTCCCAGAGCCATAGTCAGAGAACTTGGATAGTATCGAAGAGCTTCAGCTCAGCCAAGTACTCTTGCATGACTGGCAATTCCAGCAGTATATTGAGAACTGCAAGAAGAAGTATTTCTACTCTGTGCTGGAGCCCACCTTAACATGGGAGAGCTATTACATCTACGAGCTGAAGAAGAAGACTGATGAGGAACCAGCCGCAGTTATAATCTTCCGACGGAATCGATCAACTCTGAAGAATTATCACGTACTGACGCTGGTGATGCTCAGCAGCGGTTCGGAAGAGCTTATTGGAGTGGCACTTACTAAATGCAAGCAGAAACTGCTATCCTACAATTCGGAGACTCCCGTAGTTGTTCAGGTAAGTCGCCATAAATTACAGTCCTGGATGGTCAAGTTTTTGGAGGAGGCACTGTTCGAAGCAGATGTCGAAAATTATGTGGCAACGATAAAGAAACCAAACAGCAAACAACAGCAGGCACATAAGACAATGATCCAACTTCAGATTTCCGGTATCATGATCAAAGACGGCAGTCCAATCCGTCCAAACTTCTCCTCGGAGGATGTTGAACCCTTCTCCCCGAAGAACTTTTTTGGGGATGGAATCCAAGCATGCCTTCAGGGCGAGAATATTCGTTCTAGCAAACAAAACATGCTTGAATTTAAGAAGAGCTCTGGACGAGAACTTTATCTCTCTCAGACTGTGCATTCCAGAAAATGTAAGAGCCTCCGTGAAATCAACAATTTTCTGGAGGCTTACGAGCTGGAAGTGTTTGAAGGGCCAGAGCTAGGCGGTGCCAGTAAGGTCAATACAGAGGTTGTGGTATGTGCTGTCAGTGAAAATTTAAGCTTGCCTTTCGGTTACGCGACGATCCCAGCTGCACGATCAGTAGACGGCACTCTCAACTACTTCATCTTCAATTGCGCAAATCCAAGTGTTGACCTGTGGACCCGAGATGGTGCGACTGGCTTGGAGCAAATGTGTATGATCAAGCTCCAGCGTAACATGTGGATGTATCTTTACAAAAGCGACAACGACTAAGAGCTGTCCCACCTTCCAATATACGAGTCGAAATTTCGGCAGATTGGCCGCCGTCATGAACGTCAGTACTCTAAATGTCTTATTGAAATGTTCGTGAGGCAGCTCTACGGGAAGATGTATATGCAACAACTCAACTCGGAGGGTGTCTACGGCAGCCTCTTTCTATCAATGGACGAGGATGACATCACCTACAACAGTATCGACTACAATCTCACCCACAAAGACATGCTCTACTTCTATCTACCTTTTGTGGTAGGCTTCTGTGTGGATGGAGACGGTTAACGCTACAGTCTCTGCGAAGTTGTCGTTGAGGCGGAGGCAATTCCTTAGAACGCTAGTTGATTCTCTCACCATCAATTTTTAATCCAGCCTTTAAACAGAGTGAACGCCAATTAATTATATAATTAACGGCCAATGACTGATAGGTTTGCCTCGCTTCCAGCTGCCAACATCAAGCCGGACATCAAAGTTTACGTTGTGGATGGTAGAAAAGGCGAAGTAATCATGGGGGAGGCTCCAACTATTCTCACTAACCAAGCTGCTTATCGCAGGATTGGTGGTATTGGAGGTATTGACCTGAGAACTACCGATAACGTCTACGTCGCAGGCTACCCTGCAAATGGTACTGAGGCTTATCGATATGTTCAAGTTAGTGGTGCTGCTGTTGGGTTCGCTTCAGGGGACAGAGTGAGATCTGGTCAAGGAGCTCATGACGAGTCTCGCGAAATTGCACACAAAAACTACTACAATATCGTCGTTGACAAGCTTGCATCTTAGTCAGCTACCGACAAGCTTAGAAGAGATTATGAGCCAGGATCAGCTCCTGGAGTGGTTGGAGGGCAAGCTGCAGGAGAGAAAACTACCAAGGATGGAGAAAATGAAAAGCGTGTTGGAGTCGGAAGTCGCAGGATCGATACAGCAGGCACTGGAAATAAGTACAGCGATGGAAACAAGGCAAGTTTGGTGCCGAGCTTCCAAGAGGTCTCAAAACGATAGCGTTTAGGAGCGGTTGAGGAGGGATGTACTTAGAAGTGCCCGAAATGGTTGATAATTTCGCTTCTCTTACTCTTACTTGCAGCATTAGTAGCCGGCGCACTATTCACCTGGTTCTACTTCCACCCTTCATCAGGGCTGCCTCGGGGCTATGAATGTCCAGAAGGTTACTTCGTAAATGCAACGAAGTGCTTGGAGTGCCCATAGAAGACGAAGTGGAACGGTACTGACTGTCTGACTGAGGATAACAAGACCATATTGTATACTGAAGCACCTCCCGTTAAGATAGACCCAACAGTCATGAAGGCTGTGGTTGGCAATAAAAACGCAACAGATCAATCACAATGTGCCCAGGATTAGCACTATCGTGAGGGGATGTGCTTGAAATGTCCCGAAGGTTCCTCTTGGAATGGGTCACACTGTAAGATAATCGTGCCTCCAGTCACAGACGAAATCAAAGCACAACTTGAAGCCCAAAAAACCAACAACTCTGGGGCAAAGTTGACATGTAAGGAAGGTGAATTCATTTTGAACGACAAGTGCGTAAAATGTCCGGAGGGAACAACTTGGGACGGGAGTCACTGCATAAAAAAGGTTATAATTACGACTACCCAAGACGAAAAGCACGCCCCAATCCCAGCTCATAATATCGCTCACCGAGTTAGCTCTGCTCACCTTCGCCGAAGATCTTGGTCACTATGATTGCTGCTTGCAGCTCTATTTACAAGCTCTTGGCTATAACACTTTACCAATCGGTTTGAGTCTCTCAGTTCGTCTATTAATGGATTACAGCAACTAATAAAAGCAAGCCTACCTTCGCCAGCAGATAATCGAGGCGGGTCTGTCTGCAGAAGACTTTGTGGATTTCCTCACTGACGGACATCGTTAGTCCAAGGACGTTTCGGAATGGACCATGAATGAATTAGCTCATAAGGTCGAGCAGTACAAGAAACTCCATCTCGCACAGCCACCATCAGAGCAGCTTACGAGCAAGTTTGACGTAATCACCGACCAAGTGATGTATCACATCGCCGAGTAAGACCAGAGGAGGGTGGAGTACGACAGCTGCAATCTATTCGATACAGCTTTTAGCACTCGTGCTTAAACTATCCCGTTTTTGCTGTACGAGAAGTGCTCGGTAGAGCACCCTGCCATTACCGTCACAAAGTACCAATAAGAGATAAGCAGACCGGAACTCAAGTCTTCAGGAGGATCATTCTTCGGCATTGGCAAATATTCGGAGTTGTGGTTCACCATCAGAAGCAATATGCTCGAAGGAGATGTCGTTAGATCGGACTCAGATTTCGAATGGCTGAGAAAAACATTCACAAGGTTGCACCCTGGACTGATTGTAAGGTTTGTCTCAAATATAGGTTCCCCCATATTAGCGTAGTCCAAACTTAGGCGATCCCAACGAAGAGACCCGCAATAACAAGGCAGAACTGGCGAGCATGTTCCTAAACTCTCTTGGAAGTATCGAAGTGCTTTCCAACAGCAAAATATTCCAAGCCTTCGTAACATGGCAGGACTACAGTCGATTCTCGGAATTTAAGACCATCATAAGCAAACAGCCTTCTGTTAACCTCGTTCGGAATGTTCCTTCGCTTATGAGCACTGTTCCCATCTAGCTCACCTCCAAAAACCGTAGCATAAATCGAGCTGTCAAGCGCTACAGTAATGAGGTACTGAATACCTTCGACGAGCTTCAGACCAATCTCAGCAGCACTATCAATGATACTGTGCGGCTGGCTGGTTCTGTCGTCAAGGTGGCTGATTCCTTTGCAGATATCCAGGAACTATACTCCAACATGTGCAACTACGCACCGTAGATCCGCAATACCTCACTCAACGGAATTCTGATTGAAGTCAACAACAGCCTCATTAAATGGGCAAGTTCCATCTCCCATGAAGCCCATGCTGTGAAATCCCACTTGTCAACGTACATGGACTTCTGGAAAAAGGAGCACGAGAGTATCTTGGAGCTCATGAGGAGAAGATAGCTGGCAGAAGATGAATATCTTAAGTATCGGATAAACAGCGTCGCCAAGAGAAAGGATAAACCGAAGGTGGACTCCCCAGAGCCGAAACGAGGGTCTGCTGCTATGAGTCAAGCGCCAATACAGAAATTTGCTGAGCTCGAATTGAAAGACCTGATTACGTTTGCGGATCAGTGCACCAGCAAGGAAGCCGAGCTGAAATACTGGAGCGCATACCTCGGTTCAAGCTGCCAGCTTGAATTCACAAGTCTTTACGAAAGACGTTTTACGAGTCTCACAGCAGTGTTCCGCCACCTGTACTCCGAGCTGGCTGCGATACAACAATCAAAACAGATCTGCTTTACTTCAATTTTGGAGCCAGCGCACCGTTCTCAAGCTTTAAAACTCCGACACTAACAGTGATGTCAATAGTTAAAACTTTATGAATTTCGAAGAGCTGTCAGAGAGGCAGTGCTTCGAGTAGCATGAACCCATCCTCCAGGAGGAGAACCACACCTACGAATACAAGCATTTTGCAGTGTATTCAGCCAACGCACAGCTGAATGAACTGACTCTGCTAAAGACTATCTGTGGGATGCTGAACTGCTTCGGTGGCTACATCTTCATCGGAATCAAGGAAAACCAGGAAGGTGGGGACATCCGCAGAGAAGTGGTGGGGTACGCCTTTAACTAGATGGATAAGTAAAAGTACAAGATGTACATTAATACACTTGTCAAGAGATTCTACCCAAAGGTAGATCCATCAGACCTGGACATCCAAGTAAAATTCGTGCCGGTGCTATGCACCCGAGGAAAGAAGTATCTGATCAAGCTGGTGGTGTGCCGTGGACTTCAGAACTACTTTTACAGCTTCCGATATCGCTTCAGCCAGCACGACGCTGAAGTCAACCAGTTCTACAAGCGATACGACTGCGAGACGAGACAAGTAATTGATATGAGCGAGATCTACAATTAAATTCTGGAGAGGAGCAAAAGACCCTGTGTAAAAGGTTCGCCCACTCCAACCTGCAACTTCGCCAGCGAAAACAAACTCTATGAGGAACTGAAGGAGAACCAAAGCCAATCCAAGAAACAGGCTGTGAATTCCGAGTAGGATGTTCTGGAGAAGTCCGAGCTCTATTAAGTCATGCCGTTTGATGCCGAGGAACTGTCCAGTAGTTCCGATAAGGTGAACCAGATGCTGTTAAGTCCACAACTCATTTAACCAACACAGCCGGTGCAGACACAAGCACCTGCTGAACTTTCCATCTCGTCGGAGTCCCAGACCAAGAGTGTAAACTCTGAGCCAGTTACGGCCTCCGAAGTCAAACATTCAAGCCACCGGCCATACAACCGGACAATCTTTAAGGGACTCAGTACAGACTGCTCCGACAGGTTCGAATCGTACTTGAAGCAGTTCAAACGAACCCGAACAAAAAAAAGTTTGGTGAGGGGCACTCCCGAGTATATTGTGGAATTCGCCGATTACGAGGAGCACAACAGGTTCGTAGCTCTCATTCAGGAGAAGAACTTTAGCAAGCTGGACTACCACACCGAGTGATATTCTTTAATTCGATATGATGTAGGATCAGTTGGGGAACTCCTCCTCCTAAGAAGGAATGTTCCATGGAGAGCAGCCAGTGGGTTCGTCACTTTGAAATCGCTGACGACCACCGTTGATGTTCTTCTTTATGTACTGCAAAAGTGACTATTCGAGACATCGACTTTTGTTGTCCAACGAGCTCTCTTTCCGTGTCATCAGAAAAGTTCGTCTATTGTGAGTATCTGATTCTGAACGACGATGGTATTGACGCGACTTTATCCGAGTAATTCGCATTGTCTACTCCATGGTTTGCCCTCCTTGTCGTCCATTCATCGCCTATTCAGCCTCTGACGCTTTCTCTGCCGTGAGCATGTTTTTCAGTGTAAAGTTATTGCCCATAGTGGATAGAAAAGGTATGCTGCTCTCACCTTCCGTCTTGAACTGAATGCTGTTGTTATGCAGGTTCATAGTTCGCTGACGTTTACGAGCTAGTTCCTTATGCCTTGATAGAAAGCAATTACTCGGTGATTTTCTTCTTCTTGGTTGCTCCACTGTTGGGAGTTGCAGTACCCTGTTATCCTCGTGCTTGGCCACTCTGGTTATAAATGCAAAGGTGGACTCCGGCTCCATGTTAGGATCCATTACCACGTTGTTCCAGAAACAAGAACGTTCACTTGGCTTTCCCCTCTTGTTGCAATTGCCAAGCATAAATACCTTAGAGCTGACGGCATTGAATTCTCATTAACAATCCGAAGCAGGTGCTTATTGTAATAATATCGTCGAAGCACAAGCCATATGATGCCCCTCGGACTTTCAGCAGCTAAGTACGGAACACCGATGCCTGTATCGACCTATAGCGCAACCCCAGTTATGGTTTCAAATGCCAATCAAGCATTCGGACCATCTCAAGTTGTTCTAAACCGTTCGATGGCTCAGCCAATGGTCGCCCAAACCCCGTTTGGTAATCCTGCACTCTCGCGAGTCCCTTACTCTCCTCCCATGGCACCACTCTACAACACGACAGTGCCAATCACAGAAACACCTATTCACTACACCTCTCACAACTGGTGTTGGTGACGATCTGACAGTTCCCTTGCCAATCAGCATTATTGTATGATATCCATAAACAAGCCGTTGGAAGGACAAGAACAGTTTCACATCGAACGCGAATACATTCAAAACAAAGGGCGATGGAGTAAACGGGCCGAGATGTCAAAGATTCAAAGAAACCTTGAAACCAGGATGCCAAACATGGCAGTTTCGGACATTTCTCCTCCGCTACAATGTTCTGCTGGATGGATAACGATCGGATTGGTAGTCACTGTGTTGCTTCTAATCACGATAATTCTGGCTCTAGCGAAAGGAAACTAGCATGGACAGATCAGTTCTGGTTCACGGCCTGAGGCAGGCCAGGAACTTCGATCGACTGATGGAGCAGAAACCAAATGTCCAAAGGGTTTCTTTGAAGAGGGACGAATGTGCCTCCCATGCCCGCCTGCTTCTGCTAAACCATCATGTCTAAGCCATCTTCGATTCAACCACTTACGGAAAGTAACACTTTGATCTTAAGCCTTTGGATTTATGTCACAATGAAACTTTATCAGCATCAAAGGCTACTCCGAAGGTGAATGTGCCTTTCAGCATGATGGTGAGCAATCAGTGGAACACATCCAGTTCGATAGTAGATGTAGCCAGGATCGCAATGACCAGTTTTTGTTAGCTATGGTGCAGGTAACTTCTTCTTTGCCGGCTCCTTCCGTAGTGGTTCGACAACTGTGCTTTTCTCACTGGCATTAGTGGGTTTGGGCGGTTCAATGGGTTTGGCAATTACCTCTGGCTTCGGCTATTCGACAACATTCTCAGGAAAATTCATGTTGATAGCACATTCGGTGCCATTCCATGTGCTTGTAGCTGGGCACTTTAAGCATCTTCCAAGATGTTTGTTGAATCCCTGTTTGCATTCACCATCTGAATTTGACTATTCAACGATGGGTGCATCCACGCCCACCAAACTGAATTCGTTTAGCTCACCAGTGCTTCCAGGTGGTAAGCACTCGTTTCCGTTCCATTTTGTGTCTTTGGGACATACTAAACACTTGCTTCCAAAAGGATGAGAGCCAGAAGGGCAAGCTTCAAAAGATTTCCAAAGTCCAATTCCCCACCCGTTGAACCTGAACAGAAGAAAGAACAGTGCTACTAACAAAGCAACCAGCAGCAGGATGAAAAGAGTACAGAACCAGCAAGGGCATCC
>ERZ724508.1014-NODE-1014-length-17991-cov-7.045439_pt1 | contig 17991 bp, 26 predicted proteins | sample MGYA00376041_ERZ724508 | MGnify/ENA primary metagenome ERZ724508 (study PRJEB28724, sample SAMN07190887) | wastewater metagenome | isolation source: effluent of sewage treatment plant in Hong Hong | place: USA: Christiansburg, Virginia | collected 2016-03-01 ...
CCGTCGTAAAAACCAATGCCTGCCATTTATCAATTGCTCCCAAATCGCCAATACAGAATCCAACCAATCCCAGGAAAACTCGTGTAGTTGTCAGGCTGGATTTACATTCAGCAGAGAATGGGTTGGGGTTAAAGGGGGTGTTTGTCAGATTGCTCAACAGTCAATAATTCTCATGGAAACCATCAGTACGACTTTCTTGCCTGCAATTGTCCACCAGATTACGAATGGGACGGACTGACTTAAATCTGTGAGATCAATTGTGCCCAGAAGGCCAACAATACCGGCATAAGGAACAGCTCTGAAAAATGCGAAAGCAAGGAGGGGTACCATTGGAGTGCTGAAGCAGTGAAAACGAATCGCCAATTCAGCAGTTAACTTGGGCGTTGGTATTGGTGTGACATTAGGAGTGATATTGCTCTTAATCGTGCTGCTGTTCTGCATGTGCCGCTGGGGATCTCGAACAATGAAGCTATCTCAGAAGATGGTGTCGAGTTCACCAGCTCAGCCGCTGCCGTCGAGTAATTTCTTGATATCAAATGCATCCCAGATGGAGCTGCAGCTTGCTGAAGAGCAGAGGCAGACAGTCATAAGCAAAGTCACTGTTGGAGAATCGGCGAATCAAATTAACCAAGTTCCTTAGGGGTGATCACGAGAATGATTAGAGTCCTATGTGTCCTCTCAAAACGACATATGTATGAAGGTTTGCCGAATTTGACACATCTTATCCACTTCCAATGGCGCTTGCTCATTGCTGCTCCAAGTTTGATCACAGAAATTTTGATGAATCCGAGGTCTCGTGTTTCATGAACATTCTGCTTCCAACATTGACCCAAGATGCTTTATGTTCTTCGAGTTCGGAGGTCAGGTTTTTTCCATATTGAATCGACCCACTGATTTGATGGCTTGAATTGTAGCTCCAAAGTTTTGTGCAAGCATCCTGTCATCTCTGAAGCAGCAGTTTAGGATAAGCAGAGACGACGGAGACTATTGGTTAAGCTCGACTTTATTTACCTGATGAAAACAGCGTGTAACGAGATTTCAAATAAATGAGGCAGCGAATTCGAGGCAGAAACCGAATTCAAGACCAAGCGTTGAAAACACTCTCATCTTCGCGCTTCCAGGGAAGCTCAAGGCACGGCATTCTCTGTCTCGGCCTTTTGGTTTATCAGAAAGTTTTAATAATATCATTGCTGAAGAATATCCATCCAATCCCACTCTAACTACGCGCCTGCTGCATCTCGAACTTATCCAGGGAGAGAGCCGTTGGTATGCCAACGCATACACTCAACCTTCGGTGCGAAACAAAAGATTGGTTTTAAGGTTTGGTCAGTTGGCTCTCGGCTCTACGATTCGGAGAGGTTATGAGTACCCATATCCTCAATTACAGCACAGTAACGATCACATATCCACTCGGTTATAAATCAAGCCAATTTTATTAGATATCATCAGTTTTTTATGAAGGTAATTGTATTCGCCCTGCTTCTAGCCCTCCTGTTCGCTAAACCCGACTACTACTACTACGACGAAAGCCCGAACGCCCACAAATGCAAGAACGATTGGGAATGCACCGGAATGCGTACTTGTTCGTTTTGGTCATGGTGCCAGGGAGATGCTGGCAGCGCTCCATCGCCCAAGCCGGCAAACTACTTGTACACTGAAGTAGCCAACCACACTTGCATTAACGACCTGGAGTGCACAGGCAGGAGGGTTTGTTCAGACTTCTATTATTGTCACGGAACAGCCTGATGATGTGTGAGACAATGTATTTGGCAATTGAAGAGGGGCAGTTCGTCTAATGGGGAAGCCAATATTCAAACAGGTGAGGTTGGGTAAACCTTCTCCTTAATTCAGTCGAGTGCTATTTCAGTAGACTCAGCCTTTTCCGTAGCGCTTCGTGCCGCATCACAGCCACAACGAGAAGCAGTGGCATCCTCTTCTCTTTGTTTTGGTGTGGCGCAATTATATTGTTATGCTCGGCGTCAGTTGGGAGGAATCCTTTTGGCCTAAGTCCACTTTAGTCCGTTGATCTCCTCGGCCATCCACGAACACCAAAATTAAACCGAACCAACAAGGCGGGACCTAACACACCTGTCTACCTAATGATGCATATCTTCTGCATTACTCTTGAACGATTTGGCGTTTTCTTTTGATGGTGTTGCTTCTCAAGGGTATCAGTGGCCCACTTAACCAACTTGTGGTGGTTCATTTCCAGGTTCAACACATTCTTCCTTGTCTCGATGAGACATCAGCCAAAAGTAGCGTTGTCAAGGGCAATTGAGGCAGCCAAGAGAAGATGAAGATAGGCTCTGAATGCTTCATGTAGTTCTCCACAAATCTATCCACACACAGCCTTTCCATCATAGTTCTCTATGATCTCTGAAAGCCGACCATCTCAAGGAGCTGCTCGACGGGGGAGACGATCACCATGCTCCGAGGATACCTGTCCTTCTACTTGAGTTCCCGCGAATGGCTTTCCTTCAGCCATTTTTCAAGCGGACCGAAGCCTCGATCTTATAATTCTTCCAAGCGGTTGAAGTACCTTTAGCAATAGACTCGGCTTATGTGGTACTCCTTCATAATGCGCAAGACTCGACGACTTTGCGTCGGTAGCAAAGCTGTTTCCTGGTACAGCCCATAGGCTGTCTATCAAATGGATTAAAAGCCTCGATGTATGTTGCTGGTCTGGGTGGATGAGGCACCCGTAATAAATACTATCTAAAGAAGCTCAAGGCACAGTGTTCTCTGCCTCCGCTTCCTACATTCTTCAAAAAAGATTTAATATTATTGTTTCCAGAGAATAGTCATCGGATCCCGCCCTAAATACGAGTCTCTCGCATCTGGAACCCGTCCAGGGAGAGAGCCGATGGTGTGCAGACACACACTCAAATTTGAATTCCATAGAAAATGCTACTTTAATGTTTCATCAGTTGGCTTATCGGAATTTCGGAGGGCCTATCCCCTGACGGTCTCAACAACGGTCACATATCCGCCCTCAGCTATAAATGAAGGAATTTTCAATTAGCTATAATCAGATTTTATGAAGGTAATTGTCTTCACCTTGCTCTTGGTCTTGCTCTTCGCTAAACCCGACTACTACTACTTCAACTAAGCTCGGCGCGGCCACAAGTGCAAGGACAGCTGGGAATGTACCGGAAAACGCATTTGTTCGAAGTCGTATTTTTGCCATGGAAATGCCGGCAACGCTGTATCGCCAAAGCCTACGAACTACCATTTCGACGAAACAATCAAAGATCACAAGTGCGAGAGCGACATGGATTGCAATGGCAGGAGGGTTTGTTCAGAGTATAATTGGTGCTATGGATCAGTCTGATAATGCATGAGAAAATGTATTTGGCAATTGGGAAGTGGCAAGTCCACCTGCGAGAAAGAAGCCCCAACTCATGAGCCATTGATGCTGTGAAGAATTAGATTTGGGACTCCGTTTATCTTGCTCAAAAACCACTTCGATCTTTCTTGGCAAATCCTTGATTTCATATAAACCCCAAGAAGATGTTTTTCAGCTGGTTGCTGAATGAGAGAATCCGCTCCTGTGAAAGCGTATTCAAGGCAATTGGGAGGTTACCGACCAAACTTTGGTTCATATGGCCAGTCATATGGCAGGCTGCATGTTCCGTCATCGTCCCCACGAATCTCTGTGAACTATTTGCCTATGTCTGTATGGTCTCGACTTCAAGCCTTCCTTGATCCTCTTGCTCCTACCCCTAGCTCAGTGCACATGATCCTCCTCCGGTTGCTTGTTGAGCATTACATTCTGAACACAAGAAGGCGCATCTTCTGCGCAGTATATTGCCTCCTCAGTATCGTTGATTTCGCCTCTTATTCATTTATGGCTGTCCTCTACTGAAACTAATTCGGCAAGAACTTCGGTTTGTGAAGATCAGCACATATTCATTAATGTTTAACTTTTTTCGTTTTCGCAAGCTCAACGCGTTCCTCAGCAACACGGGAATCACGGGCAAGCCAAGCGAGCCAGTGCAGTTGCAGCAGCTCGAGTCCTCCAGCGACACGCTCTTCAACCTCATCTTCGACGACGGCAAGCAGAACTTCACGCGGCTGCTCGAAATGCTCTACGACCGGCAGCTGGCGTCCACGCGAGTTAAGCTCATGATACTGTTCCACAGCCTTATCCTCGAGGATCGCAGTTACTCCGAGCTCTTCCTCGCACATCCCAAAACTGAATTTAAAGGACTGCTCATCACCAAGAAACAACCTCAGATTAATACGACGCACAAGTATACAGAGACAGCGGGGGATGCCACTCTCCGAGGCCCCGAGACATCGGTTTCTGTCAGCCGCAGCTGTGCAACACGTCGGCATATCAACGATGATGTGGACTATAGCGATGTCAATGTTTACCTGCACCTTTATCTAGTGGTGCCGTACATGGGACACCTTCTAAAAATCTGCGCCAACTATGATTTGTACGAGGACGCGAAGAATCCCCCAGGTACTGGTTGATCTATTCTAGAAAATTTGAGGAAAGCTGACTTTAATGTGGTATGGAAGCTGATCAACACCATCAAGGCTATACTACCGGTGAAGTCGGTGCTTACCCACATCGGTCGATACTATATGAGCGAGCATGGCTATATCGTGAACTTCATAGAACAGCTCACATACGGGCTATCAACCTACTACGACTTGCTCGAACACCACGTCTCGACGGCGATGGATAGTTACAAAACACTTGGGCATGAGGAGATGGAGAATCTATTGGGAATTGTCGATGAAATAATCGAGCTCAATGAGCAGCTTTGCTAGATCTACTACAATCGCTACTTCAGCAAGTTCCTCAAGCATATTCCCGTGCCGAAATGGATCAGCCTTGAGAATGATGAGGCTGATACCATCCACCGGCACTTTCAACAGCAGTTTGGAATAAGACATCGCGGACTTGGCCGGATGGCTGAAAGGGGCTGGTAGACAGAAAAAACTACGCGGCAATAGCGGCAAAAAGACTACGAAGAGATCTGATTTGTCACCGGGTCTTTGCTCTTCATGGAATCGTTAGTTGTACAATCACGAAGAAGATGCCTCAGTCGCAGACCTCTCTCGATGTGAAATTTGATCGTCCTGCTTGGTTTGCCCTTCTGTGAGCAAGTTGTGGATCCCTTCGAACTGAGTTTTATAGTGTTTCAGCTGCTTGAATAGTTCTTCCAGCTTCTTCTCGGATTGGTGGCAGCTATTGTACAGCTCTTTATTTTACTGTCGTAAGCGAGTTAGCTCGCTCTCAGCGTTGCTGATGGTATCCTCCAATCGAATATTTTCGTTGCGGTGCTTTACGTATTCGATTTCCATCTTCCAGCTGTTCTCTTCCATCCGGTGCTTCTCTTCTGAAAGCTGCACAAGTATCTTCCTGACTGATTCAGACCCTTCTTTCAGGTCTTCGCACTCTGATTGCAAGCAGTTCGCTCGACGACTTTCCTTGAGTAACAACGCGAAGAGCGACTGGCTCAGGTGAGCTAAGTCCTGCGCTTCTAGGTACAGAAATTTTGTATATACAACCAGAGCTGCGGTTTTGTTATCCTGTGCAGTCGCTTCTTTGAGCTCCCTTAACTGATCAGTCATACGCTCACGGAACTACTGTAAGTTACTCTTCTGATTGAATCTCATAGTCCCCTCGAAGAACTCCTCCAAGCGAGAAGTCAGCCTTTGAATAGAAGCCTCATCTTCAAAGTCCCTGATATTGAACTTCCTGTCTTCTTTTTTCTCTTCTCCAAATAAAAAGTTGCTTAGGACTGAGCGCTTCCGTTCTGGAGGTTTCGTGGCTAAGGCGTTCTGCTGTCTCTTCGTGTCCTCGCTGATAGTTACGTCAGCGATTACCTATCCAATGTACTCACCTGGTCTCACCTTGAAGTATAGATACTTCAGTGCCCATTGTCTAACGTTTTCTTCCGTAAATGCTTATAGCAACCCTTCGTACTGTTTAACTTCCCGTACCGATTAGTCTCTCAGCTTAATGACCTGACTCAGCGTTGAAGTGGATAGCAACCGAACCATACTCTCCTCATGCCTGAGAATGTAGTTCGCCTTTCTGTTGACTAACCTCAACTGGACAAGTTCGTTGATGCTGAGATACTTGAAGATGCCCTCACTGACAGAACTTTGGAAGAGTATTTCGAACTTTTGCTTACCGACATCAAACTAATGACTCGGCGGCGCATTGTTTCCTTTGATGACGGATTCGAACGAAATGAGCTCCTGCTGGTTCTTTTACAATTGTGACAGAAGGAATTCATTCTGGCTTTGTAGGCTACGAATGTTGTCGTTCAGCTGGGCTATCTATCTGTTCAGGTTGTCGATTGTTATGTTCTTCTCCTGACACTCTTGCTTTAGGGCAATTATTATTCTTCGCTAGCGTTCGTAGGCGCCTTCTATCTCCTTTATCCTCTCACGGGACTCTTACTGCTGCTCAACCAGTCTTCCCTCGTACATCTCCTCAAGTCCGGCAATTATTGCGGTGTGGTTGCCAACTCGTACTTTCATCTATGCATCCTCTTTCTGTGATTCACGGAGTTCGATGTGCTCCTGCTTCAGTTCTGCTACCACAACTAGCAGTCCTTTCATCGTCTCAGTTAAATGCTTGAAATGGTCGGGTTAGACAATACAGCTTTGCTGATGGATCTATTCCATATGCTTTTCCAACTGTTGAATACAGTCCGAGTCGGTATTAATGATCTTTGCCTTGCCTCCAGACACCTGCTATACTGGGATTTCAGGCTCTGAACCCAATGACTTGATAATAAGCCGCGATAGCCTCATTCTTATGATGGGAATTATACAGGACACACTGTAACATTAATTATGGAGTAGGAGAAGACCAACCAAGCCATATCCCAAAGCAGACATATGGAATTGACAATAGAAGACCGGGCAGACTACTCCACCAAGCAGACTTACGAAGATAACCGTACAAGCCTCTTAAACGAAAGTTAAGATGTACGATCGACGGCAGCCGCTTCGACATCTCAGCTCCCTTCTAGTACGAACTTAGAGCTTCTCAAGTGCCCTTCGTGTGGGATCGTAGGTGCAAGCAGGAAACAGTACCGACCTGGAGTGCAGACTTATATCAACTGCACGGGCTTGTTTTTGCTGGTATGTCCCCTCTTTTGGTTGCCATTCTGCTTCGAGAGTTGCAAGGATGGGCATCTCTTCTGTGAAAGTTGCGGATAGCTCAAGGCTGTTGTGCCAGGCTCAGGATGCTGCTGACTGTTCATCCACTGAGTGATCTCGAGTATAAATACCAACCCTCCAATCGATAGCAATGAACTTACTCTCCAATAATATGCGATGCCTGCAGCTTATTGCTGAAGGAGCTTTAGATATGATTTTTTGCTGAGCAACGTGAATTCTTAACCGTTTGACACATGAATCACTGGTGCATCACGAATAGAATTTGATGGTCTTCTGATGAAATTCTTTGAAGGCCACACCGTTCTACCAACGGGTTTACAGAGGCGGGACTTTGTGGGTATCTTTGTTGATTGCCGAACTAGGATTTCGAGATTTTGGGACACTCATCGGATACAAGTCGTCGGGTTCCATGAACAGTGCGAAGGTGTTTCGTGAAACTCCTTTTCCTGCTAGTTCATCACTTCGGACAACGCAGTGTGGAGTTGCTTCTAGCATACCTCCAGTCATGATTTGTGTTGACTCGCCAAGCTGGAAAGCAAGCATATCAGCTGGGATAGAGATCTTTGCGGTCTCGCTAAACCTATTCTTAGCAAACAACCCGCCCTTCGTTTCCTTGAATTTAAGTTCCTTACCGTCCTTATCGATGTACATCGAGGAAGTTAGAGCAGTGAGAGCTCCGTGGTCATTGTGCCAACCACACCAATCATCCTCGACATTCTCTTTGGTATTGAATGGGAAGTAGTGAAGGAGCCTGCCCACATGAGCATTTCCCAACCTGATAACGTCCTGAAGCTTGTTCTTGGGATAGGTGGGACATTGTTTGTGAGCAAGCTCATCGATTTGCTTGGCAACCATCGTTCCAACGCTGATCATTATCTTCGACATAGCCTTTGTGTACTTTTCCCTTGCATAACTCATATCATTACACTTATGGTAGTTCAGGCACCCAGACATTAGGTACTCTCAGCTTCAGCTCTTCTTCAGTGTAATGCTTCTTCTCCTCTACCGTCAACGGGGCTGGTTTGTCGACAACGCAGTTCGAGTAGAAGCTACCCTTGCTCGTATCGAACTTCCCGTGGAACTGTTAGACTCCACAGGACCACCCTCTGGAGTGGTAGATATCTGGACGCTTGAGCTTATTGAGGCTTGCTTCAGGAAGGGTGGCAAGCCTCCATGCCTGAGGCAATAGATTTTGACGAGCCTGAACATAGTCGGGAATGTTTTTGACAAAAAGAATTCCTAGTCCTTGATGTCCATAGGCAGTCTCGACCTCCTTCTGCAGGTCAGCCCCACGTTTAAGGTCGTTGTAGTCAAGGATAATTGCTGGGGTGGTAGAAAACCGCTTAGTGAGACGGCTGGTGAGTCTGAGCATCTTTAACAATCGAAATAAAGTTAGTTGATATCAACGTCACCAACCACAACCGACCAAGCGATTAATTTTATCGGTCAGTATTATAACATACATTTGATCGGTGTGCAATGCAATCAACCCACCTCTTGGCTCACCAAGAGCTTCCTGCTTGCTTCCACAAGTACCTCGTTAAGTTTACAATCGAAAGGCTATCGTTGAGGGTGCCTCACCTATCAACCATCAACGTCTCTCTTCGGATTGGTAACAGTCATCTTATAGCAGGAAACGAAGAGGTGTACGGTCGGAGGAAGGTGCGGCTTGAAGATGGTCAGTGTGAAGTGCATGAAAAGCTGCAGTTACTGTCCACCTTGCGCTACAACAAGCTGTCAGGTCATCACGAAAACATAAGAGTAAAAAATAAGTCATTGGTCAGGCAATATTGTCCGTCTACTCCGTTTCGATCGCCAGCAAGAGCCTGATGGGAGTGTGCAGTCTAAACCTCGACCAGCTAATCAACAACAGGGCATATGGGGTTGTTCGTGCACCACTCGAAAGAAGCTCAGATTTATCCGCAAGCATCGATTTCAGTGTTCAAACGATCTTCGTGGAATCAATCGACGAAACGAACCAGCCACAGCAATCGAAGCATACAATAAAAGCGGACAAAGAACAGAACCGATATGGAACTCCCAAAGACAACAAGGACCAAACCTTTACGCCGAGCAACGGTAACAGCAAGGTTTCCAACAACTCCAGCAGTGAAAACAGCAACAATATGACTCCGAAACGATCGATAGGGAAGTTCTCGAAGGTTAAGAGATCATAAAAGGTTTCCGAAGGGATTACCGAGAAGTATTCACTTGCACGCTATTCTGGTGTGAGCAGCGCATCCAAGCACCTACTGGATATGCTTCGGTCTCCCGAGGCTAAGAAAAATGTTGCGGAAGATGTTCGCTCGCGGCAGAAACCGAGTAATTTAAAACAGAGCACATCCTACAGACCAAGCTATGATTTCTCAGTCAATTTGAGTTCCCAAAAGCAATCGGGAAAGAAGGAAATGACTGAGCCTATCGAATCGGCAAGCTAGACGGACAAAGAATGCGGAGGTGTTGATTGGGAAGATAAATTTCGAGTACTGAGCAGTCGGTTGGTACTATCTGAAATAGAAAAGGAGAGTCTCATGGACGAACTGGAGAAACTGAGAAGTTGCTGCTTTAGTAGGGATCAAAGCTCCTCAAGTTTAGAAATGGAAGCGTAGCAGACGAGGATTCAGATCTCCTCTTTCCAAAACAGGGTCAGTGCTCTGCAAAGTGAGAATGTGTAACTGACTTCTCAACGAGACAAGATAGCTTTATAGCTTACAAACACAAAAAGGTTGCTGAAGGAAAGTGATATGAAATAACTCCAGTTGTCGGAGAGGTTACAGGATGCCACCAGTTCGCTGCATGCAGTCAAGTTGCAGTTGGATCAGTAAAGATCACACAGCTCTGGATTAACCAAGCAGCTAGAATCGGCAGAAGCACAATTGGCTTCGTACAAGGAAATGCAGGAAAAGTTGGAGTTCAACCACAATTCTCTGCAAGACCAGGTAGTGTCACTGCAGACTTCGCTGGAGGTCGAGCAACAGAAGAAACGAGAGCTTTCAGAGCAGCTCACACAAGTTATGGAAATCAACAACAGGGAAAAAGCAGAGCTTGAGCATAAACTCATCAAAACTGCTGAGTCAGCAACTGAACATTCCTAGCGAAGTGTAGTCCTCGGTTCTGCACTTGCCCAGCAAAAGTCAGAGATAGGTGAGTACGCAATCATGCTCGATAGGGAGAAGCAGATGAGACAGTCTCAGACCAAATTGTACGAGTTAGAGAGGGAAGGGCTGCAGTAAGAGAATAGCAAACTTTCCGAGCATCTCGAGAGATTGAAATCCTAGTTGGCGCAGAAGAGCGACGATATCAAAAGGTTATTGATGGAGACACAGACTCCTTTGACAGAGCTGGTGAATCTCAAGAACCATCTCACAGAGTCCCAGAATGAACTGGAACAAGCCAACCAACGTCTGGAAGGAATAGCAGCTGAAAAGAGCAAAGCCGAGTCAACAGTTGATCATCTTAGATTATAGCTAGCTCAAGAACAAGGAAAACAGTTGCAGCTAATTCAAGAGGCAACCAAAATGGCAAAGTTAAAATAGGACACCCAAGCAATTTTTCAGGAGCAAATGGACAGTAACCTAAATTCAATGAGATCTCTTGAAAAATAGGTCGAGAGAGCTAACAGTAAGCTCGAAGAGCAAAGATCTATATTGGAAAGAGTTGAGAGACAACTGGGGATGATGCTTGAGTCGATGGGTGAGTGTGTCACTCCATTGATTACTGTCAACAATAAACCCTGCAATGAGCAATTTAATAGCCAAGTGCTGAATCTGCTGCACCAAGTCGAGGGTTGCTTTGAGAAGATAGTTCAAACCAGCAAGTTGGAGCTTGACAGGAGTAACGAACAGTTAATGCGAGCAGTGGATTCTCTAGCAAGCAAGGAGAGAGACATACAAAGGGCGAACTAAGATGAGAGGTCTAGTAAACCTAAGCAAGTGACGATGGTGGATAGCCATAGCCAAACATAGCCAATGAATACAAATTCAAAAGAATTGGAGAAGCAAATTGAAGCACTAACACAGCTCAGCAGAGACAAGGAAATTCAGCATGTCGAGGAGCTTTCAAGCTTGAGACACCACTACGAGGCAATGACTCCCGACCAGATGTGGAAGAGTCAACCTCTCGAACGAAATCCACCGAACCAGAACTTGAAGGTTGAATCGACGAATAGCTCAACCCTGATTGAATTGGAGAAGCAGATTGCGACGCTCACAGCACATGCCCATGAATTGGAGATCAAACTTAACGAGTCAGGAAGCGAGAGGCAAGGACTGCAGGAATAGTTCGACCAGATGGCCACCGCCAACAACAAGCTGCAGTACAAAATGCTAGCCTTGACTGCACTGAACAGCTAGCATGAAAAGTAACTTGCACGTCTCAGAAACGAAATTCAATAGCTCACAGCTAACTCCACCAACAGCCCCAGAACTGGCTCGAGTTTTTTGCTCGTGCGAAGGAACAGTGCTACTGAGGAGACTGCAAGCGAGGAAATCGCAACATTAAAAAGATAGCTCTCGCACAGTCAACAAAAACAAAGTCAAATGAAGAAGTCTAACCAATAGTTGCAGGAGAAGTTTTCTGAGCAGAGTCGGCATAGTCAGCAACTAGTTGCTGAACTTGAGTACGTGATTGGAGCTTGTGGCATCATTAACAATAAGCTGCAGATGCACATAGACCCCACTTCAAGTTCAAGTGCCAATTGGAATAGTCAGAACGAAAAGCTCTCTGATCTGTTTGCCAAGCACCTGGAGTTCAATATCTAGAAGCTCATCAAGGCACATCGACTTGCCGAGCAGTTCCGATCAAAACTTTAGCAGGATCTGGAGGCAGCAGAACTGAAGGTTCGGGAACTGACCCACCAGATGCACCAATAGTCGCAGAAGCACCATCTGCAGGCAACCCGGCTTCATGAGTAACTGCACGAGCTGCGGCTGCTGAATGCATAGCTTGAGAATGAGCGTGACCAGCTTGGTCGTTAGATTGCAAATCTAAAGGACAGGAAGGAAGAATATGAAGCGTAATCACTCTATTTTACCGACCTGTCGAGGCTGGATGTTGCGACTGCAGAACGAAACGATATTGGAGTGCAAATCTCTTTTGACACTTCCTTCTTCAACCGTGAGCGAACTCTTGACACGAAAGAAGCAGCTATGCAGACTGACGAGACGAGGGAATAGGAGTTACCTGCTAACGTAAATGAAAAGTGCTAGTTCGCTGTTGGCCAACATAACAAGAGACTGTCGATTGACTCCTAAGAGCTCATGGAGGAGGACATGAACTTATCTGCAGTCGAAAGCCAAAGGGTATATGACCCACCTGACACGATAGACTACGAGCTTGATCGGCTAGACATTCGCGATTCAGCTGTATGGCAGAAGGGCAACCAGCGCGTCGGTTTCGAGAGTATGGTTCGATAGCATGACTAGCTTCGAAGGCAGCTGTAGGATGAAGTCTCCCACTTAAGATCGTTGCTCAAGACAGTCGAGGAGGAGCATGCTCATGTTACCCTCAAGCTTTCAGACGAAGTCTCTCAGCTGGGATTGCGATTGTAGCATGTTCGCAACACCCAAACAACAGCGGCACAGAAAGTCCAAGAGTTGCAGCGTATCCATTTGGGTTGCCGCAGCGTATTTGTCGAGATATGCCGAACTGAATCCCAGGCGAAGCATATCATTGATTACTTCAAACAAGTGCAAGGTGTCATCAACGATATCTTCTCGCTGATAGGCACCAAACATTCGTGACCGTCCTGCTCAATTTTACAGTTGCTCGTAATGTTCCTGCCTATTCCAATAGTTAATACTCATAAACCACTAGTATGGAAGGGGGGTTCCCATTTCAGGGATACGATTGGGCAAACCGTGTCAAGCTCGGTGAAGGTTCTTACGGTGTCGTCTACAAAGTCAAGAAGAACTCCACGGGCGAATTCGTTGCCGTCAAGGAAATGAACATGAGTCTTTTTACGGATCAGACATTGGTAACAGCCTTGAAGACTGAAATTGAGCTGATGAAGAACCTTCAAGATGAGCACTTGCTGAGGCTGTACGATTCTTGCTATGGAGTCAAATACACCTATCTCATCCTGGATCTATGTGATGGTGATCTAAGAGCGAAGATGAACAAGCAGGGTGGGAAGCTGCCTGAAGAATAAGCTATTGTCGTGTTTGCCCAGCTCATTAAAGGATTCAAAGTGCTCACCAACCTCGGGTACATCCATCGTGACATCAAACCCGAGAACTCCCTTGTCAAGGGTCAAACCTACAAGGTGTCGGATTTCGGGTTTTCGTGCAAGGCCGATATCAACTGCATCAAGAAGCTGGATATGATATGCGGAACACCATTGTACATGTCACCTCAATTGCTGAGTGAACAGTCTTACACTGCCAAGTGCGATATCTGGAGCCTCGGTATCCTTCTGTTCGAGATTATCTTCGGTTATGGGCCATGGATCTGTCGCAATCTGCAAGCCTACAAGGAAAACGTGACTCGCAAGCCACTAGCATTCCCCTTCAACGGAAAGCTGGGAGAAAGTACCAAGGATTTTATTCGCAAGTGTCTAGTGGTGGACGAGGATAAGCGTATGAGCTGGAAGGAACTGTTTCAGCACCCTTTGGTAGCAGAAAAGGATGCTGGACCTCCGGTTGTCCCGGTTCAAGTGGAGAAATCTGCTGCAGAGATAATGAAGCGTATCCAAACATCAGCTGAGAAGAAGAGCATCAACATCGCTGAAGTTCTCAGGAAGAAGAACATCACTGAAATGGACATCCGTAAGGAGTTTTGTAATGCAGGGAAGTTCGAAGAAGTCTGCCGTGATGTGGATCCCACCATTCCTAGCTTCGAAGTGCGAGTTCTCTTCTAGTCTCTCGACAAATCAAAGGATGGCATCCTTGGCTTCGAAGAGTTCCGGGCGATGATCATCTAAAACGATTTTCATGATGCCGATGACATTGGAGGCAGGGTAATGTGTGAATAACTCAGTACATTCGGGAACTGGTCGATATCATCAAGCGCCGCAATTTCGAAGCCAATAAACTGTTTCGAATATACGACAAAGACAACTCGGGAAAGATAGATAAAAAGGAGTTCCAAGGCCTTATCCGCGAATTCTTACCTCGCATGCCTCAAGAAGCCATTGAGAAAATTTGGGCGAAGTTTGACAAGGATAAATCGGGGACAATTGAACTCAAGGAGTTCTTGCATGAGCTGATTTATGGAGTGGCTGACAAGGAGCAAAAGACTATGCTGACAACGGAGAAAACAACAAGATGCCTCACGGCTTTGAAAGCAGCCATCCGCTACTACGGCGTGAAGCAGGAGGAGATCATGAGTCTGTTTGACAAGAACAAAGACGGTAAGATCAATATTGCTGAGTTCAGCGACCTGGTCATTGCTATTGATAAGAAACTTCCAGAAGATGAGATAAAGATGATGTTCGAGTACCTCGACAGTGATCGAAGCGGCTTGGTTTCAGTGCAGGAGCTCAGGCCCATCCTCTTCTGAAGTAATGATTGTTCGATAAATGCAGTAATAGCATAAGTATAGAAAGCATCATTTCCACAGATCGTACTTTTTTTGTTTGCCGACTTTCTTTTCGACTGGAGCCTATTCGTTCGTGCCGCTTGGTATTGGGACTTGCCACTTCTTTTTAATAACCTCGTCGAGACCTATCTGCCCAAATGAAGGGGTTTGCTTCGGAAGAGTGATGTTCCCGGGTTATTTCTCAAACACAGAACGTTTGAGGTCTCTTTGATCTCTTTGATTGTTGTCTTCATCTGTAATCTTGTCGAGCAGCTTCAGTAAATTTTCCTGCGAGAAAGTGTTGAGAGGTGGAATGACGTCAGGGTCATCCTGCGGTGGAATATAGGTTGGTTCTGGCAATTCATTGAACTCTTCAACAGCGACGAAGGACTGTTAGCATTAATTATCGTCATCCCCAGCCAGTGACCCTGCTTGTTCGTACTCCAAGAAACTGAGATCCAGCTCATACGGCTCATTTTCGATAACCTTGGCCACAACCAAATCATCTTCAAAGGAAATTCCTCCCACCACACCGTACTTTTCCAACAAGCTTGGACGATTCTATTTCTCCTTGACGTCGACATTCTTCTCCTCCAAGTATTTGTTGAACCTACTTACCGTCGATCCTTTGACTTCTGATTTGGTGGTTCGGCTAAACACAGGAATCGTTATTTTCTTGGTGGCTTTCAGTTGACGTTTATCCACCCGCAATACTAGTACCTTCCACTTCCCAGTTTTCTTCGGAGCTGTTGTGAGTAGCCCCTCTTCTTCGAACCAGCCAATCACACTTCTGATCTCAGATTCTGAAAGCTTTTTCATTCTCCCCACCAGGTTACTGAAGTACTTCCCTTTTTTTATAGAACGGCCCTTGAGGATATCTATTAGCTGCTTCTTCGTCGGCTCACAGTGAATATTGCTGAGCTCCTGAAGCACCGGCAACCATTCTGTTGTGACATCTTGCTTCTCCACATTCTTTTGATTTTCCTCATTTTGGCAGACGTCACAACTGCCCTTACATTTCTCTTTCGTAAACTCCTCACCAAGGATCCTAAACATCATAGATTTGCGGCACTCCTTAGTTTGTTTCGCGTACTTTAACATCTTGTCCAGCTGCCTAAATCTCATCATCTTCAGTCTCCTTCCAGATGACTTGTCTATCAGATAGCTCAGAGCTACTTGCTGTCCCTCGTAGAAGAGCACAATGCATTCTGCTGGTAAACCATCTCGACCGCCTCGCCCAGATTCCTGATAGTAGTTTTCACAGTTCAAGGAAGCACCTGCATGCACAACGAACCTGACGTTCGGTTTGTTGATTCCCATGCCAAAACAGATTGTGGCAAAGATAATTTTGACCTAATCTCGCTGAAACTTATTCAGGGTGACTTCCCTTTTCTTTTCGGGCACCTTCGAATGGAATATTTCACAAGCGGCACAAAGTGCTCTCACCTTCTTGAAGAGCTATTCGCAAAGGGCAATTGTTTGACAGTAAACAATGCCTGCTTGGTTCTTGTTTTAGCCAATGATTTCCACAATCTAATCGCATAAGTCCTTCTTCTCCACCTTCTTGACAGAGTATCGGAGATTCGGTCGGTTGTAACTCGCGTAGAACACTTTGCAATTCTGCAGTAACAGTCCACTGATGAGTTCCTTTCGCATGTCAGGAGGCGCAGTGGCTGTCATGGCCAATATCTTGATGCTCGGGAAGAGCTTCTTCAGCTCAGAAAGCTGCGCATAGTGGGGCCGAAAGTCGGAACCCCATTCGCACACACAGTGAGCTTCGTCAATCACAAACCTTTCAACACGTCCAAACTTGACCAGTGCTTCAAGTACATCTAGCACGCCTCTCCCCAGAAACAGCTTTTCCGGAGTGAGAAATAGCAGTTTTGGCGGCACAGCAGAAAAGCACTAATCAAAGGCCTCCTCCGTAAACTCACATGCCGATAGTCCAAATCGCTTGGCTTCAGATATAGCGTCCCAGAGCAGCGCCCGAAGTGGCACGAACACTACTGTAGTCTTATTGCTGTTGATCATGGGGTACTGATAAAGCATGCTTTTGCCGTACCCTGTTGGAAGGTTCACTAGCACATCGCAGTTCCTTGCAGTCTTGATGATCTCTTACTGCAGTGGTTTCAGAACTATGTTCTGTAGCCGCTGGGTACCTTCGGCGAGCTTGCAAGCTTAATCAACGCCCTGCATAATAAACAATAACCAACCTAAATCGATGCTGGCTACTTCGACTGTGGAACAACCATCGCTACGAAGTGGTAATTCGAATAACCTCAAGTCCGATATCGAACAGTGCTCGAAGGAACTCACGGGACTGAACGAGCAGCTGTCGAAGAATGCCGTCTTCATCCTGTCGTTAAAGAATCAACTCGAAAAGCTAACCAATACACTGAATAACAAGACCAACGAAGCCAGCAGTTGCTTTGAAGTGGATCTGCAGAAGTTGGACGAGTAGTTCCAAAGATCATACAATGTGCATCGGTACTGCTCACGCTATGTAGATCATTGCTGAAGAACCTGAACGGCAGGTTGAAGATACTGGAGGAGTAGCAGAATACTCTCAAGCATAGCCTCGAAAATGCCCAGGAACGTACAAAAGAGCTTGAAAGCATTGTGGGCACCAGCGGATGATATCCACTACTAAACAGACCCTATTTGGTCGTGCTTGGTTGTTGCCACTGAAGTTCAGAAGGCTGTCGGTCGTTGGATTATAACATGAATAATACCAGTCGAGAAGAGCTTCCCCCGAAGCTAATCACCCGCAACGGAGAGGTGCAAGATCGTATCGACCGTGTACGAGATTCAAGGAAGCCTGTCACTGCGATCGATAAGAACGAAAAGCAGATGCGAATAGTGCCAGTGGCCCATCACTACACCAAGGAGCGTAAGTAGTTTAAGAACAAGAACCACGACAAGATTAAGCTGTCGGAGACTCTGCTTAGGGAAGGTCTGAAGCAGAAGCAGTTCTATCCGTACATAATTCGTGAGCCGGAGAAGGTGTCCCTGAAGGACAATAAGCCAAACATTGAGATGAAGAGAGGACGTATCAACACCAACGAAGTTGTGCTGTCTCGAGACGGCCAAGAAAGTTTTCTGATCAGCCAATTCTTTAACAACTACGCCTTTGTGGAGTGCTCATTTCAGTTCTTGGAGGATCCTTATGTGCTGCCAGACTTTGATTTCTTTGTGTTTGATACTCGGAAGACTCACCACAAGGAAGTAACTGAGATCTTTAAGAATGCCTCTGAGGATATGATGGGGAATGAGGCCAATGAGATTCGAAAATAGTTTAAGAAACTCTCTAGTCAACTTTCA
>ERZ724508.1016-NODE-1016-length-17949-cov-5.756287_pt1 | contig 17949 bp, 12 predicted proteins | sample MGYA00376041_ERZ724508 | MGnify/ENA primary metagenome ERZ724508 (study PRJEB28724, sample SAMN07190887) | wastewater metagenome | isolation source: effluent of sewage treatment plant in Hong Hong | place: USA: Christiansburg, Virginia | collected 2016-03-01 ...
ATGTGTGCGAACGGAATCTGGCATCCAAGCGATCAAACCGGGCTTCACCTTTACAAGCACACAATCCAGCTGCCCTGAAGTGAAGAGGATTTCTGAGATTAAGGAGGAAATCGAGTAGTCCTTCATGAACTTAAACATGTAGCAGAACAGTTCTGGAGGTAAGTAACGTCGGATCAGCGGATTGAAATACTCTATCGTGGAGGGACTGAACTAAGTGACTGTATTGCTCCATACTGTCACTGCTGACGGTAAGAAGTGTTTCAAGTATCGTTCGTAGGATGATCTACAACGTGCACAGATGGTCATGATTGACTTAGGGTTGAAGTTACTGGAGTGCTTGGATGATAAGGATGCGGCAATTTCTGAAGCATGCTACCGAACGTTGATTTAACTCATCGGCAGGGAATCTCTTGCATTAACCTACATGAAACTCAACCAGCAGGATCAGTAAAGGATCATGTCGACTCCAAACAGCTCGGAGCTGCCCAAACATCTTCGTGAGAAGTTGGAGATCAGGCTAAAATATCAATCTTTTCTGTATCGTGCGCTTCGCTCGGGGCTCCATAGCCTTTCCAAGAAGGCACTGGATGAGTACTAGCGAGTGTTTTCAGTACTGATGGCAGCACAGTGTTTCTTCCGAGTACCACCGTTCCGTCGAGTCTACCTAGAAGGGCTAGTAGCAGCTAACAGTAACCCACAGTTCTACAAGGATATGCTGCACCAGCTTCAGGGAGGCACCGATCCTTCACTGTCAATGTTCTTGGACTGGGATAGTCACTTTTACCAGTATCTCAAGCATCAGCCCACCAATGAATAAAATAGGCAGTTACTCATGGATACCTTGGAGAGTTCGGACACGAAGTTAGTGCTTTCACAGCGAGGCTCGACATTCTTCTGCCTCATCGTGGAGGTTGTTGAGAGTATTGAGGCGATGTTCGATGGTCGTGGGAATATCAACTGGCCTGCAGTTGATGGGTACCCGCAACTTGTTGGACTATTCCTATGCGAAATGCTGAGCCGACCGCTGGAGAGGTATCCTGACAAGCTACGTGAGGCGAGTGTACGTCTCATTGCCAACAGCGAACTTCTTCCAATCTTTACACGGTTGTTATTCAAACAGACCAACGTATTTGCTAATGTGCAGGTGTTCCGCTCGATTGAGTTGGTCGAAGCCTACTTTGACTGCCTGCAGAGGAAAGGTCGGATCTGTGCCACCTTTGATTACAAATTCTTCTACTCAGCCATGAAGATTGTGCTGGAGAGTGAGCACTTTAATGTAATCAGCAGGTGCTTGGTGTTCCTGTACAAGCACTATAGCTCGTTTTCAGTTGCCTTTCGCAGAGAGTTAAGCCTACTGTTACTTGGTCAATACTTCTTCAAGCTATTCCTAAGCTGGTCGAAGTCGGTGCGGCAGGTGTTTCATAGCATGCTCATGTACCGGATCAATCTGGACTGCAATTTCACTCACCGTCAAAAACTACCGAGGTTCGATGAACAACAGGCCAATGAAGTTGCCTAGAAATACCACAAAGCATTGAACATAGTCCGCGCTGCCCAACGCTAGCTCAAGAAATAGAACTTGCAACGAGCAACAATTGGGACTCTCTCCTACCACAAACAGCTGAAGCAGAAGCTGATTGATATCAGACTGAGGAAGAAAGTACGCCGCGACAGTAACGACCACCGTCGCGAGCTGCTACAGAAATTTGCTCTCGCTGCGCTGGACAACTGCCCACCGTTACGCAGTAATTCCTCCTTCGTGGTAGATTCTGCACTCTATTTAGGTGTAAACCACAGTCGAAACAACCACGATCAACTTCCAACAATACCAGCAGATGGCAGCTGGCAAGGAGGAGAAACGCAGGAAGATCAGTGCTGCGCTCAACCTTGCAGACCTCACTGACTTCGAAGAGCAAGCAAAGAAGAAACGAATAGTTTCTTCAACCACCAGCACAGATGGTAGCGAATAACTTATTCAGCTCGGTTGGACGAAAACGACCTGATTGCAAGGCTACCGTATCTGGAGGTAAGTCTTCATGAATTCGCTGCTATCGAGGACTCGCTTGGTAAGTTGCTATCACCCAACTTCAGCCATGAGAGTGCACCCGTTGTGAGCATGAAGCTGACGATTGACAAGGCTGAAATTCGACCAGACGATATCGACGATTGGAATGGCTGATTACAACTGATACTGACTACCCACTCTATGTTATCATCACATCATCAATCGTCATTTGCGTGTTGTCTTGGAGAGCATCTCGACCACCATGCTGCTCATCGATTTCTGTGGCCGTGGTACTGACTTCTTCAGGCGGTCGGAGATCTGTTTGGAGAGGGGGATTGGTGAACGCTGTGGAGATGCGTTCTCCTGCTCAAAGATGCTGCTTTTTGAGCAAGGGGTCTTGCTTGCGGAAGTTGGGAAGGAGTCACAGGATAGCTTGATGCTGACCGTGTTGATCAGTTCGTACTGCCGTAGATACTCGGGTTAGTTAGGTGGTTTGAACACTGATATACGAGGCACCTTCACTGCATTGTTATTATTTGGCTCATACTCCCTAAATCGGAGGGTCTTGATGTTAAGTCGATCATGCAGCCATCTCTTGCGCTCTCTGACCAAGTGGCGATGCAGCTTACAGGTAGGATCAACCAATGCCAAAGGACCTTGCTAGTTCTTCGCTGAAAAGAGTCTTTAGTGGAACTCGGGGATAGCTAGCAGTTCATACAGCAATATCGGGTCATCGTAGTCCAGTACCGTTCCCAATAGATTCTTTGCGATGAATGCCCCGTACTTACTGAGGTGGGTTCGTTAGTGATGTAGCAACTGGTGAAGCGTTTGGAGACTTCCGCATTCAATCAGAAGCTGAACCTGATGGTCATCGATCAGAAGACTATTGAGATTGGCATACACGAATTTAAGAAACTCTTCACATCGCACCGACTAACCTTTGTTATAATGAGAAAGTGCATCCAATAGTTCTCGTAAGTGAGGAAATAGCTCTGCTTACAACCTATCTGCCCTGAACAGCTTCGTATTCAGAAACGATATTCTCTGTGGAAGATAGCCCTCAGTTATAGTTAGACCCTCCAAAAGCTCTTTCAACGAGTCGTTGAGATTGCTTTAAGCGCAGTATTACAACCATTTCTCTACTTCTTAGCTGCTGAAGCTCTCCGTTGTTAGAAGGTATCGCAGCATCACTGTGTACTGCAGGTCAATGGCTTTGCGCATCATCATAGGCGGGCTATGCACTGCGGACTGCTCAATGATGTCGTCGAGTGACTGGTAGCTATCGTTGGGGTATCGCACTCTTCCGACATCAATAAACTCCAGCAGTTCCAAGTCAATAGTGTATGGCATCCTTAACACCTTAACGTAGAATGTTCGCAGACGGTTGCGAGCGAGCTACAGCCTTCTTAACGGATGTGACAGCAGCGATTTGTCGAGTATTTGGATAAGGTTGTCCTTGAGTACTAAGGTGTGCAGTTGTTTGGACTCGAACCTCGGTACTGCGGTGAGCCTATTGCCGGACAGATCTACAACTAGTAACTGTTCACCGAACACCCTCTCCAGTGCCCTCAGTTAGCATGATCGTGCGGTTAGCACCTGCACTCTCTCCGGTAGCTTCGGCAGCACCTCCAGCCTATTCTGGGAAATGTTCACTTCTGTTGCGTGCCCGTTGTAGCTGCACTGCAGGTTCAGTCGATTCTGTAGTTCATCTAATTGCAGATCTCGGCACACTGTTATGCAGTGGGTCTTGGTCCGCAACAGTGGCACTATTTCAATCCTTGCTTTTAAATTCATTCATCACAGTTAGGTAAGTCATTCGAGCAGCTCGGCCTCGGTGTTGGGATAGTACAGCAGTACGCAACCACACAGCTCGTCACCTTTTATCTCCGTGTAGGGCATTGTGTATGTACCGCTGGCTTCCTTGCTATTATTCTTTCGGAACTGTACCGACAACGAGCTGGGGTTCAATTCGACAGTAACACGGTCGTTCTTGCTGAACGTGAAAGCCTACGATAACAAGTTGGATACCTTGACGACGTTGTTATGAACAGTGTCGATGTGTGACCAAACTCCTCCGTTTGAGGACACCATGTAGGCTCCATGCCCTGTTGAACTGTGAATGAACTGGAACTGTTTGGATTCGATGAGCTTGCTATGGCACAGACCGAAGGCAACCCACTGATCATTTTCGACAATACGGAAAGTAAGGGTGTGGCTCCCACCATCCTCTAAATGCGGCTTGAGCACTGCAAAGCGATAGCCCGTGGTAGAACTTCGTACCCTCCTGTTCTCGAGGATCGTGATTTACTTGTGATGCAGCTTTTCGTCGAAGAATAGCTTTCGAGAGAGCTGGAATTGCTAGGCAGTTAGGTATTCCAACCTCCTGTTGAAGGCCGTGAGAGACGTAGTGAGTTACTTCTCCATTTTGCTCAGCTCGGTCAGCAGCTTATCGTTATCTTCCTTGAGCACTGCAATGGTTTCCTACTGAGAACTGTATTCGTTGTTGCGGTTGGAGGAGATACTGCGGATGGTTGACAGTGCCAATCGTAGTTCTCCTACAGTCTCCTTTTTGGCTAGGTCGGTCAGGAGTTTTTACTTGTCCAACTGTGCTTGCTAACATCGTACAGACACCTTCCCTCCTAGCTTGGTGAAGTATCCTTTGAGTAAGGTGTGGCTGATTTACAGTAGTTCAACTGTAGAAGCTCTTGCCTTTTCGTATGTCTACTTCTTTCGACTTGGGTACCTGTGTGGCTATACTTTCGCTCGATTGCAGCACCTCAGAAAATATATCGGAGTTTAGCTGAGGTTGTTTGGAGTCGAGTGCTTGCTGTCTTGTCTCGCTGATGAACTTCTTGAGTCCCTTAGTGCTTAGTCACCTTTAAGTGTACGGATGCTATTGGTGGAACTCCTCCACGCAGGACTGGCAGCACAGTGCAGTGTTACAACCAGCAGCCAAGCATACGATGTTCAAGGGTTCACCTTCGTGATAGCCACCCTTATCGCAGTTGAGGTAGGTCAGTTGCGGAACTATACTTCCCACGCTCTTTGCCTCCATATGTAATGATATCGAGAGGTAAGCCTAAGCAAACTGAATAAACATATCACTCGGTTGCATGATGAAGCTCATCAAGCTCTAGCTATTTCCCGCATCAGCGGGACTAGTTGATCGGAGTCAAGGTGCCACCTGAAAGTGCAGGCCATGCATTCCTCGAGAGTAATGATCTTGCTGCACACCAGGGATTTCATCTGCTGGGGTAACTCCTTGAAGGACTTTCGAATTATGCTGCTTAGGGTCTGGTAGCCGATCGAAGCCACACCAATGTGCAGCCTGCCATTCTGCACTCGAACGAATTCCTCGACATCATCCAGAAACTCTTCCTCGAGAACACTAACGAACTTATTAATAGGAACAGCGTGGAGTATCTGGTAGATGCAGGTGAGGGCTGCGGCTTGATTTGCCGACTCCTTGAATTTAGTGAGTAAGAAGTCGAAGAGTTCACAGATTTCGAAGTCGGTGATGTTCTCATGGTCCGCCACCACAGCGCTGAGCAGCCTACTGACATAGCGAATGATATCAAATAACTGATCGAAATGCAGTTTGATATCTCCAACAATGCCCTTATCGCTGAGGATCTTGACCACCTCTGGGTGATGGCGCAGGTTGCATACCACTTCCATGGATGCACCGAAATGGTTTTAACTTATCGGGTTTCGAACGCCTTCCAACACGAAGTCGACGAGTTTATTGTCGAGGACGCATGACAAGGAGATTACGTATCTGCTGGTGAACAAACTGAGATGCTCCATGAAGTTCTCGTGTATTGCGCATGACCTTCTTACGTGCTTCAGGTTTGGAAGTGCAAGACCTAAGGACATGCGATAGTGATTCTCAGACCTAAAGTAGTCGGTCATGGTGACCAGCAATTGACTCACAGGCAGCAACACACTATCTGTCTGAGCCCTGAGCCTCACGTTTAGCAGCTTCTCGAGGAACTGGGTATTGAATTCGAAAGATTGCCCACTTGTGATTGATTTAACCACGACCAGTTGAACTAGATCGAAGACCATCGCCACCATACCGTTCAGCAGTTCAGTGTCGCCATGGGACTTCAGTTACTCGTACAGCTCCAGGAGTCTGAGTAGAAATTCCATGAAGAATCGACTGATAATGAGTGTAAGGTGCGCTGAAAGCTCACCAATCTAGTCGAGTTGCACCATGACCAGCTCCAGCCCAACGAACACCGAGTTGTTTGGGACAACATTGTCAGCAATAGCGTGCTTCATCATCGTCAATGCCCAATCCAATTCTGCTGACTGATGGGTCTCATTGACCTCCCGAAGCATCTACATGATGCTCTCACCAGTTTCCAGAAGCATCCAGCAGAGCCTCCCCCTTTCGTTGTTAGCCATCAGCAGGTTCATGACCTCCTCGCAACCAATCTCTTCGCTTCTCATCACCAGCTTAATTAATTATGGAGGCTGTTAAGGGCTACACCCTTTTAGCTGACTAGTTTTGAACGGGCTACTGGAGGCAATAACGGAGAAACCCGCCGAACTTAACTTTATGATTTAATCTCACTGAACGATCATACTCCGCAGCCGAACAGACAGGCGAATGCGTCTGGGTTCCAGGTGTAATTTTCGACGCATGGGCATGAGTTACCAGTTGCTGTTCCGTTGGTGTTCGTCAACGTGCCGCAGTTCAGCTTGCAGATTTTCGTAGCAGCAACCCAAGTGCTTCCTGGGATGCATGTGCACCTGCCGGGCGCTGCCAATGCGCCGTTGCTGTTCTAGATGTTGCAGTTGAACTTGCAGGAGGAAGAAGCTGCATCCCAAACGTAGCCTACATTGCAGTTGCAGCTAGTTTCATTGTTGGGGCTATCGGCGTTGTCAACCTGGCCACAGTTTAGAACACAGCCCAACAACGACGAATCCACGACTCCTTCAGCGTTCGCTTGCCACGTGAACCCTTTCTTGCACTAGCAACTGCTGAAGTCGGTATTGACCCCCTTCGAATTGCTGTAAAGCGAACAGTCGATAATGCATTCGGCGACGTATTGGTTCCAGAAAAACTTGTCCTGGCATGTGCATGCATACGAAACAACAGGTGGGGTCACGGTATAGACGATCTGGCTGCAGTCGTAGGAGCATGCAGAATTTGTTTCATTCCAGAATAGGCCAACCTGGCATGCGCAGCTTGTACTGCTAGCCTCGACACCTGTGCTTCCTGGATCGAGACTGCAGTCCAATTTACAGGTGCTAGTAGCTGCATCCCAAGAATAAGGTATCGAACAGTTGCATGAATTTTCATCGACGGCTGCAATAGCTTTATCCATATTGCAGATGATGGTGCAGGAGAAGTTCGAACCGATCCACTCATAGCCGGCAAGACATATGCAGGCACTTGCATTGGTGTTTGAATCAATTACAGCTGTATCCTGATCCGCATTGGCTTTGAGCTTGCAGTTAATGTCGCAGATAACTTTCTTGAAGTTCCAAGAGTACGGCTCGGTACAGACACACACACCACCAGGAGCAGTTGCTTCGCTCGCAATAGCATCTGCAAATTCGATTCCGGTACAGTTGAGATCACAAGAAACTGCTGATAAGTTCCATACGTAATTGTTTGAGCAGACGCAGAATGTTGCGTTGTTACCTGCTATGTTATCTCTATCTGTGTGTTCAACTGTGTAGCAGTCGAGCTCGCACTTCCCAGAAGCACCATTCCATATGTAATGTGTAACGCAGTCGCATTCCCCATTGGCATTTGGAGTTGGCGAGGATGCATTGTCGACTGATGAACAGTCGAGAGTGCAGTTCAGATTGTCGTAGGACCAAGTCAAAGTAGGAGGCAAGCAGGTGCAGTTATACGGATCGGTGTTCACTGCATTATCGATGTTCCCACACTGAATGGTGCATTTGGCTTCGGTATCGTTAAATTGAAACTTCGTTCCATTTCTGCAGCTGCACCTTCCGTCAGGATTTGCAACTTTGGGTTCGGCGTTGATATCATTTGAACATTCAGCGATACAACCGATAAAAGTTGAATTTGCCACCCAGATAAATCCAGCATTGCAGTTGCAATCTACGACTTCGTCAACGTTGTCGTTGTTTATGTAAGAAGAACAGATCACTAGACACCTGCCCGAATTCGAGTCCCAGTATATATTGCCGTCCGAAGCGAGACAAGTACATTCTCCGTTTACTGCAGCAGTTCCATCAGTATTAGGCAAGTTTGGACAGTCTTGGCTTCGAACAGCGACAAGGAGAACAGTTACTATCAGCAAGAAGAGGGTGTTCTTACCGAGAGTGAACCCTGATTTCTTCGCAGTGAGAATCGTTTGGGGCTTGAAGGTGTTTGGTTGCTGCATGCTGCTGTTGTTGATACAACTCTCCTATTCGTTTGGAACAGGGTGGCTGCTGGTTCGCATCTTACGATTGTGGCAAATAAATATTTATAAGGATAAGCCAACAGGAGCACTTAAACCTCTCTTGGATCCACAATAAACCCCCAAGAATATTCTCGCAGCAATACTGAATCGGCCTCCCCTTCATCAACTTCGATTGGCGCAATTAGGCTACCGCGTTCCGGTGTTGGGAACTTAGAAGTACCGTTTCGATGTCATCTCAAAACGGATTCACTTGGGAGTAGCGCAGCAAGCTATTCCCCTTCAGCACTTCCTCTGAATATAGCCGGGTCATCCAAATCGTTCCCTGTTGTCGACAATACTGGTAACTATGTTGAATGCACCATAATTGTCTACAGTAGCCGATTCCTGCTGCCCTTGATAGTTACTTACGAAGGCTGGGAGCTGGAAGAATGCGCCCTTTTGATCGGCGAGAAGGCTCATCTTAGGCCTTATTTGATATGACGTGGTAGCCCTAATCTTTTAAATTTTGCCGAAGAAGGATGGGTGGGTTGGATGGATCCTCAAACACACTTCGTGGGTCCTTGGGTTTAGCTGCAACTCATCTGATTTGGCAGTTCGATTATTTATATTTTGGTTTGTTGGTTGCGTGATATCTGCTTCGCTAATTAGGATGGCCTGTATTGGTGGGATTAAATAAACATGCGTAGCTATTCAGCGTAACGAGCAGAAACTGACTTCGAACCAATGAGTAACGAGTTGACCTCGAGTTGAAGGAATTTCGCTGAGGAGATCGGTTGATGCCTTCTCGATTAACCTCTTTCGTAGTATGCTAAGTTTAGTGATAGCACATTCATGTTGCGATCAGAAATTCGTGGTCACCCACGGCAGTCCAAGGAAATCTGATTAAGTAAGTGAATTCAAAGGGTCCAAGATGAGTATCTGATGCCGAAGGTTCGTCTGTATATCAGGTAATGCGTCGCCAAAGCCTTCGACCTTTGACAACATAAGGGAAACTACTGCTTAACTAACTTCAACATTCGGGAAATTCTAGACCTCCTTGGCGCTGCAAGCTAATCGGAGACAGCGATAGAGCGTGTAATGCTCCGAATAGTTACTAAAGATAAATGGTGTTCATGATGTGATCAAGATGGAGTTCAAGCGATACGGTTGCACTTCAATGCGGGTGCATTCCAGATGTAGCCACTGTTGCAAACACAGGTGCCGTTCACAGGGGGCTGGAACTTTGCGTTGGCGATCACCAAGCAGCTTGGATCACAGTTCATTGTTGCGATGTTCCAGAAAGCGCTGTTCACGCACCAGCAGGACCAGGGGGTGGACGGACCCACCGAGTACTGACCCGAACAGTTGATGCGGCAGCGTTTGTCGATCGGATTCCAGTTAAAACCTTGTTTGCAGAGGCAAGCTTCAAAATTAGAAGGATCGCTAATTCGCCAACTGTTTCCGTCATTTCTGCAGTCGAGCCCACACCCAATCAGAGATTGATTGAAGGTACCACGCTCTTCCACCCACAGATACCCACTTGAGCACCCGCATCTATTGTAATTTTGAAGACCTGCTAAAGTACTTGCACGGGGGTACTGACTGCAATTAATAACACAAGAATTGAGAGTCGAATTCCACACAAATTTGTCTTGGCAAGTGCAGCTGGTTCCGTTCGGCGATCCACTAACTGTATAGGGAAGCTATAAACAGGGAAAATAGCATGCCAAGGAAGACACATCCCAGTATGTGCTTATGTTGCAGGCGCAAGTGAGAGGATCTACTTGAACTCCCAGGCTATTGGGAACCAAGCTACAGTTCAAATCACAATTTTGCGTGGAAGGGTTTAAGGAAAAAGGAACTGGACAGCTGTTTCTCAAGCAACGCAAGGCAGAGTCGCTCCACGTGAATCCTAGTGCACACTAGCAGTAAGTAGCGTTGTTGTTGGGAGAGTTGACAACGGAATTAGCGACTAAGTTGCAGCTCAAATCACAGCTTGTAGTGGCAGAGGTATACAGGTAGGGGATATCGCATGTGCAGTCACCATTGGCATTCACAGTTGGAGAGGAGGTGTGGTCGACGGCTGAACAGTCGAGGGTACAAGTATAGTCCTCTGAAGACCAGACATAGAACGAATTCTTGCAGGAACATTGAGAATTATTGATCTTATCCAGTGCATTTGCAATTGCTTCACATTCGACGATGCATTAAGCAGCAGTATTATTAAACTGGAACTTCGGTGGAGCTTTGCAGTTGCATCTTCCGTCTGGGTTGGCCGTGTTTGGGGAAGCATTTGGATCATTTGGGCAATCAGCAACACAGTTGATGATAGTTGAGTTGGCTACCCAGGTATAGCCGGGGTTGCAGTTGCACCCGAGCAGATCATCTTGCTGATCATTGTTGTTGTACGAAGAACAGTAAATTAAACAATTGCTGCCGTCCCAATACATGTTGTTAGCGTCCAGGCAGTTGCATGACCCGTCTGGATTTGCTGGTGCTTCATCAGTATTCACCAGGCCGAAGCAGAGTGATACGCATACCAGTTGACTGCTGTTCCAATAGGTTCCGGGATCGCATTAGCAAGTGGCTTCGTTCACCTTATTTCCTGTGCTGTATGGTACGCCAGTGCAGTTGAGATTGCAAGTTAAGTCGACAGGGTTCCACGAGTGGGAGTTAGCGCATTCGCAGTACGTTGCATTGTCATTTGGTGAGCCATTGGCAACAGTATTGGCAATAAAGCTGCAGCTTAGGTCACAGCTGGTTGAGAGCCTGTTGAAGAGGTAAGGCCGATTACATACGCAGTCTCCGTTCGCATCGGCAGTCGCTGATGATGTATTTTTTACTGCCGAGCAGTCCAGATTACAGGCTAGATCAGTATCGGACCACACGTAGAAGGCGTTGACACAGGAGCACGAACTGTCACTGATACTTGCTACTGCGTTCGGAGCTGCACCGCATTGAATCACACATTTCGCAGCTGTATCGTCAAATGTGAATTTAGGTGCATCCCTGCAGCTACATCTACCATCGGCATTTGGCGTTGTTGGAGAGGCATTCGGATCGTTTGAGCAGTCAGCAATGCAGTTTTGATTCTCAGTATTGTACGTCCAGGCATAGCCAGTGTTACAGTTGCAGGCGATGTTGTCGACTCCGTCGTTGTGGTTGAAGGATGTACAGATTACAATGCAGTTGCTGCCATCCCAGTACATGTTATCGTTCGGATCGATGCAGGTACAGGAGAAGCCATCAGATGATGGGTTGCTGTCGGTATTGGGTAACGTGGAGCAGTCTGGCTGACCTTGTGCTTAAACAATAAGAACAGCGAGAATAGCCATAAGGATTAAAGCTTTGAAGCTAAAACTCCTCTGTGTTCTCCATTTGGGCAAAGGGAGCTTTGTAGAGGATTCCCGGCCGTTGCTTGATTGATCTTCAGACATTATGGTGTTGATTGCTGAGTAAATAATATCATCATCGCCCAAGTGAGGCACTTAATGCAGAAACATTCAACCAAAACCATCATAATTCTGCAAAGTTGAGACTTTAAAGGATTCCCGGTCGATTCTCGGTCGATTTTGATTCAATGGAAGTTTCATGCCACATCAATTGGTTTTGAAGTTCAAGTTTCACTGTATGTATTAATCTAAATTGGGTCTTGGCGCGGCTGGTTCTCTTCTCTGCTTGCTCATTGTGCTGAGGCACACGGTACTTTCGACTCAGCCCCCCAATTCACGAACCCTAACATCCTTGACATGCAGCATATGTCTATTGGTCCTAGCTCAATTTGCTTGTAGGATGTGTTGAAGGTGCAAGCTGCTTGAAGATGGGCTGGACCTGGGCGATGGGATGACGACTCCGACTAAAAGTAACCGTCGTTGCTCGAATTCAATTATCAGGAATTTCATAGAGATGAGAGCAGGTGAGTCCTCTGTCTTCGTACTTAGGAACTGCTCCTTCTGAATCATGCTCGCTGAGTGTATTATTACAATTGAATAGTGATAAAGAAGCGATATGAGTTATCGATATCTGGGTTGTTATAATGTGGTTCAATTGGTTCTATTGGGCCTCAGGGGTAATGCTTTTAACAAAGGTGGTGAGGCAAGGAACAGCTATTTAATACTCTCGCAGCCTTCCTAAAAGTAACGCCAGTGCAGTGAGTACTGCTGAAGTGGTAGATCCATAAATCGCAGACACCAATATCAGTTAAGCTGGGCATTCTGAAATATTAGTTCAGAGCTTAAAGATTTATCATCGGCAAAAACCTAAGAGAGGTAAGCTGCCATCCCAGCACATCGAACAGTTCTCACGTTGACATCTCATGCACTTCGAAGGGCACAGTTCACAGTCTCCGAACTATGTCAGATAACTGCCCAGCATACACGTCGATCCACGAACTCGCTATGTCCACTCTGCTGAAAGTGCGTTGGTGGAGCCCTTGGTATTGGGAGTGAGGCAATTGTTGCCTGTGTACAGCTGGTTACAGATGCAGTTCCCGTTGACGCAAATGCCATTCCCATTACACAGGTTCGGGCAGGACTTAACTGAACACATCCTGCGGAAGCTCATTGGACAGCTCACTGTTCCATCAAACCCCTGTACTTTGATAACTTGACCTGGATACTTGCAACGAGTCTTAACATTCCCAACCTGAATGGTGATGCTGGTATGGTCATCTGAACATGTCGTTGGAAAGCATCGCATGCTGTACTTGGTTTCTGGCTCACCCGCAGCCCTCACGTTCGACTTGAAGCATCGACTGTTATAGCCAGCCTTCTAGCCAGTATTCCCAAGGTTGTTCACATTCTTGTTGCTGTAGTTTGGATCGACGCAGATGTAGTTGGCGTAGTACTGGTAGTAGAAGCATTTCGTGGAGTAGCTGTCGTTGGTGCAATGAGATCCTGACAGGAAGTCGTAATCACAGTTCTTATCGGCACCCGGTGGACAAAATTCTTGTCCTGAACAATCACGAAGGTCAAGCATCTTACAACCTGCTTTGTAGCCATAGTTTATGAACCTTCCGTATTCACTATAGACATGGGTGTACCAGCCAGTCGACTAGAGCAGTGCGAGTGTGATGTAAGAGATTGTTGGGTTCGGGAAGGTTACGGTGGCTGTCATGTATTCACTTCCTGCTACTTTTCTTGACCAGTGGGTGCCAGCAGTGCCTAGTGACCCTTCCGTTTCGAGAGGCATTCCCACAGCAGTGTCACAACCGTACTGTCTCTTCACTTCCCTGATGACTTCAGGAGTTATAAAGTAGTCCACCCCATCAATCGTCTTAGTAGGCTTGCCAGTGGGATAGTAATCATAGAGCAGGTAAGAGAATCCAAGACAATGAGTCATTTCATGCACTGCAACGTAAATTGCATTTTGCACGGACAGCACGTCGTATTGAAAGTAATCAGCGTTGAAGCTGATGAGTGCCCAGATAGGTCTTTTCGTCGATTTCAGAAAGGCGCAAGGGTAGCTCTGAGCTACGGCACCGCTGGCTCCTTCCCTTGTCATCTGCACCAGAAATCCAAAATCCTTGTTAGCGAAGGTCGACTTGATGACATTTTCAGGGACGGCAGTGTTGTAGCATGTGTGACCATCGTTACCGTAAGCTTCGGTTAAGGGATAGCTCAGTCCCATGAGACGTGGAAGTTCCAATGTTCTTTACCAAAATGCCTTTGCCACTTCCATGACGTTCATTAGGTACTTTCCTTCAGTGGTTCCTCTGTCGATAGCAGAATAGTCCATCTGCAATCGAATACTGCCGGTTAAGTTGACCTGCTGGTTCTGCTGTTGCAGCAGTCTCATGGCGCGATTATGCGGTTAATCATCAATAGTCAGCATCCTTACCTTTGATGCTACTTGGTGGTGGATGCATGCCGTCGCTACGCTGAGCATTAGGAACCGGATCGTCAGTGGCAAGAACGACAGTTTAGAATCACTGCAGAACAAATTATACTGAAGGAAAGACTAACTATGTTAGATAAGCGGTTGGTTATCCAACCGAAGGGATTGCCAGGCCAGACGAGGGAACACAATCGAAGATAATGCTTCAATAATTAATCTTCCTCTTGGCTTCGTGATAGCGTCGATAGTCCATACCCAAATGTGCATGCTCAACTATGGTGGTGCCTATCCTTTCGCAACGTATGCACTGCATCATGTGTACCAGTTCCAGTACATGTAGCCGAAGCCTAGGTAGAACACAATCTCGCCCCATATTTCGTAGAAGCCTCGATGCGTCTTGTGGTAGTAGCGGATCATATCGCGGTGGGTACCATTGCAGAACGGAGCATTAGCTGAGTTTTTGCAGTTGCACAGCTTGTAGTAGCCGCTCTCGGACACATTGTAGGTTACGGGACGGCAGCGAGTTACTGCAGCGTTGCACGAACCGTCGCAGTTGGGATTGGTCTGACTCAGGCCGCACGAGCACCAGGTATAGACCTTTCCGGCCTGCAGATACGCATTGTATGGGAACCAACCTGTGAATATGGGTTGTAGTCTTACCTGCTACGAAGGGGATGCTTGGTGGACGATACTTGCCTTCCATGTATGGAATAGACTCTGGTAGTGGCACTGTCTTGTACTGTGGGAAATCTGTGATGTCATCAGGTAAGAGGTTGGTGCGAGCAACTGGAGGCTTAAGTATCTTTGGAGCTGGGATGAAGGGATCCTTGAGGTGAGCCTCACCCTCCACCAAGATCGACGATACCGAGCGGTACTTGGCAGCTTTGCGCAGGATCGACGCCATTTGTGATATTGCGATTATAAATAATCGGTGAGCGAGTTGATACCACAACGAGAAGTTCATTGGTGGTGGACGGTCCGTTAGCTGTCATGAAATATATTATCAGATTGTGAAAACTGAATGGGTGCTTGATGTAAAACTTGGGTACCATTCCAAGCTGCTTCCTAACCATCAAGATGATCTCTCTCTGTCAAGTAGGGTCAACGAACTGCACTCATCTAAGCATCTTACTTCAAGGCAACTTTTTGTAATCTGCGTGGTGGAATCTCCCACGCTTACCGTGGAAGCACTATCTGCGTCGACCATCTGTCGTCATCAGGAGCATCCAAGCGATAACGAAAGAAGCGTCATATTCTAGCCAAGGCAATATGGCACAGTATAGCTTCTTAGCTTCGCTTTGACTTACGACGATCTCTCGCACTTGAAGGCTAGGACAGCATGAACGGTAGCAGTAGCAATGGCGCTGATCACAGCCATTTTCGTCTTTAATGTGAGTAGCAGCTGGATTATTTCGATGAGAACCTGAAACTTTCGCCATAGTTTATGTCGAGTTCAGCACCTGAATGGTTACATTTGTGCCGAACTTCGGCTGAAAAGGCACATAGCATCTCTCGATTGATTCTCAATACAAGAACGTGATGCTCATGTTTCAAGTACTCGAAACAGCGTAGTTGAGAGAGTCAGCGCCCATCACTTATTGGCTGGCAGTTAGAATGCAGGTATCCAAACAAGCCGTTGAACCATTGGAAGTTTCATCAGCCAGCAGAGGTGCTCTCGATATGCCGAAACCTGTTCTCTCAACAACGTGATCTCATGTTATTCATCATTTTCGGCAACAACGATGATAAGTGCGAGTGTGCCGAAGGATGAATATTGAACCAAAGCATCTTATTATGCCAGCTCGTCTTCTACTTGATTGCCAATACCCCACGGTGGGACGTAGCTGATAATGCTTGTCTTTGCAGGAACCGGCGCAATGCCAGTCCCCTTCCTTACAGGTATAGGCGGCGTGAAGTGTTGTAATTCTTTCACAATCCAAGTGCTGTGAGTGCCTACGGTGGTCGATCCTGAGAGTTTGACAATTGAGTGGCTCTTTGAGTCGTTTTACTGGAGCCACAGACGCAGGATCCCGATGCTGATATTATGGCTCCCTTCTCGAACTGAATTATAAGGTATAAATAACGACTCTGCCCTCAGAAGAGTTATAATACATGATGAGTGGTGAAGCCTCGAAGATGGTCGATCCGACCGAATCGTTGGATTATCTTTTCGTTCATATTTCCTGATGCATGTGCGTGGCGGGAGTCAAAGGCTTTGCATACGAGTGCAGCTCCTCTGCGGAAGATGCTGCGATAGCGTCTTTGCTTATCCACCGACTTCTTCACGCCGCATTGTTGAATGACGTTCGTAGAGAGTTATAAACCATGCTAAAATTTATTTCATCCAAGCGGCTACGGCCAACTTTTATTCTAGATGTTGGTCGTTGATGTGCGTTGGTGGCTGGCTTCCTCACCTAAGGATGTCCAACCCAACAATATTTTCAACCACTTCAATGGGAAAAAGTGAACCCTAACTGTACTATGACAGTACGACTTGAGGCAACCTATCCCCAGCAGCAAGAAAGCAGGTAAAGACATCTTCTAAGAATAACTTTTTCTAATTTGTTTTGCTTCACCACTAAAATTAGATCAGGAAAGCAGGTCCAACGAAGCCAATTCAAAATGCAGGGCACAGCGACTGTTGATTTGCAGGTCAGCTGGCACGCTTTGACATTCTGGAGCATAAGAAGCTGCCGAAGAGCTCACACAACCATCTGCATGGGGGATGGGCTATTCAAATTACAAAGGTAAGTTCGCTGACTACAAGGAAAAGGCACTGGCCGGCTAACACAAAAGTTCAAGAGGTGGTCATTCTGTGTGCCCATGCAAATTAATCGCTTGGGAATATGGTATAAACATGCAACATTCAAGCAGCAAAATCAAAAATGAACACCAATCGCCAGCGTTTCCTCAAGTTTCTCAGGTCCAGTGACACTTCCAGCTGACTAGCTTCCACCAACTGTCAGACACATTTCTTTAAGTGTCGCCTGTCTTCACCATTGAATATTAATTGAATAGCTTGAGAAATGCAACAACAGACTGACTTAATCGTTCGGAAACCGGCATTGGAGCTTCGAAATCTTTATGAAGAGGAGCTCAAGGGCCTCGGAGTAAGAGATAACGCTGCGGGATCCCAACGGCTTCCTGCCAACAATGCCACTTTATCTTCAAGGAAATGGCATGTCAAGCAGACCTCGGAACGTCAGATCATGGTGATGATGTTGATGTGCGTTCTGGTGCTCGGGGTCAAGGCCAGGGTCGCCATTGCGATAGACTGTACTTCCGTTCCCAACAGTGATGGCAACCCATCAATTGATGGAATTAGTTGCACCTGCAATCCATTATACACCTGGGATGGTATTGATGCCTGCTCTGTCGACTGTACCCTCGACCCGAACGCTGCTGCCCCTCAATTCGACGGAACTTGTCTCTGCAAACCTGGCTACAACTTCGACAATACTCACGCTATCTGTTGGGCTGACTGCCCGAGTATTCCAAACACTGACCAAAATCCGACAACTGACGGTACAACCTGCACTTGTGCTGCTCCTGGAATCATGTTCTGGGCGGACTCCATCTGCGGGATTACCTGTTCTTCCATCCCCAACAATGACAATGTTGATGGAGGAGTCAGTTGCAACTGTAACGCCGGCTACACCTGGGACTCCACTAACTTCGTATGCCAGGCAGATTGTGGGGCTGACGCCAATGCAGCTTCCGCCAACGTTGACGGAACTT
>ERZ724508.1017-NODE-1017-length-17945-cov-4.696255_pt1 | contig 17945 bp, 9 predicted proteins | sample MGYA00376041_ERZ724508 | MGnify/ENA primary metagenome ERZ724508 (study PRJEB28724, sample SAMN07190887) | wastewater metagenome | isolation source: effluent of sewage treatment plant in Hong Hong | place: USA: Christiansburg, Virginia | collected 2016-03-01 ...
TGATGAAAATGTATTAGAGTTTCAGGTTAAGTTAATAGGAATTGATAACATTAAATGGTGGAAAGCAGAAATTGTATTAGATCATAATAAACAATTATTAATTGATTATTGCAATAAAAACCATGAAAATTCACAAGTGAAGTTGTTTACCGAAAAATATAGTATTCAAACAGATGTATCAGAAGATAATAGTTTGAATGGTGGAAATGTAGTAACAAGTACTAGATATAAAGTAAGAAACAACAGGTATAATCAAGATGATTATTTCCTTGGCTGACGCCTAAATTGGTGGTTATAAAATATGATGTATTTTATTGACCCAGACGTTATGAATAATATATATATATATATTCCTCATTCATAATAATAATAATAATAATAATAAAAAGTTATAAAGATCTTAGCACGCTATAATGAGAATAATAGAGATCTATTATTATTTTATATTTATATTCTTCTAAATAACATTTATATTTCTTTGTTCTGATTTATAGGTTAATATAGAGGTTAATATATTGGTTAATGTAAAGGTTGGTATGTAGGTGGTTATGTAGGTTGGTATGTAAGTTAGGATATGGGCTAAACTTTATGTTGTTTTAAAGTATATTTTGATATAAATTATGATAGGGAGAGCATTGTAGAGTTTATAAATTATGTTAGATAAACTAATCCTAAACATAAAGCTTCCAAGATATGCGTTATCAATTCCAATAACCCAGGAACAATACGAGCAACAACAAAGCTAACAATCTAGAACAATATATTGATGATATTAACAAGAGCCCATCCCATTGAAGAAATAGTAAATGATAGCAGATTGAAGATAATACCAAAGGGATTAATTAGCACCAACAAATGAGTAACTAATTCGAATACTGTCTTCACAACTGTAAACATGAGGATCAAGAATGATCCAACTATACTGATGAGGATACCCAACATATGCTTTTTTCAAACCTATTTTTAAATTATTATAGGAAAAGAATTATTTTTTATATGTAAAATCTATCCTTATAGAATATTACCTCAAAACAAAAATAAAATATTTATTCCATGTTTTCTACTAACATTCCTATATATCAGATCTATGGTAAATAAAAATAACTGATAACATAATTTTATTAATATGGATTTTGTCCACAAACGCTAAAACGACGTATAATAGTACACAACAATTAATTCAGCCTAAAAACAGTGATCGCACAACGTCAAATCGCATTGTAAGAATGCTAACGATAAAAATCAAATGTATAGAAAGAAGTAAAATTACTTGGAAATAAAATATAAGTATTATAGACATAACTTAATAGCTAGAAAGCTAAGTATATCAAATAAACTACTAATCTTGTACTGATGTGTTTTATGTTTAGAATATGGCATTGAAGGAAATGTAACATCAGACTTAACAACTTCGGCATGAGAAACATTAGTTATAATTTCAATTGAATGTGGCTAAAATGAAGACTCAATAGCAAGCTAAAGAAAATACTAAAGAAATTTATCGATTGAAAAATTAGTTTTAATCGCAGAAAGATACTTTGATGCAGAAAATTGGGAAATTGGAGAAGAATTTGAGTACGCTTAATAATCATTATCATGTTGAGGAGTAGATTTCATCGGATAAGCATAAGATAATAGAGGATGCCAATCGTAATTTACGAGGTTTTGCAAATTGTACCCCATTTCTTAATTATAGAAAAACAACAAAGAATGATAATCATCCAAAACCAACAATTCACAAACTAAATCGAATACCAATCACGTCAGATAACAAGCTTACTATAAAAAACATAAAAGCTTCAATAAGAAATAAAACAATATAAAATGGACCTTGAATTGCATAAGAATATTGAGAATGATTTAGTTAAGAGATCAAGTCTTGCACAAAATTTGATCAAACAATTGAATAATAGGATTAAATAACTTGAAATGAAATTGTAAGCCAAATAGAGATCCATTTAGAGTAGTTATAGTGTGAGGGAAAGTAAGATATCGGAAAGGAAAAGTTTTCAGAGTGATCAGAAATCTAGGATAAGTTAACTACATGAAGGTTAAAGTAAAAAATAACTATAATAATCTTTAGCAAAACTGAAATTCGAAAACGCAACCCTAAAAAACTATAATCATTTCTTATAAACAGCCCAAAAGAACTCCAATAAAAAATTCTAAAATTTAGGAGAAATAATGGCCCAACATCTCTAAATTCTGCTACGAAAAAACAAAAGCCAAGAATAAATTACCGATTCCAATGAGATCCTCACCATAAATATTAACGATCTTAAGAATAAATAGATTAAGGAATGGAAACCTTAATAGACTTAGGTTGTACTGAGTTTACTCTTTACTCAAATTAAGCAATATATTTCTGTAACTATGTGTTTATTTTTAGAAATCTAGCTTGATTGCTTTCCCATAAGCTAAAAATATTAAGGTTTCATTTATTGAATAACAAAATAAATAACCATTGCTACTTCCTAAAATTATATAGGAATACTAGAAGAGTCAAAACGCATAAATGTCAAAAAAAGGAAGCAGATTCAAAGATATCCCTGTAGACATATCCACAAAGATACTCCGCAGTAATCTTCGATAATGGGGAACAAAAGTAAACTTCGGGACCAATATAGCTAGAAATCGTAGACAAATAAGTAAAAGTATAATAGTATAAGGAGAGAAACAGATTATTTGATGAATTTAAATAATTTATAAAATATGATTTGATACATACAGATAAAAGATAAAAGAAAAATTCATAATCAAGATCATCTGATTTGTCGGCTCTTTCTTAAATTAAATCTTTATATCTGTTAAGAGAGAGTGTTGCTTTTAAAAGATTTTTCGATCGATTTCTCGATTAACATGGAAGAATTTCTATCTAATTTCTGCAGGTTCTATTTTTGTTTTATTTTCATATGAACATTTTTCAAGCTCTTCAATGCTTTTTTCATTAACTAACTTAAAAATATATCTTACATTTTTTGCATAGAATTTTAATGAACAGTTAAACTTTATTTTACCAAATTTGCACCTTAGATTAAGGGCTACAAATTCTGTGAATTGCTTATTTTTTCTTTTTAAGCATAGTTTATCATAATTAATAATATTCTCTTTGTTATTTCTTAACAAAGTATAGAAAGATTTAAGTTTAATCTTCTCATTTTTCCTAAATTATTAAAAAATATACATTTGACTTTCTTAAATATTTTTGATCTTCTGTTCAGTTTCTTGTTTCTATTTAATCATGCATCTATAGAATTATGAAGCTCGTTTTATTAATAGTTTTTATTATAGTTTCAAAGTGCATTGTTTAATCTTGGCGCTTATCGAGCACAACTGTTTAAAATCTGTCATAGCTGACTGAAATTTCCTTTATTCTTGACTTGTTTTTAACTTTTTGAATTTATTTTGAATCCCCATAAGCTTTATTGAATCTATTATTCTCATTTTTAAGATAAGTTTCTATTGATTTCTAAGTTTTTTCTCATTCTTTATTCTTTAATAAAATAATTTTAATTTATTTATCCCATTTTTTGACATCTTAAACGAAACCTTATTCTTTTTCATTGATATACTTTATCTGCTGGATTTGTTATATTTCAACTACCTAATGAACTTATACATTGATAACTATTTTAATCTTAATTCGATTTGTTCTGATTTCTAGCTGATATACTATTCTAGCTGAAGACTTTTTTGAATTGATTTTTTAAAAGCTTTTAAAAATGTTGATTTACTAACTTTCTCTGTTTTTTAAACTAAAGATTTGATTTAAAAATTTTATTCTTGTAATCTTTTCAAAAAAGTTATTTTTCTTCTTTGCTATATTAGCTGAGTGGCTCTAATTGCTTTATTTTTAAAATTAAGTTTTTATTTCAGTTTTTTTATCAATATTGCCTCACATCTCTTCATTTGATATTTTTGGATATTCAGGGCTCTCTATGCGTTATATTTTTAATTTTTAGTGAGTAAATCAAAAAGATTTCTAACCAATTTCTTATCTTTTTCTTATTTAATGATTTTCATCTTTTAGTTAATCATGCTAGTTTTTCCTAGAATTCTCAAGTATGACAATTTTATGATGGCCTTGTTCGAGGCATCAACTAGCTTAGCTACACATTACTTTTCTTTTACTCTGAAGACAAATTTATTCCAAAACAATTTAATAGCAATTTTTTTATAATACTTATCAATCGTTTTTAGATGAGCTTACTATACCTTATAATAGTATTTTATTTTTCTCCAACTTTTAAAAGACGATAATAATATCTTTTTTTAATGCTTCTTAGTTAAATTTTTGTAATAATTTTCTTTTTCTGATTGAGAATTCTTTCCTCGGGCAAATCTACTCAGCATTCGTTTTAATATAACAATCCTGCTATTTTTCATATTTGTAATTCTTTTGTAACAACTCTCACTGTAATTATCTAACTTTTTAATAAAACTTTGTGACAATTTTGAGATTAAGTATTATTTAACTCTTTTTCCCTTCTATTCATTCTATTTTTTAATGCTAACTTGAATAAAGCTTCGATTAGTCAAAGGATTTTCCTTCATACTTTCAAGTTTTTTAAATTATTGCTCTCGGACTAACTTGTTAAAATTCAAAATAGTTATCACCATATTCCTTTTTGTATTTAATAAGTAAGAGCTTATTTGAGCTTCCTTATTAGCAAAGCAATTTTACTCATGATGTTTATTTCTCCAAAATAAAAATAATGAATTTCTGCGATAGCTGAGTAATTTTTGAAATTTGTCTTTCCTGTCTTTATTGAACTTGACAAACTCATTGAAATATTTATGAGAAATAGCTTTTTATAATTATTTTTAAAACTTTTGCCTACTCAGCTGAAATGATTTATTCATTAATGGTTTAAATCTTCCTCTAAACATCTGTAGAAATTAAAAAGCCTTGATATTATCCAGCTTCTTATACTTGATCTGATTTTTTATAACTTGATTATTCATCCTTAATTTTTTGTAGAATTTCTTTTTTTGACATTCAATTAACTTCTGTGAGATTTTTTTAGATATTTGGTACTCTACTGCTACAATGGCTGAGTTATATTATATTTACATGATATTTCCAAGACTACGGACATGCACTTCTTCATCAAACTATTCTTATATTTATTTGATATTATTTTAGCTTTTTCTCTTTGTATTTTATATTTCTTGTAAAGTTTCTTCCATGCCGTGAAATAATTAAACTTTAGTCCATATTTATTAAAACTTAACGAAATCTTTTGATTTTCGACTTCCCTATTCTTGAGCTATCTCATTGCCTTAGATTTTTAAATATATTGACACCACTTAAAAAAATACAATGTTTTTATTTTTACTTCCTAAGGATAAGTTTTATTATTACTTTTTATACTTATATGTTACTGAATTATTATACAGGCTATTCAGTTCGATAACTAAACATTGTTTTTCGTTCTGATTGGTGCTCATATTTTATGCTGTTTTTTATTAATTTGAATGAGTGGATTAATGAGTTACGGATTGGAAACTCGCAGATTTTTAACAATGCCTGACCTCTTGCTGTGAAAATTTAAAAGGTATGATCCCATTATTTTTAAGTTTTGTTGGCTAATTTCCCCTAAATTTTCAAAAAAAAATCAAGAATTTTTTTAGCAACCTGTTCCTTATTTTTAACTTTCTGATTCATCATAACAAACTGCCTAATTTCAGAAGAAATATTTTGCATACTCTTCTTGACAGTTAACCCACAATAAAACTCAGTAATTAAAGCCAGAATATCCTAAGAACTCGCCTAATGAACTGATCTAGATGTCATATAATCGTTAATTTTTAATCAACCTATAATAATAAGAAAAATATTAATATATTCCACTATTGAACCATTCTTAGTCTGATCATCAACATCATAAATAGTTTTCTTAATTAAAGTATAGAAAAATAGAAATATCAAAGTGGATGTTGTTGACTTTGTCGGTATGATTCAGGAAGAAATTTTTAGTCGATGGGACACGGATTATTACGCTTTTTAAGTCGTATATTTTATCCTTTTTTACCCCTCTCACGTCCTGTTAGTGATGTCTGAACCCATCCTGTATTTGTGATGTGAGCCTTAGGGATCATATCATCTTCGAAATTTAAAGGAGATTTAACTATAAATATCTTTTTGCTTTTATTTGACTGTTTGGCATGTTTTTGCTATGAATTCCTTTTCTTAGTTGATAAATTTCTAATTGTTCTGGAAAATGGAATTTAATTTTTAACAAATTAAATATCTGAACGATCAGGAGGAGATTAAAATGTAAAACTTTGCTTTCGCTTAGATATTAGAAAACTAGTTTTTATTGAAATTTTACTATTTGCGGATGAATCGTTTCTAGGCACTGACTTGTTTTCATCGCTACTTGGGTTTGCAAGAATAATATGAGCTGCAGGATCATAGTGCTCACATTTCGAATAATACGTTTTAATTTGTTAAGCATTTGCTTTGTTCCTTTCCATGAGCTAAGTCATTAATCTCTTTCGTTGTTTTTATTCTTAATTTCTTTAATAAATATAGTCCTAAAGAAAATCTTTTTTGTGGAGTTCCATAATTGAATATACCTTGAGAAGATGGGTAGCTGTCACAGATTTTTATAATTTTAGCTATTTTTAAGTTTTCTCCTTATATTTAGATGTTTATATCTATTTTTATTTTTTTATACTTTTCGAATTTAAAGATCTTTTTGCTTTTGATGCTTATGGTCTTTTTAGACTCGATTTCTTTTTAGTCATTTACCCGTTACCTTCATTTACATCTTTATTTAATATCATAGACTCTCTTTTGACTGGTTTTTTTTCATCAGGAGAGTGCGAAGCATCGCTTCCATCTTTTGTGTACATTTCACGTAGACTGATATGTTATCCATCTTTTAACTTCTTGATATAATTATTAATTTTAATTATTTGTCTGCGATACTTGTTGCGGCAAAACCCGATAATTATCTTAGAGAATTAAAACAATTAAATTGGATTTTGTTGAATAATTTTATGCAAATTCTTCTTAAATCTTACGAAATCTATAGTTACTTTACCATTTTCATTGAAGACAGAGTTCCGAGTTTTTTACAAAGATGACTAGAGGGTTTAAAATATTCTGGCAGAGAGTCGCATCATCTATCTGCTTTATGTAGAAATTACTTTGATGTGTTAGGTATTAGAAAGCCTTACTTTTCTAATTATTAATTTGGCCCCACAGCCTTCATTAGTTAGGTTTCTTTTTCCAAAATGGCCTTTTCTTTTTAATTGAAGTTCATTACAAAATTACTAAAAATTGAAATTTGATCAATTTAATTGGATGAAGATTAGATATTTTTACAGGTGAAGTTGAGAGCTTAAAAGAATAAGGCTTCTCGCTATTTTATTATTTTTATCAATGCTCCCATTTGATCAAGCATACGTTGTTCATCTATCATCATTTACTTAAATATAATAAATTTTTTACTACTAGAATTGATCTTACAATAATAATATCGTCATCATATGCACCCAAGTAGCTCGTATGGGAAAGGTGCCAGAGATAGCGTACAGTGTGAACGATCTGTACAAAATTGAAAAAAAATAAAAAAGAATATGGAAAAAAGTAAAATAAGAATAATTTTATTTTATTGATCATGGAATTAAGTATGAAGTCAATTGGAAACAACTCAGTTGAAAAAAATAGCTATATGCCAAATAACTACAACTCAAACAAAATAAGATAATACCATCATACCAATAATAAAAATCGAATTCAGAACTCCATATTTTCATCGGTTGTCAATTCTGCAAAAGGTTATTCATTAAATAAGATTAATCTTGCTCAACAAAATGCTAAAATTGATATAATTAAACTTAAATGCTTCAAAAAACTTAAGCCTAACTCAGAAAAACAATCTAAATAGATTCTTATGGGTAGGGATCAAGAACTTGATTAATTTAATATTAGTTGTGATCTTGAGGAAGAAACTGATGACTGTATCCTTGAGAAAAATTAACAGAAAATTATATATATGAAAGCTAGTAAGTTTCTAGGACGGCCTTCTACTGTTTTTTTTCAATATCCTAAAGTATGTTCCATTCCTAATGAAATACATAATAATAATAGAATCTATCCTTTGCCTAAAGTAGAGATGAAGTATAAAATTAATGGCTGGCAATACAAGTGTATTATTAATTCTTTATAATTTAATGGGTTTAAAGTTTGTGAGGAGGATAATGATTGGGATATTTTCTTCGATATCCGGGGTAATAAAACGAAGAAAATTTAATATATGAACAAATATCAGAAAATCAGTCATTTTCCAGGCTGCTGGTATATAGGAAGGAAGGACTTTCTTTGGAGAGGAATTAATAAAATAAGGAGATCTCACCCTTAATAGTATAATTTTGTTCCTTTGACCTATTTGCTGCCTGGTGATTTTGATCGATTTTAAATGGCTCGGCAAAATGCTAGTAAAGGATAACTTTGGATTATGAAACCAGCCGCATCAGCATGCGGAAGAGGTATAAAGATGGTAGCTAAAGATTCCAAGATAAGAAACAGAAAATAATATCTAATATCCTAATATGTGAGTAATCCTCATTTAATAAATAACTTAAAATATGACTTAAGGGTTTATGTTCTAGTAACGAGCTATGATCCACTAAGAATATATTTATTTGAAGATGGACTGGTCAGATTTGCCACTCATTAGTACAACTGCAAGCATAAAGATATTAAAAAAAGATTTGTGCATTTGACTAACTTTAGTGTGAATAAACATTCAAAAAATTTCATCAAAAATGATAACGCAGATGCTAATAACTAAGGATCGAAATGGTCATTCGTAGCACTGAGAAAATATTATGACAGTAATGGCATTAACAGCTAAAAAGTAATTCTATGTTTATTTAGCTTTTTAAAAGTATTGAAGAAGTTATCATAAAAACTTGCATATCAGCTTAGCCCAACATGTTAGATATCCACTCTAAAAGTCAATAGAAGCGCAATTGTTGTTTTGAATTGTATGGATTTGATATATTGATTGATGATAAACTTAAGCCTTGGTTGATGGAAGTCAACGTTTGTCCTTCTTTGAGTTCGTCTTCTCCAATGGATCGAAGGATAAAACATACATTACTAACAGATATACTTAACTTGATAGGTATCGAATATCAATCAGCGAAATAACAAGAAAAATCTAAAAAGATTTTAAAGGATAATTTTTGTTTCCCTCAAACAGGGATAAAAAAAATATACTCTAGAAATATCAACAACCTCTAAATTCTTAACTATTAAAACTGCATTTAAATTCTGTCACCTGAGGACTGGCTTGTACTTCTAGAAAGCGAATAATAACTGGACAGACTGGGAAATTTCAAACGAATATTCCCTTTAAAATAGAACATCCATCAATATCAACACTTGTTTTAATTTCGAAGATATTACAATATCGTGCTATGGAAAAGTTTACTCAGCAATAAAAACTTCTTGTAGCATATTGTAAAGCAATGATTTTAATTTTTTTTCGCTTGTCCAAATATGCAAATTAGTTATATTTATCATTTAACTATTTTAACTATTTATAAATTTTATTTCTCAGATGCAAAGTAAAAATATCAGAATATCATATTTTTCTCAATCTGGCCACACATGAATTAAATTTTTTCAGTAGCATGATCGCAGAAATGAAAAAACCAATAATTAAAAAGAACTTAGCCCAAAATCGATTTTTTCTCACAATTTTATCTTTATTTAAGGGTGTTATTTGTTTCCATTTGATTTTTCCTCTTCGAGTCTACATCCAATCATACATCTTCCGAAACAGATCTTCTTGCTAGTAGTCATTCTGGATCTGATGATAACCTTATCTAAATAATAGAAATTGTTTATCTTCACTACTTAGTGAATTATAATATTCTTTCAACTGATTAAGATCTTGAATTTAGTCCAACCCTCCAACACACATCATAGTTGGATATGTGAACTTGTAAGCATCTGCTCGAACTTTCTCTCCCACTTGCTCGTACTCATCGGCCATATGGAGTGTAATGAATGATTCCCAAAATATACTCTAAACTTTTGCTTTGATTGCATAAGGGTCTTTTGCGAGTGCTGTGGGGTTTACCATGTTATGAACGAGCAAATTGCTAAAAATTGTTGAGCTAACTTTTAATAAAATTCTTTGGACTGTAAAACTTCTGTTTGAATTTACAAAATTAACTAACGGAGTGATGTTTATAACTCCTGATATTGGTAAATCAGGATTTTATTGAAGTAACCCATTTAAAAACATGGCACCAAGTCCATGGGCGATTATAAAGGTAGAAAGATCTCTTTCGCAACAATTCTTTAAAAGGTTTTCTATATCCGATAAAACTTTAATTGTAGACTCATTGACTCTAGAACCTCCCGAATAGCCGAACCCACGAAGATCAAGCATATTAATTACATAACCCCTCTTAGCGAAATGCTCAGCCATCTATATAAATTAAGATTTTACTATCAAATAATCGTCTGTGCTTTCTCCATAACCATGAATTATGCATATTTGTCCCCTTTTTGTTTTCGGGGTAAACTTTGTATAATAAAGCCTAATTTGCTTAGAAGAAATAGCGTCGATGTAGACTCGCATAACCGTGTATTATGAACTCGAAAGATTCATACAGAAGTTTGGTCGATCTTTTTCAGAATCAGCGGATATTTTTCTAAAGGTTTATTGGAACCCTTTCTACTTGAGATACCTTAAAGGAGAAGAACTAGGTGATGTACATTAATCATGTGAGCTACTTGAACGAGACTTAGCTTCCATTTTAATAAATAGTAATGACGTCAATATTAACAGAATAATTCAACAGTTGCTTAATTAAATAGGGTAAGTTTGAAATACTGAAGTTAAAACTGACAATCATATCAAAAAAATATGGAAGGTGAAGTCAGAAAATTATTTTATTGGAAATTATTTAGAAGAATTTCCTATAATTTGTTTAATAATATCAATAATACTATTCTACCTATCAAACAGCTTCTTTTTAATTTATTATTGTTACATATCGTCATGGAAAATTAAGTTGTATATTTGAGTGTTTTTTGTTCTATTGTTCTTATCATTGATATTATTATAGGAGATTTTAGAAATACTGGTCTTCTAGAAGATTTTTATTCATTTTTACAACCTTCTTATTTCAATAAAAATTTTCTTTCTTTTACAAAGTCATACTTATTTTTTATCATATCATCCAATACTTTTTCTTGTTTTTGTATGATAATCATACGAAAAATTCTAAATCTGACTCACTTTTAATTTTTTTCTATAAATTTTAATGCATATTAGGTTTATTATAAAAAATAAATTCAGATCAGCCAATTAGATGATTATGCTCCCACACACCTTGAATTATTTTACCATCTTTACAATGAAAAATTCCTGGACCTTCAACCATATCGTTATTAAAGTTACCCTCAAAATATTAGCCATTTGAGAGCATCAAAACTCCTTTTCCTTTTTTATAATCTTCAACGAATTCGCCTAAATAATGGAATATGTACCTTCGTAATATGCCCAAAACTCCTCAATCTAGTCAAAATTTTCATAATTGAAAGATTACTGTAATTAGGTAGGAGACTAATTGTAGAGCCGACCCTTTCCTTGAAATTGATCTTGCTTCCACATTCCTTGATAAGCTAACTCCCCAGATTGATAATACAATGAACCGTATCCATCCATCATATTATTGACCCAATTTCCATCATACATGCCACCATCTTGGTAGAAAAATTTTCCTTGCCCATGTCTCATATCTCTCAACTTATAGCCCTCATATCTACTACCTTGCTTAAAGGTTTATATCACATATTCGGGTTTTTAAGGGCTTGATTGACTTGAAGAGTTACGATTATGATTGAGATTATTAAAACTTTAATTTTGTCTTTATCTTTCATTTTGTTTATTCAAAGGTAAAGGTTAGATAGTAGTTTGCTTTTGTGGGATTGAATTTTATGGAGAGTAACTAAGTTTCGAGTTTGATTCGACTGTATTTATATTTTGAGTTATTGATTGAATAGTATATGTGTTTACTTCAGGAATGCTATTGACATAAGTATTATATGCAGGCTATTTATTTGCTTGATATTAACCTTTAGAGAAATTTTAATTACTTTTTTATGTTCCTAATTTTGTAAAATCTGGGGTAGTAATCGATTAGGTTTGATATTGATTTACTTTTATATTGTTCTATTATTTTATTAGATCTTTTCCCATATATGAAAGTAATTCAGGAGATGTAAATAAAGAGCCTGATTTATTTGAATAATCGTTATTGTACTTGTTGTAGGTTGAAGGACCTGTCAAAGAGGTGATTCCAGGTGTTGTTGTAGATGTCGATGTATGAGTAGATGTGATGTGAGAATATTTGGATGAAGGAAAATTTGTAAATGTTGGTAAATTTGAATAATTATAGTTTGATTTCTAGAAAGGTTTTGTTGCATCACCCTTTATGATTTAATTTTTTAGTGATTTTATATCATTTGTGGGGTTCTTCCATTCTTAGTATCTGCTAGATGTATGGATAGGATTAGCTTGGTTTGTTTCCGTTTTTGTATAGTTTGGAATTGTAAATAAATTGCCACCATTCGTAGCAGATGAATTTGGATAAATATTATATTAAGTTGGTCTCATCATTGGTTGGAAATTAGTATTGATATTAGGATGATAATTAGGTGCAGTTTTAGAAGTATTTGTTTGAGAGCTGATCCCAAAGCTAGAATAATAGGGTTGAATATTCGATACATTGTGGATTGGGGTCTGAGGACTAGGTTTAAATACAAAATTGGGTGCTGGAGGAGGAAGGACTGTATAATTTTGATTGTTAAATGTTGGTAATTGGCTATTTGGAAGAGGATAAGCTGGCACATTGTTAAAAGTAGGAGTGTTGTATCCTAAATTGTGAGTTATAGTAGGAGGTTTATTGGTAGACATTGGTATTGCAGTATTAGTTGAAAGAATTTGATTATTCCCGCTAATATAATTTGAAGGCTTATTCAAATTTGAATAACCAATATTAACACCATTATTAAACCCGGTTCCCTGATAATTAAAATTATACTAATTTTTAATTTCAGGCTTCGGCTCATTAACTTTCTTAAAATCTTCAGGTTTTGATAAAGTTTGTGAATAACCTGTAAATGAAGATGGTGAATTTGAGTAAGGACTTTGTTAATTTTTACTATGCATAGCAGTATTGGATGGATTTGATTTACGAGCGTATTGTTAGAGATCAACCCAATCAGGTCTATCTTTATTATCCCTTCTTAACATCAATTATAATATCATTTTAAGTTGCTAACCATATTATCTACCAAATTGTTATAATTTTGTATCTATCATGTCATAGTCTATCCTTTGGTATTAGTCTTTATAGCATTTTTTCATGTTTTATAATAGGCCGCATTAGAGAGCGATAAGACCCATTATCCATACATCACTTTTATAGGGATTGCTGTAGTTACCTCTAGATTATAGAGCTTAGCATTGTTATGGAGAAAGATAGACGCCTTCACAATCGCGGTTCCTAAACACTGAATCTAGATTAGTTGGTGACCCACATGCTAATGGATCAGCTATTTTCATTATACCATCTGAATCGAGTAACAGATTTTTAGTTGTTAGCATTTCGTGTTTTATTTTATTTTTTTGAAGGGTACTCAGTCCTAGGATAGCACTGGCCAAAATAGACCAAACTTACTTATCTTAAAATTTCCTATTCTGGTACATCCTCTCATTAATTTAATCAGAAAGAAATCGGTAGGGATACTCCCAAATCGCATAAATTTTATATAAATTTGAACAAAGATGATCTATCTACTTCCCCTACACTCCTAATATTAATAAATTTCGTACTAACTAAATGCGTGAGATGATCATCCTTAATCCCCTGCCTCACCTTATGCTAATTTTTATACTTCGTATATACAGGCTATTAATTATATGTGTGCTATCTCAACAAATATTCTTTATCAGTTTCTATATGGCATAGATGTGTAATATTGCTTTCTGGATGCTTTTGTATTATTTTATAGTTCTACAGTTCATTAGCCAAGGGTTATGAAGATTGTGATGTTCCCATTTTGAAATTTTTATAATCGTTATATTATATTACATGGATTTAATATTTTTTTATCAACCTTTTTTGGATAACTTGGCGAGGATTCAGGGGGTTAGGAGGAAGAATATGTATTTTGTTGGATCAATAATTGAAATAATTAGTATATTTGGACTAATATTAACTATCTATCATTTCACAAGTTCATCAGAACTCTTATCAAATTAATCTATTATATGATAGCATTCAGCATGGCAAATCGATGGTTTGCTCTCATCTCTATAACTTACACTAGAATTGCTTGTCTTTATTTTTGTACGGATGGCGTCTTCGTAAACCCAGCAGTCCATCTCATCTGACCATAAAACTTTCAGCTAGTTTTTGCATATTATGCAAATCTAGTTTCGGCTGAGCTCTCCTTGGATGGGGATGAGAAATTTTTGATCACTTAACTTTATTCGATTTGATTATATCCATTCCTGAGTTTGAATAAGTTTACTTGAAGAGTAGGCATAAGAGATTTGTTTCCTTTTCGGGTGTGATCAGTTCGGCTATGAGATACTTCGTATTGCTTCTGTGCTTATGTAAAATGCTCAAGCATATGCTCATCATATTTTTTATTTGTCGATATGAAGAGCCCACAAAACTTGCATTAAAAAAACCAGCTATTTTTGACAGTCTCCATTTTGTGTAGAAGTTTTTTTAATCTTGAGCTTACATTTTGGGTTGGAAGTTCTTGTCTTTGGTCTATATAAGATTAATATTGGCTGTTCGGAAAGCTAGGATATTGCGGATAATTGTAATTCTGATATCCATAATTTGGGTTTGGGTAATGAGGAGGTGGTGGGACGAAATAAGAAATATTTTAACCTATAGCAGAATTATTTACTCTTTGCGGCATATAATAAGGAGGATAAATATTTTGCACAGGGCGATGCATATTTTAATTTGACCGACGAGGGTCAATTATCTGCCCATTACCATAACTAAATGAATTGGAAGGAATATAAGAAACACTAGAACTGACCATATCACTTTTATTAAAGTTGCGATTTTAAGCAACTCTTTCTTATCGTTCCTCTGACATCATCTTCACCTTTTTCTTTGGCTTGTCCCCTTCCCCACTCGATTAACTACTCACAGCTGAGCTCTTACGAGTTTCGTTGGTAGTTTGATTCATTGTTGGTAAATATCTGCATATTTAAAAGACTACTTTTCTATTTCTGATTGAGTGAATTGTCTCTTCTGGTAAGATTTAGCCAACTTTCGAATGTTTTCATCTGAGAAACCCTTGTCTAAATCAAGTTTCAACTGCTTCATTGATTCAGTTTGCAACATCAAGTAAGCATGATCTGAAATTCTCTTTGCCCATCTCTTCCTGTACAACTTCATTTCTGGGAACAACTCCATTGGGCCATATTTAAATATGTTCTTAAGCATACTGATAAACTGCCCTACAATCTCCGATGAGATATAATTTTGATATCTGAACTGATGTAGAAGTTTTTCATCTTTCTCCAAAATTTAATTTATAAGATGCAAATATCGTTTAATAATAACCTTGAGATTATCTTTCATCATACAAGCCTAGGCAAGGCGAAAAATTTTTTGAACCATCTGGGCTTGTAAATTTCGATTAGAAAATTCATCAATGAAAGAGAAAATTCGAACTAGATTGTTACGATCGACTGTAGGTTATTTAAAGTATCGATTAATACATTTAGAAATGTCTTAATCGTTCATTTTATGCTTGCAATGATTATAAATCGATTATTTAATATATTTTTTAAATATCCTAGTAACCTTTTGGGATTTTTTATCAAATAGGGGGCTAACTGCAACAGTATATCAATATTTCTATTATTTTCTGCTCCGAATTATATTTTATTTATGATTTTATCAATGTGCGAATAAAATTACTCTTATCAATTCTATAAATTATTCATTTTGAATATAGAAAATGTGCATGACTAATAATAAATATGGTAACTCCTCACTTCCTACCCCCAAAACTGATTTGGTCTCCTATCATCTCCAGTAAATCATAAGCTCTGATCCTATCTTATCCTAATATTTTCGAATGAATTCTCCAATAGATAGATATTATTCTATGGCGCATCAACTTATGCTTGATGGAATTAGATATCGAACTAATGCTTATATTTGTAATAGATAATGTTGTTGTAAAAATGGTAATGTATCTAATATCCCTGAACAAAATAAAGTTAATGTCAAGGATAGATCATTTCAGTAAAACTAACAAATCAAAATTCCAAATTCTCCCAATTAAAAGAAGTTAAATCCATCTAACTAAAAAAATAAACATTATAATGTTTCCTATATCAAGCACAATAGATTTTTATCTCCTAAACAAAAGAAATAAATTATCACTCCAAAAGTTACTTAGATTATACCTGTTAAATCTCAACCACTTATTATCTATGGTAAACCTAGAGTTAAAGTTGATAATTAATTTGGATGTCCTTATCATAATAATTAATAGGAATGTTTAGCTATACCGTATGGATCATGTTAGCCAAAAACACCTCGTCCTAAAGGTCGGTAAATCCATGTTAGATAAAATAATAATTCTCCAAATAAGGAGAAGAATTTTTCACCTGACTCTACTAAGAAATACAATGAACTATCAAAATATAAATCAACGCCTAATTTAATACAAGAAATTGACAGAAGAGAATTGCCATAAGAATTAAACAAAACAAAAAAAAATTACAAAAAACCACAAAATATGAAAAAATAAAAAAATGGTCGATAGAGTTTTACTAAAGAAGTTCCTGGCCAAACTATTTATGTTGATCGAATAATTCAAGTTTAATCTAGAGTTCCTGGAAAAATGAGATATTTACAATCTCCAAAAAGTAGAACTGTTGTGGAACAGTATGATCCTTCCTATTCAGAAGATCAAACTTCTTATCTTGTTTCTCGATATGATAGCAGGTAAAATAATTAAAGAAGTAGAGGACAATAAACAAAGAGGGATATATAAAGTAAAATAAAATTTTTGATAGATCGAGATAAAAAGAACAAAGCATTAGAAAAACATATGAAAAAACAGGAGTAAAGAATAAAAAATCTATAGACTATGATTAAATCTGAAAAATAACAAAAAAAATCTCAAAAGCCAAAAATAAAAATATAAGCTAATGATATCCTATCTCTGAGCTCATCCTCAAGTTCTGAAATGACCTTGTTAAATTCAAATCTTATCGATAAGTTTAAGAAGAAGGGTGATAGTGGGCGAAAAGAGAAATTGGAGGTCTAATCTTAATCGAAATAATTCAATCGAAAAGGTAGTGCACGTTTTGGAGTTAAAGATTAGATTCTAGACCAAAATCTGAATATTTAACTTGAGGATTAATAAAACTGCTAATGTTCTAAAACCTTAAATGGTGATTCTTAAGATAGTTCAATTAATTAGAATGATCAGAGTGGGGAAAGTGAACCATTTTCAGATTTTCATGGATGATTTTGTTAGTTTTTAGTTTTTAAAAGAATAAATAAATTAATATAGATAATCTTATCAGCTATTGTCTGAATCTTCTTACAGTATTTGGTTGGAAACTGATGTCTTTAATGAATTTAACTGCTTACTATTGACTCGAATATGTCCAGCCATCTCTATCCTCGATTTTGATACTTCTCCTCTATTATATCTGATTGGCTATTTATTATTCTAAATCGACCCATATATTGAAACATTATCCATAGAGTTAGATCTTTGCATAGAAATTGAATTTTTAAATAAATCTCTTTAAAGTTTTGTTTTCACTAAGGCTGTCTACATATCTTATGTCTATTTGAAAAGTTTTTGTAAGTATATATGTAGTCCATAATTAAGCATAATG
>ERZ724508.1019-NODE-1019-length-17939-cov-6.015041_pt1 | contig 17939 bp, 25 predicted proteins | sample MGYA00376041_ERZ724508 | MGnify/ENA primary metagenome ERZ724508 (study PRJEB28724, sample SAMN07190887) | wastewater metagenome | isolation source: effluent of sewage treatment plant in Hong Hong | place: USA: Christiansburg, Virginia | collected 2016-03-01 ...
CTTATATCAAGTCGTTGACCGTCTCGATTGTTTCCCTCACCGATAGTTTATATTTGACTTCCTGCAGTTGGGGCAGTTGGAGTTGCGACCCAGCCACGACCCAATACAGTTGCGGTGGAAACGATGTCCACAGCTGGTTATCGTGTCTGGAAATTAGCTCAAGCATATTGAACAAACCGGTAACTCACTGCGTTCCTGCCTATGGCGGGCTGGAATCACAATACCAGTTGCATTGATGCTTCCTGGAACGGGCAGTGATGACAAATGTCCAATCTGTTGTTGTTCAGTAATTGGCATTAGATATGGTGCTCCGACTGCCATTCTCCTCTCCTGCTCTCTTTTCTTATATTGCCACACCCCAACCCCAATCCCAACTGCAATCAACACCGCAACAGAGATACCAACACCCAACCCAATGGCAAGTGCACTTGAAGAAGATGCTGTGCTTTGGTTGTTATTGGTACTGTTCGTTGTTTCTTTGCATCGACCACTGGCCAAATCGAAGGTGTAATTGGTTATGCAATCGCATATTGTCGAATTAAATGCATTTTTGCCGGTTGAGTGCACATCGAGCTAGCACATTCTGCTGCAGACAGAACCATTCCATGCGAAGAAGGTCGAACATTTGCAGGTTAGGTTGGTACCCTTGGTAACACTATTCGGATCATTGGCGCAGTTGTACAAGCACTGTGTGTAGTACCACACGCAACTGGCAGCCAATTGTTAGTTAGGATTCGTATTTTGGGAGTTGTTGCGGTAACTACTGTAGAACTCTCTTCGAGTGTAACTGAAATAGTTGTTCACAATGGCTAGACCAGCAGCATTGGCTGTAAACTTCATCGTGGGGGAGCCAGTGACATTACTCACCATCTAAACAAGCTGATAGTAGTCATAACTGCTGGGATCTTTGTAGTACAGTGAGAATGTACCAAAAGAGTCTGCCAGCACCACCAACGAATTATCACTGCTCACCAAGAATTTGCTGATGTATTTCAGTGGGTAGTACACCAAATTTTACGCGTATTGTTTACTGGTTGAGTTGTACTGTAAAAGTATTACTGAGTCAGAGCGAGCAGTAACGATGTATTCGCCTTCACTGCGAATCTGCGCATCTATCAGCCCAGAATCAAGGAAGATACTCGTTTGGTAGTACTTTAGGCTGGAGGAACTTGTGTTTTTGCGCCAAACGACGACTGACCAGCCCGAACTATCCACCGTCACGAACATGCTGCCGTTGGAGTTTGTTTCTACCCGAAAATTGGATGTTGAAAAGCCATTTAACGAGACGTTTGTCGAAAAGGAAGCCGATGTGCTGTTGCGATAGTATACCTTTGAACTGCTGCTGCCTCCAACCACGACCGTTGTCGAACCGTCAGCAGAGATAGTGCACGACGTAACGGAGATACCAACCGAGATGGTTTGACTTAGCTGGTAGCTACTTCCCACCAGTTTGTACACCCTTATTTGCGTACTGCCTGAGACTGTACATGCAAACAACTGTCGTGATGTCTTGTCAACGATGACCTAAGGCTGTTGTGAGGTAGTCGCCGCTTGCATGCTCGAGTTGTAGTATTCGAAGGATTGGCAGCTGACGACAGTAGCTCCCACCAGAATTAGGAGTGCGCATTTCAGCTGCATATGATATTATAATGAAACTCGGGTGTTTGTGTTTGAACTTTTATCATTTCTCGAAGAGTGCTGACTTGCTGTCTTTTGGAAGGGTGTACTTGTTGGTGTGCTCGCCTGTGATGTCTTTTACAGTCTACGTAATGCTGATTGTGCCGTCGGGGTTTCTGGTCTACTCCACATCCCTGCTGTTTGTCTTGCCGTCGATTACGGACGTTTTACGGGTTATGGTCTACCGTGTAGGGCCTTCAGGGCCAATAGATTCCACTGTCTGTCTTATTACTTCCTCGACTACGTGGTGTGGCTCCTCCTCAGGAAGTTAAGGGTTCGGCTGTACTAATTACCGGTTTTCTCTCAGTGAGGTCTTCCTTACGAACTCTCCTAGTACATTCCTATCCTCCTAATTTTCATACTCCTTCGAATCCCCAAAATAGTTATTGAACTGTGCATGGGCCTGGAACGTGGGAACCCTTTGGAACTCCAGTTTATCATATAGTCTGCGTTTTGACTTGTCGCTCAGATGATAGTAAGCTTCACAGAGCTATCTAAACGCCTCTTCTCGATGTTTCTCCCCTGCGAAATTTGATGGATGCAACGAAATTACCTTCTTGCGGAAGCTTTCCCGAATAAGAGAGTCAGTAGCGTTCTTGGGGAGGTCTAGTACATCGTAGTAAGTTCGTTTACGGTTGGGGTAGTGCCTCCTAAAGAATTCCTCTTCGTCAGGCAACAAGCCGTACTGCTTAAAGAAGTCCTCGAACTGTTGGAGAGCCTGCTGCTTGGAAAAGTGATAGTGCTTGATTTGGTCGTAGTCGTCACGTCTCGCAGGATCCACCAAGATGGAGTATGCGTAAGTGACATCATTAAACTTCCTCTGAAGGCTCAAGCGATTTCCCTAAGGGTTTTTGGACGGTAAGCACTCCGAAGCCTTCTTTTTGAAGGCTAATTCTACTTCGCTATGGGAAGCCGTATGTTTGAGTCCCAACACCCCGTAGAGATCCACACCATCATCATCCAATGCACCTTATGAAGCGTTTTTGCAACCCAGCTGTTCATTGACGATGGGTAAGGTGTTGGTTTGATTGGAAACCTGTTCCGTTGTCTTGGCTGTGAGGGTGTTGAGTGCCTAAGTTTGACTCATTGACAGATATATAATACAGCAGCTATGCTTGCTTCTAGAATTTGACGTAACCCTACCAAGCAATTTTTTACATACAATACCCCACCTGTGCGCTAGCGGGTTCGTCAGGCGCACCGCAATTCCATCACTACGCTATAATTTAAAATGATTTCCTTCCGCTATCGCAACAACATCAAACGGTTGCAGCTCACCCAACGCATCCCGGAGGAACGGTTGGCTCGCATGCTCAACCAGCTTTTCAATGTCAAGGGACCCATACTCGGCTTCCGTTCGGAATCAGGCACAATTTCCCGCTAACATTAGGCTAGTACTACGATACGGAAAGCTTTTGCAAGCAGAAGGCCAAGTTCTATGGAGAGGTGGTTGATGTAATGGAGGCCACCGACCAGCTTGAAATTTCATGTAACGCAATGGTTTAGCTTAGTCACTTCCGATAACATGTCGACTTCCTTTGTGCAGCAACCGCCACCGATGGTCAGTGATAACCAACAGCGCAGCACCACCTCAGAAATAAGTACGGGTGGTGTGATTGATGTAGGCAACCTTGGTTACGTGCACGACCTCAGAAGCATCGAGAGGGTTGTATTGGCGGATCCCGGCTCTTTATCGTTGGTGTTCGTGCTGTAGGAGCAACCATACAAAGCACAGCTGCTCACCAAGCTCAACGGTATGGCCAACAGGCATCAGTAAGCTACAATGTTCTATCACGTCCTCAACACCAAAGCTGTCAGAAAGCTTTCTGTGGTGTCTCCGCTGGTGCTTGTGTATGCAGGAAAGAAGAAAGTGTGCGAGCTGGCAATCCGTAACAATTTCGAAGCCATGCTGGAAACTGCTATCCTGAAATGGGCAAAGTTCCAACAAGCATAATAATCAAACAAAGCAGCCAACCACAACGCACTGGATGACGATTGCCCATCGTTTCTCACAAACAATGTTCTGGAGAGGTTGTCAAGGGAAACTGTTGAAGACTACCTGCAGCAGATGTCGCAGGATGGGAGTGTCAACAGTCACGAATACCGGAAACTCAATACCATGCTTGACGACAAGTTTACTTAGTTCTGCAGAACCTACTGCCGCAACCTGGTGGACACGGACTACGAAACGTTCAGGGTGGAGGTTATGGCGGAACTGCATCGTTCTCACTTGAATGATAGTAACGAACAGGACAGGCCCATATCGAGAGAAGAGCAGCGAAAGAGTAACCTCAAGAAGTCCGTTTCTGATGTCGGCATAGTCAAGGTTGAGAACTATTTATAGATACTCGATGGGCTCGCCGATGTAATCCTCGAGGATGAACTGCACACCGTAAAGACACTGCTGATCGAGGAGAACGAGGAAGTTATGAGCTACTTTGCAGGGTTCCTAAGTCGCTAATACGACAAGCTTACTTTAGCAAACAATCTTGTGATTATTGCTGCAAACTCAAGGACTATGGCAAGGCCCATATCTCGATGCATACCGAGGAACCCTCGTAACCAGGTTCGTGAGAGTCCTCCAGGCAGGCAACCATCGAAGCAGACATCTCCTCACCAGCCCAGCAGATTACCATCCAAAAGTGATGTTAAGCCAGCACAAGAAGAACATGGCTCAGTCGATAATAGGGCACTTGACCTAAACGTACTTCAAGAAGAACTCCTAAAATTAGAATAGGTGCCTTAGTTTGGTGCAAGCCGTAAGCCCAGCTTCCCAGAGAAATAAGAGAAATCAGACAAGGAACTGGACTCACCTTGTCCGTCCCCTGAGGATCTCTCGCCATTGCAGCAAGCTCAAAGCAGTGGTTTCTCGCCATTGAAGCAGTTGCAACAACAGTCCCTGGAGCACACCTATCGCAACGTCGAAAAGTTGCTATTGAAGCGTTCAGACGAGTTCAATGCCGAATAGTACGGACTGTGGGTTCATTTATTGCGGGCATCCGACCCCAGCATCCAGCAGCTAGTACAGCAGGTCTAGCAATCTCCCAACGACCCTGAGATAGTTCAGGCAATTCGCAAAGCCATGGACAGCAGATTGGACAGCATCTTCAAAGCAGAGTTTATTTCAAAAGAGGTGGAGTATTTTGTACGGTAAAAACAGATTGAGGGTTCCCCAATTTACTGCTTCTTCGAGAACTTCAGATTTGAGGCTGACTTATAGACATTCCTAAACGAACTGCGGAAGGAACTTCGCAAAGACCCACCAAAGCTCCTCAAAAAGAAATCTTCGCTGCCTTCGTTGAAGAATATTAAAGAAGAAATCCCGAACGAACACAAGGCAAATACCAACCGATCGAAGGATTGCAGCATTGAGTAAGACAGTTTCGGTAAGGGCTGTAGGTTTACTGTAGATTCAAAAGACTCAGCACAGAAGCAGGAGGAGAACCGCATCGAAGAGCTCGAAGCCTTCTACGATAGCCCCTACTGGGAGAAGGAATTCACTGAGATGATCCAGTGTGTAGACCTTCCCGAACGAACCCAACAGCGCCTGCAGAAGATGTCGGCATAGCAATCACCTCAGCTGTTCCTCATCCTCCGTGAGTATATTGTGGCGAAGCAGCATAACGCGCCATTCAGCAAAGTCGACGTGAAGTATCATTCGTAGCTATGGTAGAAAATTCATGAGGAAAAGCGAACGCGCCATAGGCTGCCAAAGAATGCACAAGTACACATGTTTCAAGTACCTGTTGATAGCGCTTTAAAACTAAGGTAAACTCAGCGATAGCAAGTCTAGGTGGTTGCGAACGAGCTTCATTGATGAAAATTTCGCGTTGATTGCTGCCTTCTAAAGCTACCTCTCGGACAAAAATGAGAAGGAGCTGCTGGACACAATGTCGATGATCATGAGAATGCAACCGTCACTCCGTACCGAACAAACCGAGCTAGACACCTTCGTGAATCGAATTGTGTTCTTCATGGGGCAGATCTATGAACATCCTAATATGCTGGCGTACGCTATCGAACGCTATTCCCGAGTCTTTAAGGGAATCTGTGAGCTCTATCACATGAATGCAGACAGTGGTGAACTCTTCGAGAATCTCGATCTGTTGAACTCCTACTGCTTTGAGAGGAGAGTCGCTGATGAGCTTACCAAGAGCTTCCTGGATGAAGAGGAGAGGAAACTCGTTATCGAACACTTCAACAAACAGGTCATACCACTCATCGAAGGAATCATTGATACCTTTGAAGCCGGCAGAGACTTCGCCTCGTTCGTAATGAGGTATGTCAGAGACTGGCAGCAAAACTCACGAGTCAAAAAGCTTAGTGCTATCGAAGAGATCAAGTCAGAGGAGAAGCTGGAAGCCGATATGCGCACAAAATCGAGCATTCTCATGCAACTGGAGAGAAGTGGCTGCCCTGAGCCGTTGTTGGAGAAGCTACGGTTGTGGGATGACAGCGATCCAAAGCTAACGAGCTTATGGCAACTGTACGAAGTAACCAACAATGACGAGTAGCTGCTTGAGAACTTGGAGATCTTGTTGATGACTCCTCAGGAAGACGAATACACTAGAAAATTCATCCACAAACTGCTGGCCAGTTAGCATGGAGAACTGACCCCAGTAGTCAGAACACGCCTAAACGCAAAGGAAAACAAGCTAATGAAGATCATCCGACGCCATTCGTTCGGACCAATCGAAAGCAAGGAGCTGAAAGAGAGCTTATAACAATATGAGAAAGAGGAGCTTCCAAATATCGTCAGAGAAATTCTTCGAAGTTTCGGTCTAAGCGCTATGGAGATCGACAGAGCACTCGAAATGGACGGTGAGACCGTGCAGAAGGCAGTACACAACTACATGCAAGACCAACATGAAGAGTCCCTGTTGGAGTTACTCGAGAAGGTCGTTGACCAATAAGACGAGACCGTTGAAATTGACAGACCAGCCGAAATCCCCCCAGAGCCGATTGTGGATGAGCATGCCTAAATCACTGACTGATTATCTGTTGATGCAGGGTTGCACCCATAATTTAAAATTGCATGATGGAACTGTCCCTCGGGGCGAACCAACAACGTGAATCAGGAAGCTCAGTGAGAGGCCAGCATAAGCGGATCTTCGGTGGTGTGGTTAAACAAGATGGCGCCGCACGTTCAGCAGTTGAGCAACCCCAATGCCTGTTTCACAAGGACAACCGCATAACGAAATTCTGCTAAAGCCGTATCAAATGCAATTGATTTAGGCGAGTGCACGCTGCCGCTATGCGACATCTGCTAACCAATTCACCTCGCCGAACACGAAAAGCAGAATACGTAGCCGCACCTCGATTGCTACTTAAGTTCCAGGGAGAAGGCTCAGCAGGAGCTACAACTGTTCATTCGGCGGTGTCGGCAGGTACACACTGTTGTAAAGCAGGGCCGCGATTCCATTATGGGTGTTCTGCTTGCTCAGAAAAATCAAATTGAGCAGACCGTTAACACCTTCTTCGAGGAGTTCGTTGCTCGGATTGAAGCTGCCACACTCACCGAAGATAGGCTGTTCGAGCTGGAGCGGAGATAGGAAAAGATTACGAAGGGGTCTGTGAAGGCGGTGATTCAGCACTACGCAGAAACCTACCCTACTGTGAGGTTTCCAAAGATTAGCATTAGCTTTTCCGCAGCCACACTAACCAATATTCTGCAGAACTTTACTTCTATTCTACCAGAGGGGGAAACAACCAACAGTAGACCAGCCTCATCGCATGAACTTCGACAGCCACTGCAGCATGTGCGCTCCCAGCAGAATATTCAGCCTGCAGGCGACGCACATAGTCAGTTCACCGAAATCAATAAGCAGCTAATATACAGTCCAAAACCGGCAGCTCAACCTGTTGGAATTCGACCATTTGCACATATCGAACAGAAAGCCCTGTCTCCCCACACAGTCCAGTAGCTAACAACGCCTGTGCATAGTCACCACAATCTAGAGCAACGGGCGTATGAGCCACCAAAGCAGCAACATGTCAGTCCAATCGAAAAGCACCAGTTGGACATGGTATCGCCAATACAGAAGCTGTCTATGGAGAACTCACAGCCCAAGCCAGCTGAACGTAACATTCACTACGACATCGTTGAGAGGAAGGAGAATGTAGATCACAACCGCAACCAGGGCTACATGTACCTGCATAGTCAGGCGTAGCCTATAGTCAGCAAGAATACAGCGAGCATTCACATAAACACAAAGCTTGTTACGCAGGAGGTCAACAGCATACACAGCTCCATTCAGGATCAACCACAGGGCTCATTCCGCCCACATTCAAGCAAGTCTAACAGTCAAAGCCTTGAATCAAAGGATTGGAGATCCGTGATTGAAACTGTTCAGCTCAATAAAAACTCAAGTCGTGGCAACCTTCAGGGTGTCAGTGGTTCTGTCAAGACTCTTCAGGATGAAAAGAAGCTTACCGATAAAATTCTGAGCCCTGAAGAGATCAAAGCAATGTTGGGAAGAAGGGCTCCACAGCGATAATAGTCTCAACAGCAAACTCGCAACTACTCTGTGCACCGTGTCGAAGCAGTCCGGCATGGGGAGGTGACATACCAGCAGCAACAGAATATACAACCCATGCTCGGCAGAGACATGGATCTTAAGCATTCATATTTCGATCATCAATCCACTATTGGGCAAGGACATCCTCCTGAGCAAAGAGTTAGCAGTTTCAGTCCTGAGTTCAATCAAAATCGCTAAGCACAACAAAGAATGCAAACTGAACCTGAACTTCGCGTGTTTAAGCCTATTGAGCCTCTGCCAGCTGAACAAGGTATCGGGACCTATGCTAACCTTTATGACCGCGCAGAGTACGAGAACCGTCCAACGCAACCCTACCAATTCCGATACGTTCCACAGTCCCAACCGAAGACAGGCCGATCCGATGCCCTGAACATCAATGACTTGCGTCCTGGTACTCCCAAGCTCGAGATCCCACGCTATTGATTACATAATGCCTTTTACAGTTACACACGCTTATCCTAACAAAAAAAGTATGCAGTGATCAGTCAAATAAGTCCGAAGCTTTCCTTGAACTGTAAGGTCAGTGTTAACTTCTGGCGAAGCTTCTATCGGGTAGCGTAGTCAGGTAGCAGCAGCACGCTTGAACATGTTCGTGAACAGGGAAGGTTCTCGCCATCAGCCTCTCGCTGGATTGTCATTTTAAGGCTGCTCAGTCCGCGAATGGGCGCCCTATCGCTACCTGTCACAAAGAACAGGAATGCTTTCTTCATGGTCAGGTCGTAGCCATGGAGGATATCCCAGAGTGCTCTGATGGTAGATGAACGCTCACTGAACCCACCCTCGTACTTGACTACCTTCTCAAGCTCCTTGAAATCGAGTGTCTAGCAGCCACAGATGATCCTTTCGAGCTCTTCGGCAGAGAACAACTGAATAACATTGGGCAGTACGTGGATAACATTGGAAGTGACGACCTTGTCGAACCCACGCTTGAAGGCAGTGAACTCTCGCTACACAGACTTATTGAGCAACCAATCAGCGTACAGATGGACGTACTCGTTCTTGTTGGATTGGGTGACCGCAATCATATTGCCGTATGGCTTCAGCAGGTGCACAGTCTTGATGCCATAGTTCTCCATCTCGGCCTCGAATGTCATCTCAAGCGTATCTAAGCTTTCTTGGGTCTCCAGCAAATACTTGAAACTTTTGTAGTAATCTGGTTCGATCTCTTTCAGTTCCTCAAGTGCATCCAACGTCTGTCCCTGCCTCTGTAAGAGCTTCTTGTATAGCACCTTGGGGAACTTCAACTCGAGGAGAGTGGTGTTGTAGATCGACAGCCCAAGAATCATGCCAAGGAACTCAAACATTATCGGTGCTTCAAAGGTCTGAGCATTGAACCAGTGCAATCTACCATTGCCCTTTGTGACGAACAGATCACGGTTGGGATTGAAAATCTCCTTGATCAACAGCTGGAAATACTCTTTCTTGACGCCTCCACCATCGTCACCCATCTCACCAAGGAAGGCAACCTTTAGTGGGTTTTTGAGGCTACTCTTGGTCCTTGACAACTTCTCAATGGAATCGTCCAGAATAGTCTCGCGGTTGACCTGCAGCATGAAGTACAAGGAGTTGACTACAGTCTGGTTGGGCTTGAGTTCCTAATCAATAACCCCGTTGATCATGTTGGTGAGGCCTCGCTGCATGTTGATATGGTGTTCAACCCTTGTTTCAATTTCCAGCAGTCTCTACCGTTAGTGAGCGTTTTTTACATTTTTGTAGTCGATGCTGAGCAGGAATGGGAACAGCATGAAGTTAAGAATCCTGATGCCCTTGTAGTTGAGCTTGAACTGTTCGGTAGGGTCGAAGTGTTTCATCACTTCGGAGTTCTTAAAGCTGTCAAGCGGCAACCGAATTTTTAGCTAGTTGCTAAGTAATTGCCACTTTAAACCTGTGATAGAGCAGCTCCAAGTAGCGGCAACACGCTGAGATCCGATCGGTCATCATCACAGGGTCCAGCTCGTCCAGGCTCTCAGTTGGAAGCAGCTTCAGAATGTGCTGCGAAAGGGTCTTTTGAACCATTGATACCATCAGTCCGAAGCGTTGTCGGTCGATGTCGCACAGCCATCTTGCCAGCACCTTGAGGGAGTCAGCTGGTAGCACCTCAAGGTGGTGCGCAAGGATTTTCAGAATTCCGACATGTTAGGGTAGAAGAAGTTGCAGGTCGAGAAGGAGAATGAAGTAGACGCGTAGCATGCTGCCTCGGGGGGTGCTTCCAGCCTCGATTTGCTGCAGCAGCTTCTCCTGAATAAGTTAGAAAATACCACCGTTCCCAACACTAGCGTGTTAGCCACGGTGCTGCCACCGGCAAGCTCATCAAAGAACCGCATCACAAAGTCCAAATCAACGTTATGGTTGGTCCTATCGCTGAACTTGTAGAGGTTCAGCTTGAAGCTTTCGTTTAGGGCCTTCATAGCTTGGGAAGGTACCTGCGGCTATGAGAAGGCAGCTTGGACGGTAGCAGCAAGCGCCGTGTAGTCCTGCAGTCGTTGGCATCGATCTGCAAGGCTGCGGTAGCTGTAGGTCTGCAATGTAACCTGATGCATTTAAATGTTTGAATCGCCCAAAATTAATTGTATTATAGAAGTTGTTCCGACATCTTCCGACAGAAAGGTGGGTTTGTCAGCTCGATTATATCCCCATGTTTTATTGGACGGTTCAGCATAGGTTGGAGTTGTTACCCCTCCTTGGACTGGAAATAGAAAAGTTCATCAGCTTCTGCCAGCGTACTTCACTTGTGCCATGCAGGATAGTTGGAAGAGCCGCGCAGGAACGAGCAACATCGTCAGAGGCTAGTTGACCTAGCGAAGCTCAAAATTCGAAAGCTTGGGGAGTTCTACGAGAAGCACTACGAGGACTATCGGGCGTGTCTCATACCACTCTACCAAGCAGCTATCCGCAACTCCATAGTATTGAAGGCCACCCCGCCAAAAGACTATCCAATCAAGGATCTGTACGAACGGCAAAGTGTTGATGCCTAGTTCTGCTCTACAAGGAAACTGTAGGGCAAACTGAACAAGAAGTAACTTGGCGAGAAAGACCGTGAGTCGTCTTTTACCTCTAACAAAGTGAAAACAACCATCCCGACAGGAAAACATGAGAAAGGAACCCGCACGAATTCTCCATCGGTGACCACAGTGCAACCAAAGCTAAACCGGACTGTGGAGGTGGAGATCAAGAAGCCGTCCGCAGCAGTCGCTGATAAGCTCGGCAAGTTGGAGGTGAAAATTCCGACAGTCGGCGCAAACTCACTGAAAACCCTCCCACCGGGGCTCTCGTTGAAAAGCCCAGCGAACAAACTCAAATCTTAACTCTCTCGACTTCCTCAATCGACAAAAAATATGAAGTCAGTTACCACGACGTTCAGTAGCAAACCCAAACAAACAGCAAAGCCACCGACAAAGCAGGAGTTCATTGAACTCATAAACAGTAAGCACCCGAAGTGATAGTGTGTATACCATCATATGCTTCCCTCAGAAGATGTCTTTACAGCGCTACCAGCTCCCGTATTAACGACTGGGCCAGTATCTGTTGTTAGTTTGGAAGTAGAGTTAGCCGGTTAGCGGGTGTGTGGCACGAACAAACCACAATGGCGGGTTCAGATGCTCCAGCTCTTTCTATTTTCCGTAGAGGCGTTAGCGTTAGAACTCCGCTAATTCTATCATTCCGTTTTCCAAGGCACGTAAATCGGGGCGAAGGCGGGTGTCTGTGGTAGGTATTCGCTCGAACAGTTCATGAGTGAGGTTATTCAGCTGAATGGTATAGTCTGTGAAGTTGTAGAATTATGGTCTTTGGCGGTGCTTCATCTACCAAATCCTCGTTTTCAATTTAGTTCGCATCTCAAAAGCATCAAGGAACTCGTCGTACTTACCGTCAATAACGTAGCGGATGGCGCCGGCATGTTTTAGCCAGCCTTCGACTTCGTTTCGGCCGTGCTAAGCAAACAGCGAAGATTTTCCTTTGAGCTTGGCAAAGCCTATATCGTTTCGCTCATCGTTAAGAGTCATCTCCCCCGAGATATTCATCTGCGCCTCTCCAAAGACCAGGTTGGTGACGCGTGTGGCACACCTCACAAAACTAACCAAAAGTTTGGGTCTTTTTAGAAACACGAAGACGCTACCTTTAGGAGTGGATTCAATGGCCTTGCCTGTGAAGCGTGTATCGTATTACAAACTACCCTCGACGACGTAGCTTGTAGATTCGCAATGAAATGCACTGGTGTGCCTGTTAACTTGTTCCGAGACATACTGAAAGCGCTAATCGGCGAGCTCGAAGGTTTCCCCAATCAGTGGCTTCAGGGGTAACTTTGCGCGGTTAACTTGGGTAGAATAACCTGATATTGCGAAGGCAAGCACAAGTAGGAGGCGTTTAGAACTGTCCTCCTCTGCATTAGCTTTCACCAAGAGATCCTCATAGATAAACTGTTCGGCAAGCTTTTGTAGAGTCGATATCGGTTCGTTGGTGGCGACTCAATTACCAATCAGGTACTTGGTAGATTCAAGCTGAAGATGTCCTAGCCGATGACTCCCTTGATGACTCCCAGTATGTTGATTTGCTGCTAGCGGGTGGCCGGTTGAGGAAGACCGTGCCTCACAGAGCTGTTCGATAGAATGTTAGGCAGGATCTGATATACCCTATTCTGGCTCAATAGTTTCTGAATACAACCTATTTTTACTCTCTTCAGAATTGCGGTGCTCGCTGATGGAACATGTTCACGGTTGTGCTGAAACGAATCTGCCCTGCCGTATCTCCAATCACTATTGGCATGCACATCTGTGAGTCCATCGTAACCCTAATCGATGAAGGAATGGTAATTGCTCAGCGATTCATTGAGGTTATTCATTTCCTTGATGTCTTGGAACTATTCCTCATAGATTGATTCTTCTCGTTGCACTGAGGGTTGGTTGACCTTATTGCGACTTCCTGTACCTGCTCTGGAGTTATGTTCCTACTCGTAGTGCAGGGCAGTTAGACTTTTTATTGGCGAGGTGTCATTTGATCGTGCTGTTGCTATGGAAGGTGGCGAAATGACGGTAGGAGGTTGCTCAACTATCCTTGCCAATTCAATCAGAGTTCTATTCAGGTCATCAGCTGCCTGGACTATTTTAGCACCAGTCTCAGACCCATCCCTATTCAGCAACGGCAGTAGTGCTTTTACTTGATCCGATAGCTCATGCCGGTAGCGGTTGATTTCATCTAACAGTTGCCGTACAGCCGCAACACTTGAACTCCATCCATTACTATTTGTTCTGTTATGCAACTCCATCGACTTGATGCTTCTGTCAATCGCCTCTTCGCGGCCTTTAAGGAGAGCCCGCATCCACAGCACCCTCTCGGTAGTCGATTCAGCACGCAGATGCAGCACCGTATCGCCGCTGCGGATGATGAACTTGAGAGGATCATCCACGACTGGCGTAACGCTTGCATTGTTGACTTCCAAGCTGTAAAGTGGGGTGGCTACATGCTCTTCATAGAGACTAAGAGTCTCGCCGTGAAGTTCGGCATGGCAGGCCCTCCACCGACTGAACATTCCGTGCCATATTTTCAATTCCCCGTGCATATTAATTCGTCATAGCCGCTTGCATGACAGTTGTTTGTGGAATGTTTAATTAGAACGAGCTCAGTCACCTCAATAATTTTCTAATCGTATCAGCTGCCGACAATCGGCGATGGTTATCGCGTTCGAATAATATTAGTGTTTTCGGTGGATGTCCATGCTATCGACCAGCAGCCAGCCCTTCCATATCGTGCTGCAGCATCGCAGTGAGGTGCAGAAGGCGGTTAGTAGGGTTATCGGTGAGCTTCCTCAACTATCGACATGTTAGGCCTCGACCAAGGATCGTTCCAGACGGTAAATTAAAGATCTTGGAGATAAGGTAAATCTGTCTCCACAACCAACATAGAGCAATGGGCAGCTGAGGTAACATCACCAGCCTACGTAGATTACTGGAGAGCAACCAATCGATAGTGCTGACTGTGCTATAGTCCCTCTTGCTTGTCACTGACAGAATGAATCGGTTTGCTTAGCTGCTCTATGAGGAGAGCGACTCGCTAAGTCTTTACCGTAGCTTCCGGCACCTGTACGAATCCTTTTCGGCATGTTCCATGAACTTGCATAAGTTCTAACCCAATGACTAAGCATCTGAGCGGAAAAAGAGGCAGTTCGTGGATAACCAGATCCGGCTGCTGTCACGGGTGGAATAGAGAGTTGCGACCGTAGCGGAATCGGAACTGCAGGATATCGTTGAGGAGAATCGCAATCTTCGTATGATCCTGCGTAAGTACGAAGAACAGCTGCAGACACTCGAAAAGAAGCCAAGCAACACCACACTAAAAGAGTATGAAGGGTTGAGCGTCGCATCCGATGTCATTGAGTAAAATGTTCGACTGAGGGAACAGCTTCAATAGCAAGAGATGCTGATGGCAGCCAATAACGAATAGTTTAGTGAGTCCATTCAAAAGTACAATGCTCTTCTGGCCAACCAACAGATGGAGCTGCAGCGATTGCAAAGCCACCTTTCCCGCACAACTTCGCTCTAAACTGTGGTGGTGCAGCTCAAAGCCGAACTCGAACTGTACAAGGAGCAACGCTTTAAGGACCAACTGCTGATTGAGTACTCCATGCAATTCTACCGTAGGAACATGACCAGGAAACTTCGTGCGCAGTAGAAGCTGGAACAGCGCCTGCAGCACCGTGACCGTACAAGCGAGCGTTTCGACCGGCCGCCAATAACACGCACACTGAGCTCAACGTTCGTGGTGAAGTGACACCTGCACTACCCTACGTGTTGATATAATATGAGTTCGCTTGCAGCCAAGATCAAGAAGCTTGACGTCTACAAGAAGATTCCTAAGGACTTAAGCGAGGGCACCAATATCGGCGGGTTCATTAGCATCCTTACGGTGGTGACTCTGCTGGTGCTTGTGTTCTTCGAGTCCCGAGCCTTCCTGTTTCCAGAGTACAAGTCGGAGCTGCGTGCCGATGATCCAATTACCCGCGACGAAATGACGTAACAGTGTGGGCGAGTGTAGCATCAACATCGACATCGAGTTCCCCAAGTATCCTTGCGAAATCATCTCGTTGGATATCCAGGATATGCTCATGTCGCATCATCCCAATATTGGGTCGATAGCCAAGCGTCGCATTGACGAGAATGGCAACTTCATCGAGGCGGGTAACTTTGAGATTCTCAATGAACCCAACCAGTACAAACAGTTTGATATGGCCAAGGAGGCCTTCCAGAAGAAGTACGGGTGCAGGTTGATCGGATCCTTCACCGTCAAGGAGGTTCCAGGCAACTTCCACGTATCAACACATGCATACCAAAATCTATACAGCCGACTGATCATCGAAGGGATCATCACTACAGTGGACACCAGCCACAAGATCCACGATTTCTATTTTGGGCAGAAAGAGGCTATTGACTACGTAGAAAAGCAGCATCCTGAGGCCGAACTCCGACGATTGCGCAACACCCAAAAGATAAAGGAGATGCCAACCACTCCCGGACACAGCTTTGTTTCGCACTACCACATTGACGTGGTGCCAACTATCTATGAGGATTCAGTGGTGTTTGGCTTTACCAAGACTTTCCAGTATACCTTCAGCCATAACTACGCACAGGTGCAGCACATGCCAGCCGTCTACTTTAACTACGGAGTGGGTGGCATGATCGTGGACATCTACCCCAACCGAATAAGTGTCCTGCAGTTCCTGATCGAGCTATGCGCTATCATCGGTGGTGCCTACATGATAGCTAGCATACTCGATGGTGTACTCAACAGACTATTCAAGTCGGGCAACCAGTACGAGCTTATCTCGTGATATGGTCTATACGGTGGGAACCACGTAGGTGAATAAATGATTGTGGTATGTCATGTCAGAAGTCGCCGACCTCGTTGCCTTAGCCTTCCACGCAATTCTTTGCGCCTTTCACTTCGTTGCCAATGCCCTTCACGCGATTATCGATACCACGGACCCGGTTGAAGTCACCTGCGACCTTGTTGATTTCTCCTTCGGCGAGGTTGTGGCTGCCGACCACAACGTTGCTGCTACCCTTAAGAAGGTTGCCGTATCCCTTTGCCTGATTGTTCTTGCCATACAACGCATTATCAGCTCCCCAAGCGATGTTGTTGTAACCCTTAGCGTAGTTGCTTTGACCCTTTGCAATGTTGTCATTGCCCAGGACACCATTTGTGTTACCGATAAGCAAGTTTTGCGCTCCCTTGACACCGTTGCCATAACCATGCACTTCATTCGCAAAACCAGAGGCTTTATTAGCTTCTCCCACCACGAGATTGCTGACACCCAGCGCTGTGTTCCTCCTGCCCTTCACAATATTGAGATCTCCATCCACACTATTGGCCTTACCATAAACACTGTTCTTAATACCATCGACATTGTTGTCGAAACCAAAAGCCCTGTTAGCATCGCCGTGAACATTGTTGGCATCACCCTTGGCAACATTGAGGTTGCCAACAAGGGTGTTCAGCCGTCCGAAGGCAACGTTGTCGCGACCCTTGAGTGCGTTATCCTCACCCACTGCGACATTATTAATGCCAATTTCGGTATTTTGGACACCGATAGCGAGATTATCGCGACCCAAGATGCGGTTATCCTTGTAAAAGGCTTGGTTATTCTTGCCCTCAGCATAGTTGCCGTGACCCACCACAACATTCCTGTAACCTCGAGCAGTGTTGGCTTGACCATCAGCGATGTTGTACTAACCGTAAAGATCGTTGCTTATGCCATCAGCTTGATTGTAGACACCCTCCAGTAGGTTGTCCTCACCATAGGCAGCATTTTTTTCACCGAAAAGTCTGTTGTGCCTGCCAGTCGCGACGTTATGGGTGCCAGCAGCGACGTTCCTCTCACCCTTAACCCTGTTCTCGTATCCATTGATTTCATTGTAGAAGCCGGACACCTTATTGTACTTGCCCTTGACGATATTGGACTGGTGCTTAGCAATGTCCTGACAATCAAAGTCAAAACACTCCTCCTCCGCAACAGCAACAACGCTCAAAGCTGCAAGCCCTACCAAGAGAAACTTCATACCACTTACGTTTATATCAAATTGGCTCGTTGAGTCGCATTAAAACCGCCCGACCTTCTATTTCTCTCTTCGGGCAGCCGCTCCAAAATCCAAACAAACTACGTCTTGCTGAAAGTCGTTGGAAGACACGCACCGACCTCCTATATTATATCTGGCAATGTAGAAAAAGAAGTCGACTGTGGATAGCTATCCCGTTGTCCGTCAGCTCGGCAAGGGCACCTTCGGCGAGGTGTTTCTCTCAAGAAACGCAAAGGGCGAGTTCGCAGTCAAGAGGATTACCAAGGAGCAGCTGATCAAGGTAAAGGTTGCCTAAACTTAGTCCCGAAAACTCTACCAACCTTACATCGAGAAGTAGGTGCTGTCGCGACTGAACCATCCTGGAATCATACGCATGCACGATACGTTCAGCGATGGCGAGAGCATCTACCTCGTGCTGGAGCTATGCCCTATGGGCTAACTCACGCGCTTTTTTAAAAGTACTCCGTTGGTGAGGTCAGGCGGATTGCTAACGGAAGAAACTCGTAGGCACTACCTAGCGTAAATGGTGGTTATCTTGGAGTACCTCAAACAGCAGAAAGTCACACACCGGGACTTCAAAGTACTCTGCAGGTTTGACTTAGAGTTCCAATCTACTGGTTACTTCCGATGGTCATGTCAAACTAACCGACTTCGGATG
>ERZ724508.1020-NODE-1020-length-17905-cov-4.641232_pt1 | contig 17905 bp, 40 predicted proteins | sample MGYA00376041_ERZ724508 | MGnify/ENA primary metagenome ERZ724508 (study PRJEB28724, sample SAMN07190887) | wastewater metagenome | isolation source: effluent of sewage treatment plant in Hong Hong | place: USA: Christiansburg, Virginia | collected 2016-03-01 ...
TGACTCATCAGGAGTGTGCAGATCGCGTCTACGCGCTCACAGGTGAGCGAGTAACAAGGACGTCCATTTCGTCAGCGCTCAGCCGAGCCGGTGTGTCAAGCACGAAGCCCAGGCACACCGAAACGATCCCCTGGCGGGTTTCAGTCAAGCACACTCGGGAGTACCCAGCCCGGATGCTGCGCCTGCTGGGCAGGCGCCGGCTAGGGCTAGAACTCAACGAGGATGAAAGCCAACGGCTAGACGGATGGCTAGCCAAGCTCGACGGCGATCACGCCGTCGTCGGCTACGACCCAGACTCCGAGTTCGGTTTCTACTACATCGAGAAGGACGACAAGCTCGACGGCTTGGACGGAATCCCAATCCGTCGGCAGACCGTCAGCGTCGTCGAAGACGACAACTAGTTAACTACTAACTAGTAGAGCCCGGCCCACAAGGGCCGGGCTCTTTCTTCGTCTATACCAACTAGTTAGGCGGCCCCTCAAAGGGCCGCCTAGGCTGCTCATGCATCCGTTCAGTCGGGGCCTTCGGCCCCTCCTTCACTACTGCCTTCGCTAAGTGCTTTTAGTATAGCCAAACCGAAGACAAATCTGAATTGGTATGGAGTTACCAGCAATTTGTTTCGCCAATGCAACTTCGACCTTGCCAATGTGTCATTGTGGCGTTACCGTAGCCCACACAGACAACGCACAGGGGGTCAGATGACGAAGCCGATTGAACCAGTGATGTTCGCCACATGCACAGCACTTGTGTTAGCCGATGGCTCACCTGCCATCGTGGTTGATGCCACAGAAGACCAGGACTGCGACTCCATGTCGCCGGAGGCGAGGGCGGACTGGCTGGAGGCCCTGCGCCTCCTCGGATTCGATCCCGACGGCGACGACTACGAGTTCGACTACCGCGAGCGTGGCACGCTCGGCCTCTACACGTTCCGTCCGGTCGCCTGAGTGGGCACGCTACAGACCCTCACGGGCCGACCCCACTTGAGCTACAGCAGCCTGACGTCCTGGCTGGACTGCGGCGAACGCTTCCGGTTGGAGCGGGTGCTCGACGCACCCCAGTCCCCCGCCTGGTGGTTCATTGCCGGCGGGGTTATCCACGAAGCCACCGAGGCACTGGACCTCGGAATCGAGACGGACCCCACAGAGGCTTACCTGTCTCGCTTCCACAAGGCCGTCGAGGCAACTCTCGACGAGGGCTGGGAACTGGAGCAGATCAGGGCCGGAGGGCGCCCCTCAAAGGAGTACCCAGACAAGGAGAACTTCAACTTCTGGCTGGCCGAAGGGCCAGGCATGGTTGCCAACTGGGTCAAGTGGCGTGACCTGAAGATGTCGCAGGGCTGGACGTTCCTAGACCTCAACGGATCGCCGGCTATCGAAATCAAGGTCGACATCCAGTTCCCTGATGTCCGTGTAATCGGCTACGCCGACCGCATCATGGTCGACCAATGGGGCCAGGCGATCGTTGTCGACCTCAAGTCGGGCAGCCGTGAACCGGACTCTTCGCTCCAGCTCGGCGTGTATGGGATTGGCATTCAGCAGAACTACGACATTCACGTTCCACTGGGTGCGTACTACATGGCCCGTAAGGGAACCATCACCGAGCCAGTGTCGTTGATGAAGTACACGCACGAACTAGTCGGCTCGTGGTTCGGGATGGCGAAGGCGGCGATCGAAGGCGAAGTCTTCCTCCCCCGCGTCAGCTCGTTCTGTAATTCGTGTGCGGTAGCCAAGTTCTGCTCGATCAAGGGCGATCCAGCACTGATTCAAGATTTGTCTTCGGCTCCGCTATGATTGCAACATCACACATCGGAGGAACTATGACCGCTACTGCTGTAGGTGAGACAACGGAGCTCACCGACAAGGCTGCCGGCAAGTGGGTCGTGACGACCGTCTCGTCGCGCTACCTGCTGGACCTGGATGAGCGCACTGCGGTGCGCGAGCCGGGGCAAGGCACTCGTGACGACGACTACTTCAAGGTAAACCGCTGGGGCGGCGACGAAGACCCGATGTCCGTCGAGCGGGTCGTCGCCTGCGAAGTAGGCGGCCCGCTCGTGCTCACTGTCAGCGGGTGGGGCTGGCTCAAGTCCACGCCGATCCGGTCGATCGAGCCGGTCCTGTAGTGGCCTACATCTTCGGTACAGGCGAGTACAACGAGGACGGCGACCCGTCGTACTGGGTCGTGGCGGAAACCTTCGACCGGGTGCGTGACCTTCTCGCTCACCCCGCTCCCGCCGGCTTCATCCTCGTGACTGACCGTGCCGTCGGGGCGATCCAGTACCTCATCAACATCAATCACATCACGTCAGTCCGAGAGGGGAAGTAGTGAGCACAGAGTCAAACTTCAGCTTCACAACGAAGGTCAACAACGACCTTCTGACGGTGCGAGGCGACACGGTTACCGAGTTCAAGGGCAACCTGGACGGGCTGCTCGCCAACGCCACAGCCATCGCACCCGCTCTGGCTCACCTCCAGGCGTTCGGCTCGGCAGCGGCCCTGACCGGCCCCGAGGCGGCTAGTGCCGAGGGCGCATGGATTCCCGCTCCCCCGCCCCAGCCGACGTATGAGCAGCCGGCCCAGTCGTACCCGCCTCAGCCGCCAGCTCAGCCTGCACCGTCCTACCCACAGCAGCCCGGTGCCCAGCAGGGCGCTCTCCCGCTGTGCGACCACGGTCAGCCCATGAAGCTCGTGCCGGCTGGAATCAGCAAGGCAAGCGGTAAGCCGTACCCGGCGTTCTGGGCTTGTGCCCAGGCTCGCGGGCAGCAGTGCGCCAAGAAGACGAGCGTGGGCTGATGCCCAAGAACGGGTCATCCCTTGTGGATGAGTCGGGGAAAGCCCCGGCCTGACAACAACTAGGCAGCCGAGTCAGCCACCCGCAGGAGACGTGGGTCTGAGCGCTCAGACAATCTCCAGGCTGCTAGCAGGTGGAAGGTCAAGCAACGGTAACGGGCTCTTGGCGCAGCGATTGTGGCTATAGGTGCATCGGGGTTACTCCCGGCACAGCGGCCGGCCGACCAACCACCTGCGAACCCACCCAAGGGTCGTCTAAACGGCAGGAAGCTCCGGCCTTCAATAGCGGGAGAGATGCGGGTTCAACTCCCGTCCGTGGGGACCAACTTCGATCGACAGGAGGTGACGTGAAGCGACTCGACCGGGCTGTTCAGCAGTCCAGCAATCTCGCCCCGTCCCTCCCGAACATGTACGAAAGCCTGGCCGCTAGGCAGGTAGCCATTCGTCGGGGTGAAGTGACACTCATCGCCGGTCAACCCGGCGCTGGCAAGTCCACCCTGGCAATGGCTCTGGCGAACCGGGCACAGGTGCCCGTGCTGTATTTCAGCGCCGACACGCACGCCCACACGCAGTCCATGCGCTTGATTGCCATGCTTACAGACACGGATCAGGCCATCGTCGAGCAGGCCATGCTCGATACTGCTTGGGCTGCTGAAGTTCTCAGCCAGGCCGGACATATCCGCTGGTCGTTCGACTCGGCTCCGTCTGTCGAAGCTGTCGAGTCTGAGCTCGACGCGCATGTCGAGCTGTTCAGCCGGGCACCGGAGATGGTTGTCATTGACAACCTGACCGACATGACCGGCAGTAACGGTGATGAGTGGGCCGGTATGCGGGACCTGCTGAAAGACTTCAAGTACTTGGCCCGCGAGTACGACTGCGCTTTCCTGGTGCTGCATCACACGACTGAAGGCGTGGCAGGCAATCCCTGCCCTCCACGGTCAGCCCTGATGGGCAAGGTGGCTCAGACACCCGCACTGATCCTGACAGTGGCACAGGATGAAGCCGGGTTCCTGGGCGTGTGCCCGGTGAAGTCGCGCTACGGCCCTAGCTCCCCGTCTGGCTCGGAGCCGACCTGGCTCCGGTACCTGCCGGCATCTATGCAGGTGCTTGAGGTTGACCAGGAGTTCAACCGGGCCGCGCTTGGTCAGTGGGCTGAACAGAGCGGGGTGGACTTCTGATGCGCCTATTCGACTTCTACTGTGGTGCTGGTCTGGCCGCTGACGGCTACCAGGCGGCCGGCTTCACTGAGATCGTCGGCGTCGATATCAACCCGCAGCCGAGCTACCCGTACGAGTTCGTCCAGGGCGACGCGCTCGACGTGCTGCGGACGTGGGACCTCACTCAGTTCGACGCGATCCACGCCAGCCCGCCATGCCAGGCACACACCCGCGCCGGCCACCTGCGGAAGGCGCAGGGCGGCGAGTCCAAGTACGCGGACTTCCTGACCCCGACGCTCGCGCTGCTGGCGGACGTGACGGTCCCGTGGGTCGTGGAGAACGTCCCAGGCGCACCCGGCATGGACGGCGCCGTCGTCGAGTGCGGCAGCGCGTACGGCCTCCAGGTGCAGCGCCACCGGCTGTTCCTGTCGAACGTCCCCCTCGTCGGGTCCGGCTGCAACCACAGGACATTCCCCGCCGACCCGATCACCGGCAAGCCTCGACCGTGGGGCGTGTTCCACGTCCCCGGCGACAACATCCCCAAGGGCGGACGCACCTGCCGCGACGCCGCACACGCCCGCGAGTGCATGGGCGTCGGCCGCGACCTCACTTGGCACGAGCTCAAAGAGGGATTTCCGCCTGCCTACTCGCGGCACATCGGGGCTCAGCTGCTGGCTGCGATGCAACTTGGTATGGCCAATGTCTAGCGCCAACAAGAGGCGAGGTTCGCTCTGGGAGTCGGCCAGCGAGGAGTTTGCTATCGCCAGCGGGCTGCGGGCCAAGCGCCTGCCACGGGCAGGCGTCAACGACATCGGCGACATGAGCATTGAGCTGAAGTCCGGAACGGTACTGGTACTGGAACTGAAGGACTGGGCTAAGCCGGCCTGGCCGGAGTTCTTCCGCCAGGCCCACGTCGAAGCCGACAACTACGAGCGCAAGTACCGCGTTCCGACCGTGCCCGTGGTGCTTACCAAGTCTCGACGGCAGGGCCCTGGAAAGGGCCTGATCGTCTTCCAGGCTGACGACTTCTACGACTTTCTTCATCGAGAGGGGCTGGCGTGATTGAGCCGACGAGCGGCACTCACCTTCGAGGCGCCGGAAGGCGCCCTGTGGGCGGTCTTGGAGCACTACGAGTGGGAGCTCCCGGCCCCCAGGCCGGGCTGGCAGACAGTCAAGTGCGGAGCGCATGAGGACAGCCACGGCTCGTGCCGACTGAACAACGACCTCGGGGCCGGACGCTGCCAAGCGTGCGGCTGGGGCGGGGATGTCATCTCAATCATTCAGGGATACGAAGGGAGGGACTGTGACTTCAAAGCTGCTCTCAGCATCCTCGCGGGCATCCTTGGAGAAGACGTGTCAGGCGCACGAAGCCAATCTGGCCGCCGTTCTTCCTTACCTCGCCACGCGAGGGATCACACCCCAGACCGCGGCTATGTGCCGCCTCGGCTCCGGACTCGATGACCACGGAAACAACCGCCTTTCCATCCCATATGTCACAGCCGATGGCTCCGTGGTGGACATCCGATACCGCTCACTGAGTGCGGACGGGCCGAAGTACCTGTCCCGTCCGCACAGCAAGGTGCGCCTGTACGGCGTCACGGCGCTACTCAGCAAGTCCCCCGTCATGTTCCTGACGGAGGGGGAAATCGACTGCATCACGCTGGGACAGCTCGGTATCCCGGCAGTAGGCGTGCCGGGGGCTAGCTCCTGGCAGTCGCACTGGCGGCGCTTGTTCGACGACTTCGACACGGTGGTGGCCGTCTGTGACGGCGATCAGGCCGGCAAGGACTTCGGCAAGCGTGTGACGGAGCGCATCGACAGTGCCGTCACGGTGCAACTGCCGGACGGACAAGACATCAACTCGATCTACACGGAGCTGGGCGAGCAAGCCCTGCGGGAAAGGTTGGTCTGGTGACAGCCGTTGACGAGTGGGGCGAGACAATGGGCACTCCATTCAAGAACCCAGTCCGCAAGAAGCGGCTGTACGTGGCCGGCCCTATGCGGGGCATCAAGGACTTCAACTTCCCGGCCTTCGATGAGGCAGCCACGTTCCTTCGGAACGCCGGCTATGAGGTCTGCAACCCGGCTGACCGCGACCGTGAGAAGCACGGCGATGAGGTCAGCAAGTCTGAGACGGGCGACGTCAAAGACGTCGAGCACACCGGGTTCAACCTGCGCGAAGCGCTGGCCTGGGACTTGGCATGGATCGCTGCCAACGCGGACGGCATAGCCGTCCTGCCGGGCTGGCAGGACAGTAAGGGGGCGCTGGCCGAGGTCGCACTGGCGAAGGCGCTCGGTCTACCGGTTGACCCTGTGGACGTCTGGCTCGCTCCGCCCGAGTCCCCTGGACTGCCACCGCTGGAGGCCCGACTGAGGGCTCGTGGGGAAGTCCGCACCACGAGCAGCACGGGCGGAGAGAAAGGCGTCAAGCCTGCCCGGTACGACCTGATCCCGGCTGTGTCGCTTCAGCTCCTCGCCGAGCACTACGGCAAAGGCGCACTGAAGTACGAGGACCGCAACTGGGAGCGCGGCTACGAGTGGAACAAGTCGTTCCAGGCGCTTCAGCGCCACATCTGGGCCTTCTGGAACGGCGAAGATGTCGACCCCGAGACGGGCTCACCGCATGTCATCGCTGCCGCCTGGCACTGCTTCAGCCTGGCCCAGTTCCAGTCTGACCCTAGTCGGTATGCCCAGTTCGACGACCGGCCCACGCCGGTCACCCTGCCGGCACTAGTGGAGGCTCTGTGATCGACGTACCCGATAGCCCGGAAGGCATCAACGAGCACGGTGCCACGCTCGACGCATGGCCGCCAGCGCTGGAGCCGGACCCGAATGAGCGTGTCTGTGTCGGCGGCTGCCAGCAGACGTTCAACCCGTGGTCGATCGCTGACGACGACATGGAGGCGGTGCCACCGCCGGCTGAGTACACCTGTGCGGCTTGCCGACTGGAGGGATCGAACGCATGAGCGCGACCGACAGCACCACAGCGCCGCTGCGGGCCGTGGCGCCCGCTGAGAGTGGTTACGACCGTGGCTATCGAGACGGCTACCGGGATGCCATGACCGACTTCGCGGACGGGCGGTCGCCCTACCGCGCCGTGCCGGAAGTGCCTCAGCAGTGGTGGATGCCTCAGCCCCTGCCCTATCAGGTCTGGTGTGCCGCATGAGATGGCTGACAATCCCGGACCTTCAGGTGCCGGACGAAGACCGCAAGGCGGTCGAGTCGGTGCTGCGCTTTGTCGACGAGTACCAGCCGGACGGGCTGCTCTGTGTCGGTGACGAACTGGACAGCCCCGAGCCGTCTCGCTGGAACAAGGGCTATGCCGGCGAGTACGCCGGCACCTTGCAGAAGTCGATCGACCGCTGCAACAGCCTCCTGTCTGACTTCCGTGAAGCACTCGGCCCAGACAGGCCGTTTCACCTGATGAGGAGTAACCATGGCGAACGTATTCGCACGTACCTGTCTCGGTATGCGCCTGCGCTGGGCAGCCTTCGAGCGTTGGATTATGCCGCCCTCTTGGGGCTTAGCGATCTAGGCATCACGTACCACGAGCAGCCTTTCGAGTTTGCACCCGGCTGGATGCTGGCACACGGCGATGAGGGCAGCATGACGCAGACGCCTGGCGGTACGGCGCTGAGCCTGGCGAAGAAGTGGGGCAAGTCGGTGGTGTGTGGACACACGCACCGCATGGGCCTTCAGCACCACCACCAGTACGTCAACAGCAAGGCGTCCAGCCTGCTGTTCGGCATGGAGGTGGGGCACTTGATGGACTTGAAGAAGGCGAACTACCTGAAGGCTGGCAGCTCGAACTGGCAGCAGGCCGTCGGCCTGATCGAGGTGGACGGCAAGCGTGTGCAGCCGACTCTCGTGCCGATCTTCAACAGCGCGGTGCAGTACCAGGGGGTGACGTTCTGATGGCGCTGCACGGCACCATCCAGATCAACGAGCACACGCTCTACGAGTGGAGCGCAAGGCGCCTAGTTCACCGGACCAGCGGCACGAACCCATATGAGGTCAAGTTGTGGGCCGGCAGGGCCGGTCCCTTCTGGGATGAGGCGCCGCTAGCCGAGACTCAGATCGACCACACCTACGAGCACGGCGCTATCGAACTGGCGGGCAAGGTGCTGGACTGGGCGAAAGGCTGGACGAAGGCGAGGGCCAATGTCTCTTGAGCCAGGTGATCGTGTCCGTGTCGTCAGTGACCAGCTCACCGGGCTAGGCGTATGGCTGGGTCGGACTGGCATGGTCGTCGTCATCGACGACACCGCCCAAGTGCCCGTATGCGTCAAGATCGACAGGCTAGACGGAGCGTCCAACCCTGCTCGGACGCTCCGCTTCTTCCACGATGAACTGGAGGTCGTCCCCCGTGACACCTGATGGCAACTTGACACTCTGGTCTGAGCCTGTGCTGCGCGCTGTAGCCAGCGCTGCGCGCAGGGTTGCCAAGCAGCACAACCAGTACGTCGAGTACGAAGACCTACAGTCCGAGGGCTACGTCTGGGTCGGCGCGCACGCCGACAAGGTGATCGAGCTGGTTGAGGGAAAGCACTTCGGCTGGCTAGACCGGGACCTGTACCGGCACATGCACAAGTACGCCATGCGGCAGCGGTACCTGAAGGACGGCACGAAGCCGGGTGACTACTACCTGTACTCTCCTGCCGTCCTGACCGAGCTTCTTCCGGAGGCTGTCATTGGTATGCCGGCTGAGGCTAGCCCGTCCGACTTGACTGGGGTTAGGGCGAACAAGCCGATCAGTGAGCGCGGCGACAAGGCCGCGATGCTGGCTGACGTGCAGCAGGCTTGGCTGGCGCTGGATGCGGATGACCGCACGCTGCTGATGCTGAAGTTCCTGACCAACGGTGGGGCTACCGACCAGGATGTCGGGGCCCTTCTGGGCCTGCCCCAGCAGACGGTGAACTACCGCATCAATCGTGTGCTAGTCCGGATGGCCGAGTACTTGGGTGGCGAACCTGCTCCACGCCGGAAGGCGATCAGCAATGCACGGGCTCAGTACGAGACGAGAAACCAGGAGGGCGAGTGACTGACATCGACAGGCGCTTCTGGGCTCTGATCCTGCTACTGGCTGTCATCTGGCTGATTGCCTGGCTGGTAGTGCGTCAGCCTTGACGGCTGTCATTGTCGTGGCTAGCATTGCAACATGTCACACGTGATGGAGGTAGTTGTGGAACACGACGAGATGCTGGACGGCATCACCCGCTGGTCACCGAACGGAGCGCCGCACGGGATGGCCTCGGCAGAGAAGGGAATCTACGTCTCGTTCTCTGACCTCCCTGTCCTCATCGCCTGTGTCCGAGCTGACGAGCGTGAACGGGCAGCGGGGCGGGTGCGTGATTGCGACACCTGGCTCGTGGACTACCACGGTCGCCGAGCGGTATGGCTAGGCGACGCCCTCGCCGCGATAAGGGAGGGCGGGGCATGAGCGACGTGACGGCATACACCATGACGGTCAAGTGCATGAACTACTGCTACGGCGGAAGCCCTGCGCTCGAAGTTGACGAGTACCCCGACGAGTTCTGTGTCGTCAAGTACGCCGACCACCTCGCCGCCCGGGAACGGGTGCGGGTGGAGACGCTGCGGGAGGTGTGGGCCGCGGTGAATCGTGAGCAGGCGTGGTCACTGTCCGACGCGCAGATGCAGACCAAGTGTCTCGCCGCCATCGACCGCCTCATCGACGCCACAACGACAGGAGACACCGATGCCTGACCGATACCGCAAGCGCCCCGTAGTGATCGAGGCGTACCCGCTCACCGAGGACAACGCCCCGTACCTGGCGATCTGGTGCGGCGGTCGGGTCGTGTCCGAGGCCAAGCCGAGCGACCCGACCGACGTGTACCTCGGCCTGGACATCCCGACCCTCGAAGGGACGATGCGCGCTTCCCGGCACGATTACATCATCAAGGGCGTCCAGGGAGAGTTCTACCCCTGCAAGCCCGACATCTTCGAGGCGACGTACGAGCGAGTGGAGAGTCCCGATGCCTGAGCCCTTGCAGCAGAAGGTCGACCGCATGACGGCGGGCATGGAGGTCACGGTGACGTTCGGGGGCACCCGTCCTGGCACCGTGACCGGGCCTGTGACTAGCGAGGGCGGCGTGCTGTTCGTCGTTGGTCGCCCCGTCCGATTCAACGACGGGAGGGTCAACCCATTCATCACCGCCATCGACATGCCGGACCCGGAGTGCCCGTTCACTGGGGGCGAGCGGGTGCAAGGCAAGGGAGAGGCCTTCACCGCGACCGGGTGCATGACGTGGTGCGAGGAGTGCGGTGAGTGGGAGGTTGAGGGTCTGCTCCTTGGTGGCGGGACTCACGGGTACGTGGGTCCGGTCGAGAGGGTCGTCCCGCCGGAGCCCGCCGAGCCGGACTGCCCGGCGATCCTGGTGACGTACCCGAGCGGGAAGACGTTCGTCGTCAGCGAGTTCACCTTCTACTCGCTGAGTTCGTGGATTACCAGCCCCGACGTTGCCACCGTCCAGGCTCTGCGTCCCGCCGAGTACCTGCGGGGTGGGGAGTGATGGCCCACCCGAACTGCACTGAGGGGCACGTCTGCCAGCGACCGTCCGGTCGTGAGTGTGTCGAGAACGACTGCCGCGAGCCCGCAGGGACACTCTGGGGGCCGCTCTGGTGCCCTGAGCACGACCGTGAGCGACTGGATCGGATCGGTGCGTCGCTCGACAAGATCGCAGCGGACCTGCGGGGTGGGACGTGAGCGCGGATCGGTGGCGGGTCGCCCTCGACGGGTACCTCGTCCCGGTCGGTGGTGGCAGGGAGCGCGAGGTCTACGACGAGGGTGATGAGGTCGTCCTCGCCGCCGACTACGAGCGTGACGTTGCTGCTGCCGAGGTCAGGGGCTGGAACGCGGCCGTGCGTCAACTTGCGGGCGAAGGCTGCACCTGGGCGGACGGCGACTGCCCCAACGGCACCGACTGCCTGTCGTGCAAGAACCTGGACGCACTCATCACCGAGCGCGCAAAGGGCGACGTGGAAGGCTGGAACGCGGCGCTGGAGTACGGACTCGGCAACCAGGAACAGTCCGCCATCGCCGCCCTCCGCAAGGACACGGGGCGGGTGAAGCGCTGGACGTGCTCCGAATGCGGCGCTACCGGCACCGCAGACAGCTCGGCTCAAGCTCGCCAGGACTATGCCGAACATTGCGGGCAGCATCACAACGACGTCGGCTTCTGAGTAGCATCAATCCCACGAGAGGGGGAGACATGGTTGGCTTTCGCTGGTGGCATGGGCCTGGCGCCGCCTACGGCGCCCTGCTAGCGCTACTGCACAGTTTCACTTTCTAGCCGAACACAGCGAAGCCCCCGCCCATTCAGGCGGGGGCTTTCTGCTGCCCTAGCAGGCCCGTAGAGCCTCTAAACGCTGATTGCGGTGCACTAGGCACAGCCAGCCGACTGCTGTCTCAAACTCCCCCGTGCTGCCACAGTGCTCGCAGCGTGTCGAGCGGACGCGCTCGCGCATGGCCTGGATGTCATCGAGGATGATCTTGGGGTCTGCTGAGATGGCCGCTGCCGCCCTACGGGCTGCCACTTTGGCGCCTCGGCCGGCTGCGTAGCGTGCCCTGGCCTTGTCTCTGGAACACTGTGCGCAATCACCGCCAGCGTATGTTCCCGTAACTCGCGTGTCATGGCCCCGTTTGCACCAGCCAGGGCCGTTCGGGTGGACGGTGAGCCAGCCCCCGCCGTGGTTGCGTGGACGGGGCTCGGTCACTCGCCCTCCCCGGACACCCAGCCGCACTCATCACAGTAGTGCAGCTCGTCGAGCGTGTGGCTGTGCTGGGCTTCCGGCTGATGCCGGAACCGGTATGCCCTCAGTCGAGCCTTCCGGGCGTAGTGACGTTCTACTCGTGATGCCGTATGTGACATGTTGCTATCCTTCCCGATAGAGAGGGTGGTCAATCTCCGTTGCAATGGTCAGCAGTGCGCCGCATTCGGCGCACTCGCCATCTGTTATGTAGCCGGCGAGGATGTACTCGTCGTCGAACCAGGCATGGACCGTGAGCACGCGACTGCCACACGGACAGGCAGCCGTCGGGATGCCCCGATAGTCGGCCACAGCCGGCTGATCCGGCGTGGCTATGAGCGTGGCTGTGGTCACACCGTCACCTCATCGTCTTCGATCAGCTCGTCCTGCTGCCAGTAGTCGTTCAGCTCGGCCCAGCGTTGTAGCTCGCGGTCCTCGCTCGCACCTTCACGCTCCCACTGCTCATCCACCAGGCGCTGTGCGTCTGCCCAGTGACCGGGCCGACTGGCATACCAGCCGGTTATCGGCAGGCCGAACAGGATGAGAACCCAGAGCAGGGCACACAAGGCCTGGATCACGGCTGTTCCTTCCGCAGCTGCACGCCGACGACGTGATGACACGGACAGGAAGACGGCCACTCGCACGTCTCGTGCAGCATGGTGGCCTGAGTGAAAGCCCGATCGGCTTCCTTCTGGCGGTCATGGTCGGCGTACCAGACGCCTTGCTCGTTGAAATGGCCGGCTACCGAGCAGTCACCACAGATCATGCCTCTAGCCCCTCCTCGACGGAATCAAGCAGTTGAACGATCAGGGCAGTAGCCCCCGCTGAAGCGGCGTAGATGTCGCCTCGCTCGATTTCCTTCTCGGCTGCGCGCTTCGTGATGTATGGCCCGTGCAGGTGCACGCAGACACCCGGATCGACAACGATCACGAACCAGTCGATGCGCTTCGCGCGCAGCTCGTCTATCGCCAAGATCACGTCCGTAGCCAGGTCAGCTACGGACTCGGCTGGCGCATCGAGCAGGGCCATGACGGCTGCGTGCTCGGACGGCCTCACGCGGGGCACTAGTACGACTCCCCTTCATGGCCGAGCGTCCAGACGACGAAGCATTGCCATGAGCAGAAGTGCCGACGCCACTGGTGGCCCCGACCAATGAAGTGGTCGTACACCACTCCGTTGGCGATCTTGACCTCCAACCACGCCCCACGGGTCGCTTTCTTCTCGCTAAACAGGTCGGAGGCGTCCTTACGGAGGCCGCATGTGTCGCACTCGACCTCATTCTTACTGCTCATAATCCATTCCCTCCCAATCGTTTTCACGCGCAGTAGCCGTGAACGTGCGCGGGTCCTCCGCCATGTCATAGACATGCGCGTTCTCCGGTTCCACGCGGAGCTGCTGACGAGACTGACGAATGTCGTCCCGCTCGTTCGGCGTCAACCCGCCGAACATCCCCCATTCGCCCTCATGGGCGATACCCCACTCAGCGCAAGCCGCTTGCAGCGGGCAGGCCCGGCAGACGGGCCGAAGGTCAGCCCAGCGCTTGAGCGGACTAGCCGCATACTTGCCGTTCAACTCCAGCAAGAAGCGACGATCGCCGCGACAGGCGGCATCTTCCGGGTGCAGTACCGGGTAAGGCATCATCGCCACGCCGTACTGCTTTCCGTCTCGTTCGATCACACGCCACTGGCGCGGCATGACCGGGTAGTCGGTCGGGTGCAGGAATGTCACTACGCATCACCGGCTGACATCGCCAGGTAACGCGCATCATTGCCCGATTCCAGGCGGGGCACATACCAGTGCCCGCGCTGCGGGCGACAGGGCGTGCAGCCCTCGTCGGGCTCATCGCCCGGCGTCTCGTACCAGAATGCTTCAGCCTCTTGGGTTGGTGTCTGTGTCATGTTGCCATCACGCCGAATCGTCGGCGTGCAGCGGGCCGATGACAGTGCGCCACGGCTTCGTCAGCCGGTCGTACGCGGACTTGTTCCAACCACGCGAACCCGGCTTGATGAGGTCACGAACCACGAGCGCCCGTGCGGCGTCCCATGCGGCGCCCCATGCGACGCCGCATGCGGCGTTCCATGCGGCGTTCCATGCGGCGTTCCGTGCGGCGCCCCATGCGGCGTCCCATGCGGCGTCGCATGCGGCGTTCCATGCGGCGTCCCATGCGGCGTTCCGTGCGGCGTACAGGCTGCTCACCTCGGTGGGCGTGATTTCCTTGGCGCGCTTGATGAGCGCATCCAGCTCCGCACCCTGCGGGCCGAGCGCGAACGTCGGATCCAGTTCACGAATCGTGCGGAATGCGAGCGCAGCGCGCTTGTTCGGCAGTGAATCACTATCGGGCGTCCAGAGGGCGCCATCCGGCTCGACCTCCAGGAGCCTGCACGGCCAGACCATGCCCGTACAATCCGTCGGCACAGTAGCCACCGACAAGTAGTGCGTGGCATCCGAACCGCTCGCCTTAGTGCCCGTCGGGTGCACGGTCACACCACCCGGCTTCGCGTTCCACTTGAACTGTGGCCGGTTGAACGATCCGCCGTCCGGGCGGATCGCCTTGTAGTACGTCTGCTGACCTGTCATGCGACTGCCTCTCTGCTGGTTGTGGGATGTTGCAATCATAGCCGACTAACGGCCATCGTTACCCGATTTCCTGGGTAGTCGAGCTGTGCATGTCGATGAGCGAATAACGGGCAGGTGGCTACGCATGGCTATTTGGCCTCGCGCATCTCGCCATAGAGGTCGGTCCCGTTGACGTAGCGCCACACGCGCTTACACTCGCACGCCTCGTGGTCGCATCCCTGGGCACTGTCGTGCCTGGCGAGCGTGTGACCACAGACGCCGCAATGTCCGCTCTCGTGGTGAATGAGACTCATGGCGCGGGGTGCCTTTCGTTCATCTCCTGCGCGAGCTTCACCGCGGCAGGCTTTGACTTGCACGTCTTACGGAGTATCCGGTAAGAGCCAAACTGCTCCATGACGTTCCAGGAGCCTGGCCGGCCGATCACAAGATAGTCGCCTACGCGCTCCTTCTCCACGGCATCGGCAGACGTCATCACTTTGCCTTCCCCCTCGTCCACAAGTCCTCACGCTGCACGCGAACACGCGCAGCAGCGACCGCCCCAGCCGGACTGACTGGAAACGGTCGCTGCGCGTTCTGGCTTAAGCCCGCTTCAACGGGCTCGGCCGCCAATGTCTCTCGGTTCATGGCTGGTCGTCTCCCTCGTGGTTGGTTGTGTCGGTACGTGCCCCGTGCCGGGCTTGCACCGGCTGTAGCCGCTAGCGGGGCGGGGGTGCCTAGCCGGCCAGGCGCGTCGGCATGAGCAGGTAGCGCCACGTCACGCCCTCATGTTCGGAGTACGTGGCAACGGCGGGACGGGCGGACCCGTGGAACGTCCAGCGAGCCGGATCGTTTTTCTGGTGGGGCAGCTTTGCCACGTCCGCCAGGTAAGCCGGGTTAAAGGCAATGACGCCGGTTGCGACCGGCTCGGCGGGAAACAGGCTCTGCCACTTTGGGAACTTCGCGTCCAGCACGTCACCCGACGTCGAGCCTTCACCGTCAGGTGAGCGCCAGGAAACGGTGACACTGCCGCCCGCGACCGTCACCGTTGCGGACTCGTACGGGTTCGTGCCGGTCGTGCGCGCACCCTTGTATGCCTTCGGTAGCGCCTTCACTGCGGCAGACACAAAAGCAGCCGGCAGCAGCACCGACCCGGACCCGTAGGCCGGGTCGCCGTCGGGACGGCGGAATGAGCCGGTGGCGAGCCGGTAGCGGTTGGTGGCCGTAGCGGTCACCGTGTCGTCATCCCACTCGACTAGCACGGCGGACAGCACAATCGGGCAGTCTTTACCGCCAGTCGCAACGAGTGTGCCCGTCAGCAGGTTACGTAGTGCCAGGTACGGAACGGTGAATGACGCGGTAGTGATACCCGTATCAGCTTGCAGTGTCTCAACAGTCATGGCATGTGCCTACTTTCTGGTTGGGTTTGATTGTGACGTGACTTTCACGGAAAGGCACAAGTCGCCTTGTGCCCAACCGAAACGGTCAGTCTTCGGCCCAGCGCCACCCGACGGACTGCCCGGCGCGGGTGAACGCATCGACGGTCGCGCCGATCGGCACGGTTAGGGGCAGAGTGGCGAGCGTCTCGCCGGTAGCCTTGTCGAAGATGTCGAAGCGCGTCACGACGCATCCTCAGTCAGTGCGGCCACGCACTCGGCCCAATTGATCCGCCACAGTGAGCCAATGTCGCTGGCAATGTCGGCCAGGCTATCAGGCCACGTATCGCCGTACTCGTCGGCGTAGCCGGCGCGGGTGAACAGCGACTCAGCCCAGCCCTGTAGCGTGTCATCGGGGCGCGCATCGGCGTAGTACGTGGCGCTCTCGACGCACTCGCGTGCGCTCTCGGCCAGTCCCTCATCGTTCTGGACGTTCAGCATGAACGCCCACGTTTCGCGGTTCGTCCAGCCGTTGTAGGTGTCGTCGGTTGTCATGGCAGTGTTCCTCTCGGTGGCGGTGGCTAGTTCCAGGCGGGCCCGGTCGCGTTGAACGTGAACGGGGCGCGTCAGGCGGGTGGGTCAGACGTAGACCTTAACCTCGATGAATCCGTCCCGGACCAACTCATGGGCGACCCTGTAAGCCTTGCCCTGGTTGTCGATCGTGATCTTCTTCAGGTCCATGGTCCGAGGATCGACAGCGGTGACGGTCACGGCGGTCACTTCCGTCCGTCGGCGGCCAGCGGGGCGGGATTCAGCGGCTCCCCGTAGCGTTCGATGGTTTCGATTTCGTCGGCGATCTGCTTCACAAGGTCGGCGCGAGTGAGCGTCCCAGCGGTAGGGAACACGTAGACCCCGAAACCGCGAACCACGTAGATGCGCGACGCCCGTTGGCCGTACACCAGTAGATCGTCGGCGCAAGAGCGGTGGGACCCTGCTGCGATCCTGCGTGCCTCTGCTGCGCGCTGAGTTGCAGTGCTCATTGTTGTCGTCATGTCGGTTACTTCCGTCCGGTCAAGGTCACGGGCACGTCGTAGCGGGCCCCCCCGCCGTTGATTCCACAGCCCTCGCATGTGGCCCACGAGAACGACGGCGACCCGTCGCCCAGCGGCGAGCCCACGAGCGCGTCAGCGCCAATCAGGCTCAGCGGGGCCGGGGCCGGGAAGGCCCGGCCCGTCTGCCGCTCATCCCAGCCGTTCGCGGCCATGTACACACAGTCCGGGCACAGCTCGTACGTTTCGATCCTTGTCATGGTGGTTTCTCCCATCGGTGAATGTGTCACGTTGCCATCGTGGATGCCACATAGCGCTGTGTCAAGTTGCTATAAGCCGAGCCAGGCAGTCGTTACCAAATCGTTACATTGACGGTGCATCGCACCGGCAGGAGGATTGAGCCGTGAAGCCGGCTGTCATCGTCCTGACCATCTGCGCCGCGCTCGGCGCACTGTGGGCCGGCAACTGCTAGTGCGTACGCCGGGCCATGTCCAACGGCGGTTGAGCTCCGGTTATCCCGATAGCCAGCAGTCATCGGCATAGTCCGATGGTCGGGTGGTTGTGGGTCTGACAGTCATGATCTTGCGTGGCTTGCAAGGACTTGCAGAGTGGAGTGTCGTTAGACGCCCCTCGCTCCTCAGAAAATGTCAAACATACTTGACATTTCTCGACCTACTCAAACCATGACAAGTCGGACGGTGGACTTGTGCTGCAATCGTCCAAAGCGGCCCGCCGGGCCAGCTCGAAACCGCCACAAACCGGACATCTTGACCCGGGGGTTTTTAACCTGGACCGCCCACTCCACTCATATCCACACTCAGACCTGCGTGCTAACTTTCCGCCCGCTATGTCCGTTTTTGTACACATTTGGACTGTGATCTGCGTCTCATTTTGCTGGAAATCTTGGTAACGAAAACCTGACCAAAGAGATATATAGTAGGAGCGGCTTTAGCCGCGACGCCGCTCCTGGCAGTTAGCGGCCCTTAAGGGGCCGCGCTAGTCAGACGAGCCTAGTTAGCACGACCTTTTAAGGGGTCGTGCGTAACCCCACCTAAAAGCCACTAGCTAACTACTAGTACCCCCTCTGTCTTCGGGCCGCTGACGCGGCCCTCAGACATCTCCCCCAACTTCGACTGCCGGTGTCTTCGCCACCGTTGAGCGGTGGCTCAGTCCACAGCCTGTGAATGCAACTTATCCACAAGCCGATGCTCGGGCAG
>ERZ724508.1021-NODE-1021-length-17878-cov-4.303933_pt1 | contig 17878 bp, 9 predicted proteins | sample MGYA00376041_ERZ724508 | MGnify/ENA primary metagenome ERZ724508 (study PRJEB28724, sample SAMN07190887) | wastewater metagenome | isolation source: effluent of sewage treatment plant in Hong Hong | place: USA: Christiansburg, Virginia | collected 2016-03-01 ...
GAAGGATAAAGAGGGGAAAGGGAAATTAACAAAATATAACAACAAAGGAGTAACTCTATCATAAACGGAAAAGCTCAGAATTTTACCTGAACTAAGATAAAAATCTAGAATGCAATTTTTAGATAAAGCTGAGAAATAGAAACTCAAATTGTTTGAAAAACGATTACAAGATGACAAGTAAATATTTGATGATACTGAGCTGACTCTCAAATAACTAAAGAAAAGAAAATTGGAAGAGAATATTCTGCTGTTAGCCAAGAAAAATATCTAATAAACTGAAAAGAAAGAGGGATATAGACTGCCTGAATCTCAAGAAGATCCTGGGCACAGCATGGTATCCAAAGATAAAAGAATGAAGGCCCTCTATGGAAGATATGAAGATGTCCCAAATGCTCAGCCTGACAATAAAGCCTGGTAGTCTGGCCAAGGGAATCGAAATATTGGAAATTATAGGACTGTTGATGAGATTGAACTCAAGCAACAAAAGAATTACCAAATGGTGATAGCGAACTCAATCAAGTTTATTAAGACTGACCTGTTAAACAAGGCAATGGAATTAAAAAGATTACAAGAATAAGCAGAAAGTGAAAGTTAGAGTGAAAGTTCAAGTGGGTCATAGTCAGAATAGCCAGGATAAAAAAAATAAAAAAAATAAAAACCATCAAAAAAATAAGTTAAAAAGCAAAAAAGATAATAGAGAAAAACGCCAATGCAAATAGTAAAATAATCATTACCCATCTACAAATATCGAGAGTAGTTGTTACAGCTGATCAGAGATAACCAAATAATAATAATGGTGGGAGAGACGGGCTCAGGTAAGACAACTCAGCTACCTCAGTATTTGCACGAAATAGGTTATACGAAAGTGGGAAAAATCGGATGCACACAGCCAAGAAGAGTGGCTGCAATGAGTGTGGCAACTAGAGTGGCTGAGGAAATGAATGTTAAATTGGGTGAATAAGTAGGGTACTCTATTAGATTTGAGGATAACACTTCATAAAACACAATCATAAAATATATGACTGATGGTATGTTGCTGAGATAGTTCATGTACGAGCCAGACTTAAAATCTTATTCCGCCATGATAGTAGACGAGGCTCATGAAAGATCCCTCCATACAGACATTATCTTAACTTTGATAAAAGATGTTTGTCTTGAACGCCCTGAATTAAAAGTAATAATATCTTCGGCAACTCTCGAAGCATAAAAATTCTCTTAATATTTCAATGGTGCACCTATCATTAAAATTCCTGGCCGACGATTTCCAGTGGACATATATTATACTTCAAATCCATAAGCAAATTATATCGAGGCAACAGTGGTGACAATTTTACAAATTCATCTAACCCAAGACAATGGGGATATCTTATGCTTCTTGACAGGGCAGGATTAGATAGAAGAAGCGATGGAAAGCATAAATGGTCGAATGAAAAGTTTAGGAAGCAAAGTGAGAGAACTAATTGTTTTGCCGATATATTCAGGGTTACCTTCAGATATGCAATCTAAAATATTCGAACCCACTCCTCGAAATGCTCGAAAAGTAGTTTTGGCCACCAACATCGCTGAAACCTCCTTAACAATTGACAATATTGTATTTGTCATTGATTGCGGTTTTGTCAAGCAGACTGCATATAACCCGAGGACAGGGATGGACAGTCTCATTGTTACTCCAGTCAGCAAAGCCTCTGCAAATCAAAGAGCTGGTAGAGCAGGCAGAGTAGCACCAGGCAAATGCTTCAGATTATACACATTATGGAGCTACTAAAAATAATTGTAAGAGTCAACAATTCCATAAATTCAAAGAAGTAACATTGGCAATATGGTATTAATGCTGAAAAGTATGGGAATTGACAACTTAGTATAATTCGATTTCTTGGACCCTCCGCCTCATGATATGCTCGTCAGAGGGCTATAAATGTTATATGCATTAGGTGCTTTAAATGATAGAGGAGATTTAACTAAGCTAGGCAGAAAAATGGCCTAATTTCCTCTCGATCCGATGCTCTCAAAAACTTTAATATCATCTGAGAAGTACAAATGCATTGACCAAATCATCACAATATGTTCAATGCTCTCAGTGGGAAACTCCGTATTTTTCAGACCAAAGGATAAGCAAATGGAGGCCGACAAAGCAAAGAAAACCTTCTATCGATTGGGAGGAGATCATTTAACTCTTCTTAATGTCTATAATATGTGGATTTAGTCAAATTAAAGTGCCCAATGGTGCACATAAAATTTTGTTCAAATTCGTTCGCTCAGAAAGGCAAGAGATGTCAAATAACAGCTCACTTCACTTCTTTAAAGAGTCTAAGTCGATGTATCAAATGAAGAACTAAGTATCTATGAAGATGACACAAATACAAACATTCGCAAATGCATTGTATAAGGATTCTTTATGAATTGTGCAAAGTTACATCGAGACTAGATCTACAAGACAGCGAAATATCGAATGAGTGTCAAGATACACCCAAGCTCCATGCTATATAAGGATGAACCTGAGTGTGTAGTGTATCATGAACTTGTGATGACAACTCAATAGTTTATGAGGAATGTGATTGAAGTGGACCCGAGCTGGCTCTTTTAGATCGCTCCGCATTTTTATAGTGTGGGAGATTTTAAAAATAAAGACAAGTAGAAAAATAACAGGGAAATGGAAATATAATGAGAACAAGGAACGAAATTTTGAACAGAAATTGATAAATTTATAAACAAATTTAAAAATCATTGCATCATTGCTCATTAATTAATGTTTACTTGGCTTAATTTATTTTGGAAGCCAAAAATGTTGACCCTCCATTATCTGGATGGTTACTCAACATTAATGTCCTATGTCTCTGTTTTATCAGGTTGAGATCAGCTCCTTCTTTCAAGCCGAGGATCAATTGAGCTTATCTTCTATTCATTTTGGGATAAAATCCTCCCGGGTACATGGTAAAAGGATCTATAAACTATCTTCTCCGAATATAACGATACATTTTCAGGCCACCCCTGAGCGCTTAATTATTTCACTTTTACTTAAACCAATTGCTATGAGGCCTATTCCGATATTCATTTTTTTATTAATATTATAATTATGTTAATGAAAAAGTATAAGATCAGAAATTGAAGTAAAGATAAAAAGAGCATTCACCGAATTATTTTGAATATGCTCTGCGATTTTTTGTGCGTTTTTTGGCTACTTCTGCTTTTTTTCAACATATTAACTAAATCTGCTCTGATTTTATCGGCTTATTTGAACTTAGTACTCAGATGGTACTCAACACAACTTTTTTTCTTCTTGATTGTGCTCTTCTATTTTTTTATTGAGCTGTCTTCTAATAGTTTTAATGTCTTTTTTGTGTATTATAACTGTTATTTTTGAATGTCTCTAATTTCAATTAAGGTCGAACAAAGTTATTGCATGCATTTGGATTTCGAATCTTCTTCTTTGATCTCTCTGGCGAAGAGCTGTGATATTGTGTTGTCTAGTTATTTCTAAAAAGGGGACCTGTCAATTTGATGTCTAAAACGATTACTACTAGATGTGTGCTGATTTTTTGTCTTTGACTTTCGACTATTTGTGTGCTAGAATAGCGCCATCTTGGATTGAGGAGGAGAATTGCAAGCAAATGTATTCCATTGCATTTCTTTATTATTTTGGTAAGTATTTCAATTATATCTAATCTTTTTAAAACTGTAACGTGATTTTAATATTATATAATTTTTTCGATTTCTATACATTCAATAATGGGTTGTAATCAAAGTTCAGCAACTTCTTCAGTCCACGAGCTCAGGGTTTCAGAAATCCCCTGCTCTCCAGAAGAAATTGGAAAATATCTTAACAAAGTGAGAGCTAATCCCTAAATATATGCAGACGTGCTCGAAAAATAGATTGAAAAATTTACTGATTAGTACAGCATCGCCCTTGATCAAGATGTCCTTTATAGAACCAATTAAGGTAAATAAGTATGGAGATAAACTATTGATTTTTTAAGAAAAAGCAAACCCCTGCCTCCAATGCAGATACATTCTGGTCTATGTAAAGCTGCTTCAGTCCATGCTGAAGATCTATCAATGCAAAAGGATTTATCACATACAGGAAGTGATGGGAGTCAGCCATTAGATAGAGTTGTGAAATATTGCAAAAAAGGATATGGGAAAACTGGATAAAATATTGGGACTGATTTTAAATTAAATAATCGAAACTATGCATAAAATACGGTAATTGGGCTCGTCATTGATGACGGAGTTTCTGACAGAGGGCACAGACTATCAATTTTTGATAAAGACTTTACTTACTTTGGTAGCGCAAGCCGAGTTCAAGGAGATAAGATAATAACTGTAATAAACTACTTATCAAAAAATTGGGAGCCAATCTTATGATGAATAGCCTAGCTGATATATACTTTGATTTTAAATTGAATTATTTAAATATTTAAATGATCTTTAATCATGCGAATTCTAGGTCTCTGAAATGATCGATTAAAGGATAGGCGTTGCATTGAGCGACAGCGCACATATTAGTGTCTCTTTCCATTTTGAAATACCCTTGAACACCCCAAGTAGCACCCCAAGAATTCTTGATGTTCCAGAATTTTTTTCCACCCTCAACTCCATATCCGGTAGCCAAAACTGCGTGGTTCACATCTTGAGTAGTCTTTCCACAGTTGTTTACACTGTAGACTCCTCCTGCGTAGTTTTTAAATCCAGTGATCACTTGGAATGAAATAGCAATAGGTCCGGCATTGTAAAGTCTTTCAGCAAGTTGAACTTCATCACCTTGAGTGATATTGAAGCTTCCATATTTACTATAGGCGACTACATTACCTTGTTTGTAGACACATGTGTTAGTTTTAGCAACATATGGATAGGTGGCTTCAGATTCGAGTCCAAAATATTTTATATATTCGAAGGCATGAGATGGTAATCCTCCATTGCATCCATGGTTATCAAAATCTCCAGCGCAGTCAACAAGCTGTTGTTCAGAAAAAGTGAGATTTCTTCCTTTGCCAAGAATATTCCAATGAGATTCCATAGCACCAACTGTGGAGAAACTCCAGCATGATCCACATGATCCTTGGTTTTTGACTGGGGAAACCATACCAAGATTATTCCATTCATGAGCTTCAGGGACAGCAGATTTTCTAAGTTCTGGTTTAACCTTTAACATGCTAGTTGCTGAGCAGTTTTGGGGTAACATCAATCGATCGCTTTTGAACTCTTCAAAAGTCATATCTGAGAAGTCATTGATTCCTTGTCTCCAAGAGTGGTTGCCTGCATTGTGTTAGCTAATTTATCTAAGAGTTTAGAAGAAAATTTTAAATCTATATTCAGATTTCTCGAAATGAGGAGATCTGAATTCATTGTAGATTTATCTAGCAATTTTTTAAGTAACGGCTTCCTTTCCATTAACAGCATCTCTATATTTGATGTTGAGGTGGGTGTTGGAAAGAGCGATCCCAAGGATAGTAAGTATAAGTATGATTTTTGATATCATATGTAATAATTGTATAATTACTTAATTTTTGTGAATTTATAAAAATTTGGATATGCGTCATTAAAATTCATTATAAACTAAATTTTATCTTCATTTAAACATCATTCTATGAAATTTTCATCATCCGAACTAATTTGAGTAACTACAGTTTATTTGTTTTTTATGCCAAAACTCTCATATATTTCTGAGCTGCTTAGTCCTTTGGTCTATTTCATCCTTGGCCTGAGGAATAAATGAGCAACTAATGTTAGGCCAAAGAAGATGAGAAACATAAAGCCAAGCCCAATATATTCAATCATATATTAAGTAGTGAGGGCAATGGAAAGAGATAATCCTTTCAAAGTAATGATCATCCACGTAATATCCTCAACGATTTCTGTGCAGTAGATGATACAGCAAGGACCTAGGGTCAGGTTCATTACCATAATATGAGCAAAGATAAAGAATATAATGCCAATTGTGCCGAACTCCCAGAAGTGAGGGATTATTATTTTGTCGAAAAATGATACAATCAGCAAAAATACTAATATTAAGAATTGCCCTTTCAAGATCATATTTTTCCTTCCCACTTTGTCCACTATCTCTGTGCTAATCATTGTTGCTAGCACTTGCATTAGAGACAATAAAACAATCAAAGTTTGTGTGTACCCTTGATTGTTGTCAGTCACTTTGTTAAATAACTGCTTAGCATAGTATAAAATTGAGTTAACGCCACTGAGTTGATTTGACGCAATCACTACTAAGGCTATGATAAATCTTGTCCTAAATGTTTATCTGTTTTCATTGGAAGCTTTTTTGAAGCTCTTTATCTGAATTACTTTTTACACTATTTATTGACTGTCACTTGCATAAACTAATTGACAATACTCTTTAATTTTTTAATTTTCGTTTTTCTGAATATGTCTCTATAAAGTTTAGAAATGGAAAAAGAATTGGAGACTAATGATTCTGAGAATTAAAAAAATGAGGGGAAATCCTAGCAGAAGTCTCCAACGAATCTAATCCTATTTTTCTTATATGATAATATACCCTGCAAGATAGGCAAATACAACTCCTAAAGTTTGGAGCACCTGGTTGAAAGCGCCTAATTTGCCGACCATCGTCGGGGGAGCCACTGAGTTGATATAGACAGGAATAATAGCAGTGGATATTCCAATGACAAAGCCCATCACGAAGCGGGCAGAAGCTAGCACATAGAACTCAAGCTCAACGAGTTAAGCAATAATAGCTAATATGCCAATAAGATCAATGATGAGTAGACCGCGAAGCTCCCCGAAGATGCTGACATACTTTCTATAGAGGATGGGACCTAATTATACTATAAATACTTAGAAATGCCCCGAAGTTGAAACAGCTAGTCGCTATGGACAACTGATAGATTAGCTATTACTTTGACAAGTTGTTCTTTAATTTCAGCAGCTCCGCGATCTGAGTCAGGCACACTGTGTTGTAGGAGAAAACGAAAGCACCTAAGCATATGGAAATGCTCATCAGCATAATAGAATTGTACCCAGATCTGCTGGGGACAAGTTCGTTTATATTTTACATAATGATAATAAATATATTAAAGCTTCAATCAAAGAAAATCGACTGAAATAATTCTTAGGCATTATGTAAACTGACCTATTAAAAAGAAGTAAAGTAAGTAAGTATCATGTGATACGCCAAAGCGAAAATAAAATTCCCAAGCAATTGACGCCCGCTCTTAAAGCTAATATATTTGATGACTCTCAGTCAGTAAATTAATATTTTTCCAGTCCTTCTGCTTCATAGAGCTATCCATTTTCTACCAAGTATAAGTTAAAGTCAGACTCGAGTGTGTTTCATGATGGCGAGTAAGTGTTTATTACAAACAATCGAAAATAGGAACTGACGAAAATCCCAACTGAGACCGTATATAAATTAAACAACTATAATACTTACAGGTCAAACACAATCGTCGACTTGCAGAACCACCTAAACATGAATAATCTGAATAATACGAATAAAATGCCACCTATCCCAAAGCATAAAGCAAATCTTTCGTCTGACAGGGTTAACTTAAATTAAAAACCAATTAACTTCAACCGGTGGGATAAAAAAGTCGATAAGTTTCTCTATCAGCAATCCATTGTCAGCGAGGCAGTCTATAATGCTGATTTGAGGACCAGATGCGGTGATCAGTATTTCGAGCAGCATTTAAGAGATAGACACAAAGAATAAATGAAGCCAGTTCCATTTGTTTATAGTATCAAAAATGACATCGAAGCATCCTAAAATAAATTTATTAAACTTGTCCAATAGATTCACCCATCACTAAAAATCAGAAACAAACTCAAGATCAAAGGAGTCAATAGGCTTCGGATCAAGACTGAGCAAGACTCTCAAGACTACAAACTTTCTTGAATTGATTTTTTCATTATATTCAAATATTTTACATTTTAATTTAAATTGTAAACATTTATCAATGATCGTAAGCCTATGCGAGTTTAATGAATTTGCTTTTAGCTCCAACGTAACTTATAACTTTACTCCTTTTGAAATCCATTTCACGAGTGATAGCAAACTTGGCCTTCTATTCTTGAAGTCTTTATAAGGGTACGTCCACTTTTTTAGCGAACTATTCATCAGACAGCTCCATAAAAGATACAATGTTAGTTTTGTCATATATCTGTTTTGATCTGATCAAAATTTCTCCTCTTGGGCGCAAAGTTTTATTGAAATTGAACTTTAGAAGCTACAGTGTATCCTCATCCACTTTGAGTAAGAGTCTATTCATGATAAATATTGCTTTCTGCTCTAAACTTCTAATTGACCAAATTAATATTTGAGGATAGTCTCTCATGACTTTTTTGGCCATCGTTTCGGTAAAACTCATGTGTTTTAGAATTTTTAATTTAAAGGGCATCACATTGTACGGATAATTGAAAAATAGCAAAGGATGATTCAAAAAGGTCTATTTAATTTAAGAGTTATTGAGTCCCCAGCTCACTGGAGTCTTGTGCGTATCTGATAAGTTAGGTCCGCCAAGCATGAAAACCTCGCCCATAGAACTCATTAATTTCATCATTTATTATTTAGTCATGTTGTATTTTCTTGATAACGTAACTATTGACTCTCTGAGTTTTCTTTCAGAGGTTGGAATTAAAAAGGGTGAAGCTTCAAATAACTTCATGGCTTATTCTGGCTTTATTTGCAAATAGTCAGTTAGAATGTTTAACTTTTTCAAAAAGATCTCACAAAATTGAGGGTTTATGAGGTTGGGACATCTATGAAAGATTTTTTCGATTTGAGCCTATATGATTATATGATTACATCGTCGCCAAAATATTTTTCGACAGTTGATACTAAGTCGTTGATTTATTTATCTGACATATTGAAAGCTAAGTGATTGGTTCGAAACAAGTTCTTGTGCAGAACTTTGCCAATTACTCCTCTTTTACCCTATTCGGCTGCGATTTTATTAATAAGTTCGATCCTGTGCTTGAAATTTTTAACTAAATATCAACGCTGTTACATTAAGCCGAATTTTATTTAAATACATCAGGGTAGAATGCAAAAAATTTTCGCCCCTAGCTCTTTGACATTTTGAATTCGGTCATTAGTTTTTGGATTCGTTCTCTGGCAAGTTTGAAATTAGATTGGAAATGAGCATCGACAGGCTTTCTGTCCAGCATCATGGAGTACTTTATCAAGTTTGTTAGTGGCCTCCCATACAGAGATCTTATCAACATAAGTGATATAATATGAAATGTTTATAATCATAATTAATTTGTAAGAAGCCACTCTAATATAATCTCGAGCAGAAAAAAGATATTGTCAAATCATTTGCTCTTTGCCTCATTAAAAATAAATAATGGACTATTACAACAAATTTCTTAAATTAGATCATTTTTATACGAATTAAAATTATTATTGCTCAATTAATGATCGACGGTGTATATCCCAGTCAGGTTCAAGAAGTTGAACAGCTCAGACACAGCCATTATCGAAACTTAAAAAATATCATAAATAATCATTCCTTCAGTATTAGTTTTCCTTCTCCTAGATTCATCGAAATAACAAAAACAAAAAAAGCCAACCACGTACCCACCCACTTATATAGAAAAACTGGAAGACTTTCATTCAAGTCCGTAAGCATTTTCATATTTATAGAGGACGAATAAAAGAATTACAAAAGGAATTTAAGTCTCTATGATAAACTGAATAATATTTCCATAAAAAGATCTCGATATACTGTAAAAACTGAAGTGAAGTCGCCCAAAGATCCTCTACTCCATCATAACTCCCTGTACGAATGCCAAAGAAGATTCTAGTCGATTGATCAGACTAACTCTTTGATCGCTTACCGCATCGCTAATACAAAGGGGGATATTGATAATAAGAAATTGCAGGCTCAGTTTCGCATCAATAAGCTGAATGTTTCCAGGTTGTAGAAATTTGATCGATTGAAGCGTCTGAATCGGATTGTCAATAGATCCTTTGAAAAGAAATTTTCAAATCAGTCTCCTCGGCCTGATAGCTACTTTCTCACATAAGAAAATCCATAGAGTTTTTGATAAGATTATAATATTTCAAAATTTAAATATTTATTACTTGATATCATTTACAGTATATACGGAAAATGGACGAAAAATGCGCAGTGTGCAGCGAACATTTTAACCAGAATAATCTAGCATGGATCATTTCTTTCTGTGGCCACAATATCTGTACTCACTGCTTAAAACACGCAAAAGCATCGAAGGCGAAGCAAATAACGTGCAAATAGTGCCAGGAAAAGTACAATGTGGATGAGGAAACTTTAGAAGAGTTTCCCAAAAATATCACCATAGTGAAACTGATGAAATAAAATAAAAATGGATCCTCCATTATCAGCGAGTCCAATAGTAAAAAATCGGAAGATAGTTCATTACTCTTAACTGACAGTCTTGTTAGGTAAGAATTTAATTCATTTAGGACAAGTATATCCATATGCGCCAAGCATGGGAAGCCTCTTGAGATCATTTGCACAGTTGATAGGTAATTTATCTGTTCCAGTTGTGCGCTATTTGGGGAACATAAAAATCATAATGCTAATAATAATTCTTTTCGGACTTTGGAAGAATTTCAATCAGATTTATCCTTTCTGAAGCAGAGATACAGAGAAATCGAATTTAAAAGACAAGTAAGGAATGATTAATGTAGCTGTGTGAGGAGAACATTCGGGGGAAGAAATACAGATCCAGTATAATTTCCAAAATTAGCGATAAAAAAGATAAGTTGGTGATTCAGATAAAATAAAATTTTTAACGCATAATTTCCATGGTCAAGGATGCTGAGAACAAGGTTTTTTAGTAATTGATCAAGTCCTTTCGGATAGTGGACTCATAGATCAGCAAGGCTACCAAAGAAGAGCAAGGCATTGAGAAGGAGTACAACCGATGGAAAAAATAAATAGCCACTTACTTAAAATAAATAGATGAAGGCACTGACATTAAAGCCAAAATAAATATCTTTTATCGGCAGAATAGGCCTAGCATAAATTTAGGCCAGAATTACCTGGCCTAAATATAGTTGGCAAACAGTTAAATCAGGACAGCAGTGGAGGAGAAGATCAACTCATTAAGAATATAATACTCTCCTAGCATTGAAGGAGTTATATATAACTATGCGAATGTTGTTGTGAATCAAAGTGAAATTAAAGTTAGAAGTATCAAGGATATAAAACTCCATGTTTATGGAGAAGTGGAGGAGCCCAGGAATTTTAAAAAATAGATGAAAATATAATTTATTAAAAATGAATCTATGGAAAGCATTAAATCTGATAGATAGATTCCTAAAATAGATGAAACAAGTCGGTTAAACGATGTGACAAAAACTCAAAGAAATATACTCCTGCACAAAGTGAAATCAAATCCAAAATTACCTAAAGGTGTCCAGGAATAGGGCAAGAAATCTCATACTCCCCCGAAATTTATCCAAAATATGAAATCACAAGCCGAACAAAAACGAAACTAAAATCTGGAATTTGCTGAACGAATGCTCAACTAATTCCTGAAATCAACAGATACTCTTGATATTACAGGGTGCTAGTTGAATGATGAATAAATCTTACACATAATATCGACAGCTGCAAAATCAAAGTACATCAAATGTATCAAGCTCTGCAGGAATAAGCTGACCAACAATGGTCTTATTCAAATAATCGAGCACTTACCGAGCGTGACAAATATCAACCTATCATACAACCTGCTCAGTGATGAGTCCATTGACATATTCATTGACAAGAGATAAATAATGCCCTGTCTGAGGATTATCAATTTATCCCATAACAAATTAAATGAGAGAAAAATAAAAACGAAAGTCGAAGAGCTCAGGAAAGTAGGCATCATAACAACTTTGTGAGATGTGCGAGTTCGATGAGTTATAAAATAGGAAGTTATGATATTTATTCTACTGATTGATGGATGAAAAAGTAAGAGAAATATAACAAATGAACAGATCATTCATTTATTAAAAAATAATTAATAGACATCTATTTTCTACTCCCCTGACATGACATTTTTGAATTCGATAAAAGGATTCTATGCTGCATCCATGTTACACTCCTCAAATATCAAATCTTATGTCTCTTTCTATATTCTTATTTTTATCGTCAACTTATCCACTGAAATAATTGCGTTTAAGTTTTCTTCCGAGCTGAGTTATCAATCATTATACTTCACCACGTCCACTATTGTAATCCCGTTGTGCTCCACTTTCTTTTTCCCCGACATGAATGACACTGTGCAGTTTACAGTATGCTCATTTTATTTATAACTTATTACCCATTTCACTTTCTTCTTGGACCTATATACTTCGCATATGGTACTTTTTTATAGTCTTACCACAGTACTCCACTTTTTTTTATATGATCGCTACATCGGAGACTGAGCTCCTATAATTTTGCATTTGTTGGGATTTATAATAATTAAGATATTAAATTTATCTTTAACTAATTATCACGACTTGTAAAAATAATTATATTGTTCTTCAAATAATAAACTTCTCTTTTCGATATCCAGCTCCATGAAGTTTTTTCGAAGCGACACGCACAGGTTGAATATATCTCTGGTCACCTACCCACAATTCTTTGCCTATTTCACAATCATCTCGTCGTAGTTTGAGAGATTTAGCATTAAAAGCTTTACACAATCTCCATGGTTATATTTGGTGGCGTAATAGAGCGCATTGCATCCGTATATATCTTTTTTATCCAGGTCAATGCCAGCCTCTATTACTATTTGAGCGATTTTACAATTTCCGCGGATGCAGGCCCAAAAGAGCACATTCTTCTAGGTATTATCCACACTGAATAGTGAGTACTTATTTTCTATCAATATTCTCCAAACTTTTTATACGCTACCTTCTTTGGCAGCGACAAAAATATCACTACCAAACTTATATGGTTATTTACTAAACAAATTTTTTACAATTATGTCTTACATTGTTACTCTCATCTTCTTCATTTTGTATAGAATCAATTTAATGTTTTATTTAAATTTCTTCATCAACTCTTTTTGCCTGGCTCTCCTTCTTCTTTTCTTCAGCTCCTATATTTTTGGGTCTTCTTCTTCCTTTGAAGTCTAAGTTTTATATGGCATTTCGTAGTTGTTTAACTTTTTTATTTGTTATGTCCTCAGGATTGATAATGAGTTTTATTCTTTTTTCTGTAACTCGTAAGAATAGTACCTGCTATTTTTTCTTCTCTAATCAAACACCTGTTTCACTTATTCACAATATTTTTACATTTTAGGATCTGGTGGAATATCATCGTAAAGTTTTAAAAAATTCTAACGCATTTTTTATTCATTAACCTCCTTCTATGATTTTTTGCCCAGTCTCTTGTCAATTTTCTCATATTTAAATGGTTTCATTATATGCTCGCTTATAAATTATGTTTAAAATTAATATATCATTTAATACTATTTTAATTGTTTATTCATTGAAATTTGAGTTTTGATTTCATGGGAGAGAGATTTGGGCTCATTATTTCGGGCTCTTTAGCGATACTGTTCACACTTTAAATCGTTAATTTCTTATGATCCTCCATTTTTGTCGTCGCTGTGCAGATACGATGCCACTTTCGCCGCCTTATTGTTCTATTCACATTTTTCTTCCCAAAGGTTGGATTATAGATATCTATTATGCCGTTGGCATATTAAAATCCCTCTGAGTCAGAATTTTAAGAAAATTAAATTTTCCAATCGGTCTTCCATCTCCATCCTTTGGGGACATCGATTCTAATTTGTAGTTATTAGTTGCCCTTTTCATCAGACCATTTGCTTTTGCCCCACTAAGTTCCTACCCACCACCTCTGATGTTCATAAATAAAAAATTACTTAATAATTTATGTAGGAGCTGAACTTGGATTTAGAACTTTGACTAAATTGCTCTTAGAAACATTTTTAATCATTTTATTCATATGCCAGTTATAGTGCAACAGCAGAGGTATCAGTTTCTTGATGTACCTTCTCCCTGTTGTCGAAGTCGAGAATAAGAATAGCCATAATCCACAAACTAGCAGAGTTTGCATTTAAAAAAAGAGATCGAGAAAGAAGAGAACTAACCCACATTTACATATCAGCTAAACAATAGCTATAATCTGAGTTTTATCGTCTTCTCTGAGAAAATCAGTCACCTTTTAAAAAACATCACAATAAATTTGCATAAGCTCTTTTAAAAATTGCAAATTTTCCTATGGCACCAATAATCTGTTTTCAAAATTTGCTTTTTCCAAAATCTTCTCGATGTAGTTGATGATATAATTTCGGGCAAACAGCAAGCAAATGCTTGATGTGAGTATACTGATCTTGGGGAAAATAATAAAAATAGTTAGCAAAATACCCAAAGATACTGTGATTTAAGGTGCTTTCCAGAGTATTATAGTCTCGAAATTTTTTAACAGACTCACCATTGGATCGAGTCTCTTTGCAAACACATAAGTTATTTTGCCCAATTATAAAAACCGAACTTTTTATTTGACATCTGACAAAGATTCAGCGTTCTCGTCTAAAGTTTTTCTCCTTTTTAAGCCTTCAATGGCCACTTATTATTACTTTCCATCCTTATTGATTCTTACTTCAACCATTTTTAAAGAGTACGAAAGAGCATAAGTATTTTTATCCTTTTCATTGGTGGGTTTGAGCCCTACTTATTTCGTCATTAACTATGTTATCTAAAATGTACAGCTTATTTTCTAAAAATGGCTATCCGCGCAACAGTAATTCCTTCAACGACGAAATCGAAGGAAATAGTGTTAGGGATCTTTTATTCCATTTCGACTGTGTTTTTTTACATCATTATGAATAAACCGTTTCGAGAATGAACTTATCCAGATGATATTTTGAAGTAGTCGTCGAACTGAATAGTTTCATTGTTATACATGGATCTTGAGAAAGCCTTTCTTTAACGACTAGTTGGTTGTCTTAAATGAGTGAAGTAAAATTTCTATTTTCATTTTTGGTGATTTAATTGTACAATAATTCAATAGAATAATAATTATGAAAGGATTTCAAGCCATGATATTTAAATATATGATTCACAAGCATTGGTATTAGTATATACGATTCAAATATTATGATCACTTTGCTCTGATTTTCTTCTGAAGCTCAAGGATATTTTATTTAATCTATTCCAATTTGTTCATCGCTGAGAAGTGATCATACTTTAAGTTGTTCTCCCTGGGAGCTCTCGCATAAAATTCAGACGAGCTTATCACCGCTAAATAGTTTAATTATTTTAAAATCTCCTGCCAGCTGAACATCAAATCAGTTACCACTCCTTCAATGATTTGAGCAGTAGACTTTTTCTTCGATGATGGTTTTGGAGTTGAATTAATTGTCTGGAAAATGAATCTCTACAATCTATCGTTCTCATCTTCATAACTTTTTAGCATCTATTTAAGGGACTCCATGCAGTAGTTCAGTTATGTTTTATTTACTGTCTCTTGTTTTTGAAGTTTGTGCTCTTTTTTTAGTTCCTACAATAATATTGTTGTCTGCATTAAGCTATATTCTGCTATTTCTTTTTCAGCCAGAACATTCTTGAGTTTCTGCTCAAGTTCACTGCATTTTGAGCAATTTGAGCACATGTTAACAGTCTATTAAAATTAGTCTGTTAGATGGATTGATTTTGGTCTAACACTGGACTCACTTAGGATCTCCTACTTGTTTTAGCTTTTCACTGAGTGCCTAGAAGCATTGGTGGGATTAGTCTCAGCAAGCTGAGTTGAGATTTTGGAAATTTACATATTGGTGACATCTTCTAAGACTTCGAATGGCTCATCAAAGTTGGAAATGGGATTTTTAGATTGTTTATCGGTTTCCTATATTTTGCGAAGCATGATATAATATATTTTCAATATAAGCAATTTCTAATAAGGATAAAAACATCATATTGTTCATTTCCGGCAACTAAAATTGTTAAAGCATATGCTTTTTGTTTTAAAATGAGATTGCAGCATGGATGATGTTCGCCAAAATAAAAACATAGTATAAAATCACTAAATAAATATTCAATTTTTTTTTATAAATGCTCTTGAGCTGTTCGTTATTATGTATATTTGAGTCCCCAAAGCCGGTAGTTGCAGCTTGTTCTTTGATGAACTGTTCTAATTTTTCTTTAATGTGTACGACTTTATTCGTTCTTTATGTATTTTTACTGGAGAGCACATTTTTATCGCCCCACTTGTTTTGCGTTTATCTCTTCCCTGCAGTTGCTGTTATTTGAATAGTTCTTGTTTTATCTATTGCTTTATTGACTAATATAATCCTTTTTTCATTTCTGCGCCTGCTGTGGATAAATCATGGTCTGAATTTTTTTTTGTTTCTGTTGTTTCCCTCTCCGATTTAAAGCTTCCTGAGGTAAAATCTTGCCTTAGAAGTCTTCTTACCCTCACTGAAGGATTTTCTTTCCTTCTCTAATTGTTTGGATTGAAGACTTAATCACCAGATGCTAAATAAAGCCTCACTGACCCATCAATAGTCTACCTGTCTGGGCCTAAAGAACTCTTGCTCATTTATTTTCTGAGTGGAGAGGAACTATATTACTTTCTTTATTATATTTAAGGTAATGCTTTCTATTGCAATGAAATATTCTCAGTAAAGTTGTCTGTTATAATTTCAGGGAAATCAATCTCTAGTTTATTTTAATTTTCAAAATTCTCAGTTTCTGAAGATTTGTCCTCCTCTCCAGACTAGCATTGCTTTTCGACTTCTTCTTGGGTGATATCATCTGACTTGAATACCTTTCCATCATCGATACCCATCAAAGCCTTAAGAAAAGACTCAGAGTATTCATTTGCCTGACTGTCAGTAGATTTGAATCTTTTTATTTTAGTTGGGCTCTCGATTTTAGTTTTACACAGTCCTGGAATATTCTAAGGCCAATGGGCACTCTTTAATTATTTATCATCAAAGAAGTAAAAATTGTAAAGTTTTTTGTAATTTAGTTTAGTATTAAGAACTTATCTAATGAGCTAATTAATATTTTTAACTTTCCCAAAAATAAATCTTTCGAACATTCTAAACCTTTCCGCTTGATGAAATATCTAAAAAGCAGTCAGTCTCCTCAGCATATCCATTGATTTGTACTTACTGTTGTATACTCGATTGTATGGGTTCTTATCGAAAACATCTAAGATTGAGACCATCAGGCTTTTCCCCAAACTTTCATACATTTATGGGCTAAACAGAGCATTTTCTTATCCTTTTGTCTTATAACACTCGCTGTTTATATCCTCGCATTTGTCCAAGATCAGTCCTTTTTCTTCTAGCTTGAAATCTAAATTGGGAGGATCTGGCAACGAATTCATCTTATTGGCTGAGACTATTCCGCACTCAACTGAGTAAGAATGAATTATTTTGGCCAATCTGTGCATGACAACCCTCCCACAGCCCTCCTTTGTTAGATCTTCATTTCGGTCTTTCGCACTCATGTGCTTTTAACTAAAATTACAATACTAATATTCAAATCCGATGTTATTCAGGGAGATCAGCTTACAAAATACTTGGCTCTAAACTTGCTCCACGAAATCATTAATAGCATTTCCGTAAATAAAATGGCCTTTCTTTGCGTTGTGAGCATGTAAATCAAAATAGTAGGACAGCCTACTCTCGGAGTTTAGGTAGTTTGCGAGCTATTTAATGGCATAAATTGCAGGACTATAATTAGAAATATTTGTACTGTTTTTAAAAACTTGGCTTTATGTAATATCTATTTAAATTTTTACCTTCAGTATCCATTCGAAAATGGCCATGAAAAACACCATCAACATTAATCATTGGTACGATCATGAAGACAAACATTTTTCTTAAGAGCTTAGCCCTTAAATCATTTTTGTTTGTCAGAAAATCTATGATTCCTTTCACTGCATATGAAGACGCAGATTATCCTGGATGAACC
>ERZ724508.1022-NODE-1022-length-17860-cov-3.500871_pt1 | contig 17860 bp, 9 predicted proteins | sample MGYA00376041_ERZ724508 | MGnify/ENA primary metagenome ERZ724508 (study PRJEB28724, sample SAMN07190887) | wastewater metagenome | isolation source: effluent of sewage treatment plant in Hong Hong | place: USA: Christiansburg, Virginia | collected 2016-03-01 ...
GTGTTCGAACCTGCATTCCAAATGATTGTGATTTAGACGATTGTAAAACAATAATATTAACAGGCCCTAACATGGGTGGGAAATCAACGTACATAAGAACGATTGGCTTAGCAACATATTTAGCCCACATCGGATTCTATGTTCCTGCTAAATAGTTCGAAACACCGATCATAGATGCAATCATAACAAGGGTAGGAGCTTCAGATATGCAAATGAAGGGGATCTCCACTTTTATGAGTGAAATGATTTAGAGTATAACAATGCTTCAATCTGCTACAAGTCGATCTCTGGTCCTGATTGATGAACTCGGCAGAGGCACAAGTACATCATAAGGATTTGGGATAGCTTGGGCAATATGTCATTAACTTCACACAAGGATTAAGCCTTATTGTTTGTTTGCCACACATTTTCATGAGATGACTAAAATGGCTGATGAGCTAAAAGGAGTGAGGAATATGTATACTTCGTGCAAGATAACAGATAATAAGTTAGAACTATAGTACAAGGTTTTGGTGGGAAAAATGTAGAAAAGTTATGGGATAGAAGTGGCGAAAATGTTAAACTTCCCTGACCATATCATAAAAGATGCAGAAGTTTATTTATAACTATACGAGGATAAATAGAATGAAATTGAAAATGAAATGGAAGAGCAAGTGGGCAAACCTTTAACGTAAAGTCAAAAATAAGCTATATGCTTATACATCGAAATGAAAATGCTGCTGAAGGACGAGAAAAATAAGGAGAACAAGAGATCTATTGAGCAAAGCTACAGAAACAAAATAAAATAAGTGATATAAGCAGACTGAGTTAAGATTGTAATTTCAGATTAAAAAATAGATTATTTTATAATATATTCCTACTAAAATAAGTAATGATAAAAACAATAATTATCTGTATCCTGTTCACTTTGGCAGCAGCAGTGCCCTACGAGAAATGGAACTCCACTAAAAAGAATTGCACAGAGAGTCTAAAAATATCAGGTATCAACGGATTATGCGAATACAATATATTTACAAACAAAATCACAAATCCCGAATGTGGTATTGATTTCTATAGGTCCTTAATCTGTGAGACAACCTTTGGCAAAAAATGTTTTAACCTCGAATCAAATGAATAAGTAGAATTCGTTCATTATTTTAGTACCCCCTCGTCTGCTATCAATGCTGGACTCAATCGCCCTCTTCATCAGCCTTGTACAAATAGTTCCAAGATTGCCTCTAAAAAAATGTATGGGAATCAGGACTAATTGCCAAGCTTTGGATTGCATTATTCCTAGCCTTTGTGTATATTTTGTGAAATGATAAAATCTATAAATAATCATCAAATATTCTCATTCGTTCAGTTTACTTAAAAATTATTGATAATTTATGTTGTCGATGTCTGGCGATATCATTGCCACTTGGCAAATAATAACCGATATCTCTTCGGAACTCAGCTTGTGTTCTTTGAGTATTTTTGTGAACTGCTCCTTTGTGACAGTCTGGCCACCATTTTTGTTTGATTGTTCTTCAAGTTGCTTTGTTAAATTGACGAGACCTTTTTTCAAAGTTGAAAATGACTTTTCTATCAGCATGTCCTCTTTTTCTTAAGAAATCTCTTAAAATTCTTGAACAAAATCTTTCATCTTTTTCAAGAAATCTTTGGCCTTGACTTTATCTTGAAGATCTATATTGTTTTCCTGTCCGAATATGTGAGATATTAACAATTATAACTGCTATTAATTGAGATAGAACGGTTAGTCGTTCAGCATCGTAGCTATCTGTTCAACTGTGAACTACTTCATATTGCTCTATTTGATATCTGAAGTTAAATCCTTGAAACTATATTTTTGGCACATCATCCTATAAGTAATGGTATCTGAAAGGATTTATTTCTCCGATCTTTTGTTTTTATCTTACTTTTTAAATATGACTTATTATTTGTCACTACTTTCTCCTAGCTCTTTGTCCACATTCTCAAATTCTTCCTAATATTAATCCATTTCTTCTTTTCTTTCTTATTCCTTTTTGCTTTCCTCCATCTGTTTGGTTTATGTGTTGTCTTAATATTCGGCATTCTAAAATTTTTATTCATAATCATCTTCTTCTTACTTTTTCTCCTCTTTCTATATTTTTTTATATTCGCTCTTCTTGAGGGTGCTTTTCGACATTTATGTATTCACATCTATGTGAGATTGAGAATTTTTAATTTCTTATTTTGCATTTATGCTCTTTCTATCTTTTGATTAAGTATTATTATTTTTCTAGCTTAACTATTTATATATTTTTAGCTTTTTCTTCAGCTATTCGCATTTTTAGCAGTGTTTAGACTGATTTAAATATTCTTAATTCTTTATTCTCTTCTGTGAATCTTTACTGAACTTCTCATCTTTAACAGCTTTTTTAAAATCATCAAAGTCTTTTCTTGATCTTTTCTCCTTCGTACTCAGTTAAACTACTTTTGATCTTAATTATTCAATTTATTAATTTTTCTTCTTCAGTTGCCCATTCACCTTTTTGTTGTTCTCTCTTTCTTGTTGTAAATCTTCTTTAAGGTCTTCAATTTTTCTATTTAATTATTAATATCCTTCATTTTGATCTAGAACTTTGCTTTAGATGATACTGTTAAGTCGAGAGAGTTCTCCAAATAAATATTTGTTCTGGATATTCAACTCACTAATCTATGTATATTTGACTGTCCTTTTGAGCTTCATGTTTTCAGACTTAAGTTTAGCAGTCTAGTCTTTTGTTTCTCTGAGCATTTTTTTCATATAGCTTTGATTTTGAATGGATGATGAATTGGGATTGCTATTGCGCTTGGCTATTCGACTACTTTCTCTCTTCAGTGGCATGTCACTGTGGTTAAATTAATCAACAATTTTTAATTTTTATTTTTCACTTGCAAGCAGCCTTGTTTTTAATTTAACCAATTAATTCTAAAACTATTTAACAGATTATTTAAGTTTTATATTCTATTCGTAAAGGTACTCCTTGTCGTGGGTGATATTTTTGGGGACTATCCTGCCTAGGTTAAATGATACAGCTCCCCTTTTATGAGAAATGTCACCAAATGACCTAATAGGTGCTCTTGCTTTATTGACAAAATTACGGTGGGCCATTTAAATTTCTTCGTATTCATCATCTTCTGGAGATATAGCCGCATCGTTTCTTCTCTCTTTGACTCCACTCCGATTCATTACAATTTATAAATTTATTAATAATAATATATAACCACTTAGTTTCACTTAGTATCAATATTTCTTTGATCAAAACTAAAAAACACTCCACTGACTCCTGATATGAGGCATCCCTGCACTTCCGCCTTTATCTAATCATTCACTCTCAGATCATTATTTTTATTCAACTACTCAAACCTTCCTGTGCATCCTTCATGATGAATCGATTTCTCATACTCGTCTAGTTACTTTAATTTTTGTGCTTCAAATTATGCCAGCATTCTTAATTATTTATTTCTCATCTCACACAATTTATTCTCCAATTAAACATAGTATATTCTCAGCTTTCTTTACTCTCTTTTGCAATGCTAAATATGTTTTATTTTCTCTTACTCAATCTTTTGCCGAATTTTCTACTCTTCATTTACTGTTTCTAAAATCCTTACACTTTCTTGCCGACCAAATGAATCAGGTCTGTTCGGTTTAGTAATTTAGAAGTGAGGCTTAAATTTGTACGTTGGGCTATGAGGGATAAATTTTGGAAACGGTTTTTGATAATATTATGGACATAATTTCTTTTCAGCTTGATGACTTGAATTGTTACTAGAATTCTGATTTGGATTTATTTTTTTATCTTTAAAACTGTTTTCACAACTTGACCGACCAGAATTAAAAGCCTGGCTTTCATAAGATTGTCTTTTATTTAAACTATACTTTTCTCTGCTGTTTTTTTCTAAATTTCTGAAATTTTATTTGTTGGATTCGAACTCTGGTTCAAATTTTGCATAACTCCCTCTATCTGTTGTTTTTGCTTTGTTGTTCAGTGGTGACTCTGCTCTTTTACAGTTATTTATAATTTGGTCTATCAAAGACTGCCTGTCATTGTGCGGGGGACGTAGACCATAGTTATGACCGAATTTTGGAGAGGGAGGCCTATTCATATTAGAGTTTTAGTAATTTAAATTGAGATTTAGAGTCCTTGGAATCATATGTTAGGATATTAACGTATGTGTTAAATATAATAGTAAATGTTATATAATTTAAAATCCTCTAAATATTAATTATAAAAGTTAGTCTATGAAATCATAGAATAGTTTCCCTCTCAAATCCTATTATAGAGCAAGAAATCGGTATAGCAATCATACCTCATATCATCGCGAGACAAACTACAATACAAGCTATCAAAACATGAGCACAACTATGTAAGAAACATGGAAAAAAAATTCCACTACTTAGTCTCAATCATCTGAATGTTAAGTGGATGAACAGGTGCTCACAATGAACTGGAATCTCAAAGGACAACTGTTAGGCGTAGGGATGAGTAATTAGATAAAAATATGGTAGCTATCGTCTCAATCAGGATTAAAGGTCGTTGTAAGAAAATAATTGGTAAATTTTGAGACAATAAACATAAAATTTGTTAATGACCATATATTTGGGTGTTCTTCAGGAGCTGCAGTGAGATTCTGGGATATTAGACAGGGGATGAGCAAATAAATATCTGTTATTAATGCCGAAGTCGAATAAGAATGGGATTTATTTGAAGTCAGTCAAAAGAGCCAGTTCGTTACCTTAGGTGGGTATGAAGGATTAAAGAATTATGATTTCCGGAAACTCAAAAGTAATCATTCACTGGTTGCCGATTCAGTAATCGAGATGCCTTTATTTGATATGAAATGGTATGAGGAGGAAGAGTAAATTCTTTTAACCGTGGGAGGAGTCCAAAATAAAGGCATTTTATCACTTTACAACAAAAGATTATAAGAATTAACAACCTTAGAGTTAAATTCTTCTCCTATCAAGAGCATGTCACTCAATAAAAAATCAACCATCATGGCTCTTCTGGCTGAAGAAAATACAATTCAAGTGATATAGATGCCTGAAGTGCTGTGCTGCAGTGTAATTGATATCCCTGAGGAGATTAATTTATCCTGTTGCTCTATCAATTACAATTCATAATTAATTGGAGTCATTTCGGAAGAAGAAGCTTTTATATATAAACTTCAATCAGTTGATAAGGAGGAACCTCAAAAAATCCCAATTTCATACAATTCTCCTGTCGTCTGGCATCCCACTCAAGATATTTTAACCCATATTTCCAAGACTGAAAAGAACTTGATTTCTCTGACAAAAATAAAACAATGATAATAAATTTATGAGATAAAAATTTAATAAATTATCAATTTATGTTTTTTCATTTATTTTTAGTCCTCTCTACTATTGCTGCAACCTTTTATACTTAACTTATGTAAATCTAGTGGTAACTCGAGGTTTTTTTAACTCTAATCCAAGGGTGATCTAAGATTTATTGAGCAGTAATCCTTTCTTTCGGTTCTATTTTTAAACATTTTTGAAGGAAATCTTTGCATTCACTGGAGACATCTTTCAACCCATTAATATGTTATTAGATTTTCTAATCTTAAATAACTTATAGCTTTCCACGAAGTAGCACTATCAGAGTTATCCCTAATGACCAAATGTCCCCCATTTGAGCTGTGACTTTGCCCACGTTCATCACATTAATGATGAAATTAGAGATGTTACTACCATCTAAGTTATGGCTCACTTCAGGTAAAAGATTGGGGCTAATAGGTGTTTTTGGTTTTTTACTACTGAGCATGCCTTTATTTCGAGACTAAGGTGGTAAGTACCCCTTTGTCCCACTTCCTGACGAAACTTATATTTATTAAGTGCTCAATCCAAAATCAGTGAGCTTCACTTGGCCCTAATGCAACAAAATATTCTCAGGCTTGATATCTCGGTGGGCAATTTTAGCTACATTGTGAATATAATCAATGGCAAGGCTGAGCTGCTGATACAATCTTTTGCACTATGACTCAAATAGCTTTTTATACCTTCCTTGAGCTACTGGAGATTGAGGATCGTTTTATTAAATTTGCTGCAGTTGGTTGATGTATCCACCTGAACAGTATTATAAAATTAAATAAAAAGTATTTTTTTTTTTTTTTTCAATTACTTCAAAGAGCTTCACGATATTTGGGTGCTCTAATTTTTTCAGTAGGGCTATTTCGTTGTTGATTAAGTCATCGGCTACCAGTTGATTATTTTTCATGGGTAATTTCTTTCTTAAATGCTTGTTTCTTATTTATTTCATGGCAAATATTTATTTTGTTTCAATGTTCATGCACTGCATGACTTTGCTAAATCCGCCACTTCCCAATGTTTTTAGGATCTCATACTCGTTTATTTGCTCTCTTGTGTTGCTGGAACGATTCGATAGCACTGACATTTTTACGTTCTCATTGTCACTTCTATCGCCTTCTGATCTTTACTTCTTCTTATTCTACTCTGTAAATATTGACTCTTCCTTTTAATTTTAATTTTTTTCTATTTGAGATCTTTTTGCACTATATCGGCTGCCTAATTATCTTTTATTTGCTGTGAGAAACATAAATTTTTCAATTATCGGCGATTCGTCACCTTTGTTTAATAGAGGTAATTAAATTGAAAGTGTTTTATTCAGCGCGAGTTTTCCTCCAAATACTTTATCAGACTGTTATTTATCATTTTGTGATCGGTCCTATTTGTTCTTCGTCCTTAAATTTATTTCTTCATTTTTTTAGAATTCAAACTTGTTGACCATTTACAAAAATTAATCGAAAGTATAAATTTCTTCCTCATCCTTTTGGTCTATCTCATTGGAGCGATTTTTACTATCAATGTCGACGAGCAAATTGCGATATTTATATTTTTTTCTACGAGTGCTTGACCTTTTTTATATCCGAGGAGTCATCAAAGGATCAGTCATTAAAATTATTGACTATTATTTTTTAGGAGTTTGGTTAGTTAAAAAAAATATATAAGATCAATAAAAATACCCGCGGAGGGCTTTGATCCCTCGGCCTTAAGATTATGAGACTTACGCTCTAACCAACTGAGCTACACAGGTGAGTTAATAATTAGACTCCAAACAACTATTAATCCATATGATATCTCAATTTTGATTTTAAACTGGACTACTCTTCCCAATCATAAAATTAATTTATATCGATAAGATACTAAATAATATTTCAATCTTTTTTATCCAATTTTTCAGAAATTATTCTTTATAACTATAATTTAATTCTATGAACATTTTCGTAAATGGGGAATTCAAAATTGAGAATAGCTGGGGAAATCGACCCTCATCGAAGGAATCAAATAAATCTGGGAAAAGGCCAACTTCGGTAAGTCGACCAGTTTCTAGATAGAATAAATCACTTGTAGAAATAGGCAAAAAAATAATAAATCAAATTCCAGATTCATTAGATACATTTGTTACAGACAAAATACTTAAGGATTTTCAAGCTTAAATTCCTCCACCTCCTACTTCTTCAAGATCTGATCGAAAAATGAAGTCGAAATAGCCAGGACCCACTCCTTCGATGAAGTTTCCACCAAAGCAAAAGACAAATGCTGACTAGGATTTAATTTCTTCAATGGCAAATCGACTGAAGCAAGTATAAATAAATTGCTCAGATTTAAAAAAAGAACTAAAAGTAATTTATGATTTATATAGGAAAAAAACGTTTAAATTTAGAAATTGAGAGCTTAGAATACTTTTCTAAAGGGAATGAGATAAAATAGCTCTCAAAAATACCAGTAATTCAAATAGCTGACATAAAAGAATATAGAGTTAGCCAATAAAGTCCAGCATATGGAGGAATATCTGAAGAAGTATGGAATGAAATGGGTGGGAGATAACGCATAAGGAAAGCTGAACAAATAAAAAATGAAAAAAGATATCGCGAATGCTAAAAATAATTATAGGCTCCCATCTGAGATCGATATAGGCACTATTCAAAGAAGAGTGTAATAATTAAATGGTGGATTACATGCATAGGGTCAAGGAACCTAAATTTATTCATAAAATGGAGTACATAAGTTTCGAAAAGCTGAACCTTTGCCAGTTGCATTTTTTGCTGATGGAATCGCAATTAAAGGATTAAATTTTTACTCTTACAAAACAAAATAATCATTACGAATTCTGAGTGATCTTGTGGATGGCTATTTTCCCTATGTACTGAAACAAAAATATCCAAATGGAATTTTCTTAAAAGTTGTGGACATGATTGCAATAAAATATGAAGAGTACCAAAAGCAGGAAGGAGAAAGCATTGGATCGATAGAAGGGATAAATAAAAATGATTTTAAGCCTATGTCCAAGGATTAATTCTTAAATAAACTCCCAAAATAAATCATAAAAAATGGGAAAGTGATTCCAGTTCGAGATTAAATAGGCAAAATGTTTTCTCCCTCTTCCAAAAAGCATGAAGAAAAAGAAGAAAATGCTCATTTAACTAATGACTAATCATGTGAATAGGTCGATGGATGCATCATATTCAAAACAAAGGCTCATCAGGAAATAAAATCTGGAGATAAATAATTAGACTAGTTTTGCACATTAAAAATAAGAACATAGAGTGGAAAAATATGTATCTTAGAGCTATTTAAATCAGATAAAGTTAAAGAAGCCTATAATTGGATGAGAAAATTGGTAAAGCAAAATTTCAAATTAATGGGTAATTTTCCCAGAAGATCTTACGAATAAAGCTAAGAATAAAATTTATAAGAATTAGGGTTGCATCCCAACGCCATTCTACACATTCAAATTATTAATTGATATGCTTAATTTATTAATGCCTAATAATTCTTTAAAACAAAAATCATAGTCATAAGTCGATTGCGTCGTTTTCTTTGAAAATTTTTTCAAGAATTTTATTTTACTTCTTATATTTAACATAAATATAGATCTAACTATCTTCGTTGGGTCTGTAGTAGTGAAAACCTAGTAAGGCCAGTTTGTTACCTTTCGGTAAGTTAAGCTATCCTCTCTGGACATAAAACCTAAAGCTTATAGTCCCATCATAAATTCCATATTTATACTAAATTACATAAATAATTACTTCTTCTGATCGAATAAGTTGGACTAGTTTCTGGGGTTAAGCTATGAATTTTTAGAGCAGATTTTTTTCTCCTACAAACACTTCCTAGACTAATAAACCATTGCTAGCTTCCTCTTTTCGATAGTTTTCATTGGCTTTATCAGAAATTAGCTTAATCTAATCATACCTATTTTTCCCTTATAGTTTCTTTTACTTGTTATCTTGTTCCTGCTTTTTACGATAAATATATCCTAGCGCGTAGACAGCAAGTCCAATTAAAGCAGGAATCACTGAATCAGTTCCAAAAACTGGGAATATTAAATTAAAGGAAGGACATTTGTACCCCAAGTATAAAATTGATTTCTCATTACAAAATTACACACTTCCGATTAAGCAATGGTTATTTTAATTTTTTACTTCCACCTCAACAGATATATGAGGCTCAATTTTATCTGTTTCTACGGCAGTCCTCAGCCATAATGATGCATTTTTCGACCAATAATACCCCAGCGCGACTTCAAGAGTACTCTAGTCATATCTTTAAACCTCTGTATCATATTTCATCCTCAAGTATAAATCGTACTTAAGTAATTTTTCATAGCCTATTTTCAGTGCAGTTTCCGCTCCTAGTCTTTTATTCAAATTAATCGATAGAGTATTGTTAAAGGTGACCCCTGCTCCAATTGTATGAAAGTATTAAGAAGTAGACTAAAAAAAAGATGAGTGAAGTGCAGAAAAAGTTCTAAATTAAAATAAAATTACATTAGTTTGTTTGAATATGGCACCATTTTGCTCACTTCAGTAGTAGTAAGGAAAGTATTGCCAACTAAATTTTTAGACCGGATGATATAATTTTTGGCGATGTGATACTCAGCTGAGAAGCCGACATGACTTCGATTGAAAGAATTTTTAATGTTTTGCTGCCAAAGAAGACCGATCCTAAAGTTTTAATTCCTCCAGAGAGGCAGTGATTGAGCAATGGCAACATTGTTATAGTTCTACAAGGGGTGGATGAAGGTTGGCCCCTTGATTTTGGAATATTGCGGAAGTATTTTAATTGTAAGTTTGGTTAAGTATGGGTTGCGGTATTGGTTAATACCTATTTTCGTATCATCAGAGATGTTTATTTTTGGCCTGGTTATATCAAGCATTATTATTATATCCATATCATCACAAATAAAATAACGATATGTTCAATCCAAAAGAGGCATTAGAACGAATTCGTCGAACCAAGCATGAAAAATAATAAGTTAAAAATATTACTTCAGGCGTTCAGCCCCTGTTCTCTTCAGCTGAAACCGCCGAGAAACCATCCGCAGAGATCAAATCCTCAAACATAGAAGACAGAGTCAATAAATTAGAATTAATGGTCATGCGCTTGACCGACGAACTCTCCACTTCCAATGATGTCGTACAAAAGTTAAAGAGAGACAATAGTAATTTATAAACGCAGGTTCTTAAACTTTAGTATGAAAATAGCCAACTTAAAATGAGTCAGGCATATTCTGGGGTATTTCGAAGTGGATCAAATAAAAAAATAGCTTAGCCTATAAGCTAAGAACCATAGAAATAAAAATAGCCTTCCATTGAAAAGCCAAAAAAAAATGAGAAACAGGAAAGTCAAAATTCTTCTGAAAAAGAGGCTCGTGATAAATACTCCATTTAAGTGTAATAAATAATTGAAGATATAAAAAATGAGCCGCTGGAAAATGTTCTGAAGCGTAAATAGTATCAGTTCAGGGCAAGAAAGCCAGATCAAAAGCATGCAGCTTTGGGAAATAAATATTTGAAAGATTTGGCAGCGATTGAAAAGGACTACAGCAAAACAATGAAAAAGCCTGTGCTCGTCATCAAATTAGACGATGCTGATTTTTAGTGAATCCCATATTTATATGTGCTGATAATACTTCCCTCACTCTATTAATATTTCTGATCTAATATTATTCATCGAACAGATGACTTGCAAGTACGCAATTATGTTGCCCGCATTCCTGCTCATTGTTATTCATTTCATTGTCCTGCATCCCATCCTAAAAGACAAATACGAAAGAGTAGCCCCTTTTATCAAATATGTTTTTTTCGCTCTAATCCATCCTATTGATGCCTATCAATTATACAAAAGTCAACGCGGAAGAGTGAATGGTTCAGAACTCACAAAGAATGAAGGACAACAAATAATTTAAGCAAAATGAGACTCCCGAAAAAATATTTTTGATATTGATGTGAAGATTTTATTTTTAAGAATAAACATATAATTGATCATTTGACTGGTTTTTCCTTGGCCTCGTCGCTAAGGAGAGATTATACATTCTATTCTGATGTTGATTCCTTTTCGAGGAGGGATTTTTGTTCGAGAGATGTCTAAAAATATTTTTTGAATATCAGCTTATTGTAGATTAAGGTGCCCATAATGATGAAAAAAAATCCCACTGCTTTCACCAAATTTACAGCTGGTTACAGATCTTACAATTTATATTATTTGGTAGTGGCAAAAACAGTTATAATGATTCCTATCACCCAAATTGCTGCTGTTTTTGTCACATTTAATAGGGATCTCGTGAGGGCATCAAATATTTTAGTAATGCTCACCCCTCCGAAATTGAATACAGCAATAGTGAGTATACCTGAAAATGCCAGAAATATTAGAAATCCATTTTCAAACACTTCCCTTAAGTACACCCGAGGCAACTCCATAAAGGGGTTGCTGTTATCATCAAAAACACAACCTTTCACTTCAAAATGGCAGGGAATAAAAGATAAAATGGTCAAGAAGATGGTCATTAAGCCAATCCCGAAAATCCCTTCAAACCCCACCATCTCTAAAGGGTGAATTGTATGATTTTTTAAAAGTTTTTGCTCGTATGCGTACAGAAATCCATTGAAGATTAGAGATATTAGCATTAAAACATAGCCAACTAGTTCCTGTTCCTATGAATAAATGTATATTTACAAATTTCGATTCGCCCTTGTCATCTGTGCTTAAGAATCCGGAAGATCCAACAACCATTAATCCTAAAATGGCGAGTCCACAGCCTGCAATATGTCTTTTTTCAATAACCATTTTGACTAGAATCCTGGAGAAAATAGCAGTTGTGACGATTGAAGCTCCTTTGAACATCATGTAAGTAGATCCTGTGATGAAGCACAGTCCCATGTACTGAAGCATCGACGATAAAGCATCGGAGCAGGCAGGCACGATGAAGATATATTTTTTATGAACAGTTTTCCCTTCCTCCAAGGGAAGCTTAACTTTGTCACCTTTAGCGAAGTATACAATTAAGCATAGAGCTTATCCAATAAACATTGTCATGGATTGGATGTAAGGATGGAAAAATTTCTTATTCTAATTTCTACCCTCTTTAACGAGCTGAGAGCTTTGTAATTTATAAGCAAAAGTGGAAAATATGCCTGCCAATAAAAAGACAGCAACAATTATCAGAGACTTATTACTAGGTTTACCCTGCATCTGTTATCTTAATTCTACAATATTGTTAATGTTAAGTTAATGAGTTAATATAAATAAATTAAAATATCAAATGTACAATATGATAAATAGGAAATAAAGCAATTATTCATCAATCATTATTATTTTCGATAGGAGCTCATCGTAGCCTCAGTGCTTTTAGTATAGCTGGATTCACAATTTTTGTTGTAGTTTATCATAACTTTATACATTTGAATGCTTATCACTTCTAATTTTTTGTTCTTTAATGTATTTTACAGTTCATTGTTGTTATCCTCCAACTCGCATATCTCGGTGGAGTTTTTATAAACCATTTCTATTTTTTTCTTCGTTGAGTAAAGCATGTTCAATCTATTCCCGATTGATAAGATTTTCTTATTGTATTTTATTATGGAATTAACCACTTTTCCATTCGAATTTTGGAATTTTTTCAATTAGTTTCCTAAGATAAGAAAGCCTGCACCCGTCAAACAGCAAGCTTATTTTATGCCCTTCTCGGCCTAACCTATTTTAATCGAGGAACCTTCTTGATAGATCCCTTTTGTACTATAGACCATAAAAGATTCGTTCTCGATTCCAATAATCATTAAGATTCGTGAAAATGGAGAGAATGATGACCCATCTAAAAGATTAACTATGATCTAAAAGTTGATAATTTGACATTTGTTGAATTCGAGAACAGTTTCTAAGTGATCAATTTAATGGCCCTCATAATTTTCGATCTCATTTTTTAGAAAAATTATTTTCTTTTCTTGTTCTAAATTGTTGATGAATGATGTTCTTAATTTTATTCCTTCATTTACCTATTTTACTGTCTTCGATTTTTATAATTTTTTTTACAAAACCTTTATTTAATCATTCAAATTGATAATCTTTTGGTTTAAATTCTAAATCTCTTTCATATTTGAGTTCTTCAATTCCTTGAAATCATTGATAATTTATTAGCTTATTTTTTTTATCGTATCGTTGACAGATTCAGACTTTTTGTTGAGTTTTGCTAACTCTTCCCGTTGTTACTTGCTATTAATTATCTTCCTGATTTACTTGATATATGATATTAACTATTAAGAAGTTGTATCATTTTCTTTAGATTTCATGATAAGTTCGAGTTACTCGGTAATCTTTTTTTGATTTCGATCCAAACTGATTTATTTCTTTGAATTTTAATCCATAATTTTACTGCCCGTCATTGAAGAAACATTCACTTTCTTCTATTTATGAAATAGTTAAATTTTATGGCCCAGAAAGCTAACGAAGTTTTTTAAATTGGTTATTGTTTTTTCGCTTGCAATTATTTTATTATTTAGATTATCTGTGTATTTATCTATTATTTTTGAAAAGTCTCTGAATCTCTATTAAATCTATAATTTATTTTTTATCTTGTTTTCAATCAATAGATCTAATTATTTTGGTGATATTTTGTCTGACTATGCTTTATATTATGAATTGTTTTGCTTTTGGTTTTATAGCATTTTATTTTCATAGACTTTCACATCAGATTGTTATAGAAGAGACTGATTTTAATTTGCAGAGCTTTCATTATTGCTTTCGTGGATCAGCTATATTTTAATATTGCTAATTTATTTGAATTAACCCTTGATCAATTGTTTAATTTGAGTGGAATCGTAAGACTACTTCCCATTCACTTTTACTTTAGTTACTCTCTAATTCTCATCATAATATCCATTCCTCACGTATCTCTAGATTATTTTTTTTAATGTCGTATCATCATAGACTTCTAATTCATACAAACGTCCTTTTACCTTTACATCCACTAACAATCTGTTCGGTCTGTTCTTCAGCAATTCTAAGTTTTTTTCAAATTCCTCTCTCATTAATTTTTGATAGTTTATTATTATTATCATTTCATAAATCTCAAACAAGAATTTATTTGATAGGTGAAAGATTTTCAAACCGTGAAATAAGGTAATCCAAAGGAAATTCAATAAATTTATTGTAGAATTGTTGGAAATAAAAATTTTATACAAATACTATTTCTACTCTCTATGGATGAATGTCAGTATGTCAATCTTTGAAAAAGATTAGGAATAACGATAATAGGTATGTTCCATTAAGTATCTCTTTGTTCTTATTTTTCTTCTTTCTATTTTTCAATTTTCTATTTGTATTTAGAGTCAAGCAGCTATGCTATATAGCATTAAATAATAATACTACATAGCATATCTTCTATTTTGGTTATACTATGACCTTCCTTTTTCCACATCTAACTCACAGAGCATTGATATATTCTGAATTTTAATACTTCCAAATATACTTGATGCTTCCAATTTACGTTTTATTTATTATTTCAGTCTCCTCAATTTGATTGTGATAGTTTTACTCGGTGCGGCATCCGCGCATTCTCTAGATTGTGTGATGAAACCAACCACCATCAACAATGAAAGAGTGCCCCAGTTTAATATATCTTCGTGTATCATTGTCAATTACAAGAGTTTTATCATTTTTTGTTTAATTTTCTCATTTGTTTCTCGCTATGCACAGAAATATGGGTCAATGGAAATAAAAAAGATCCGCTAAAATATTAAAAACAAAGACATAGTTATAAAAAATATAGTCATCCAGCATTCCTTTCAATTTAATATGCTATGCAAGAAAGTGACCCAAATTATGAAGGTAGAACATACTTTTTACCTTAATTTATATCATTATTAACTTATTCAAATATTTAGTATGCATTTTATGATCAGTTTCACCTTAAGCATCTGAGAATATTTGTTTTCAGCCCTGATATCGATGGGCAGGGCTTACTATTTTTATGAGGGGCGAATAACTTAAAACTTTACTTTTATTTATTTCTCTACTCTTTTATTTTCTTTGTTTACTTCTACCCTCCTGGCACATATTCAGGATAAGAAAATGTATCATACTTTTTAGAGCAACTTGGCTTAAAATTGCCTTCATGCTCTACACTCATATTTAATTTCTGCTTCTATTTCTTCTCTCCTCTTTCTTCGATGTTGACCTTGTATTTTTCATCAAGTCCATATGTTTATCTATAAGATGAAAACTACCCTCTTTATTGAGATGAAAGTTTAAAAGGGTTTTCGCCCCTCTGGGTTATACTTTTTCTTAATTCATTTTTTTAAACTATACGGTAATATTGATAGGGATCAGGCATGTATTTAAACTGTTTCAGCCTTTGCTTTTCTATATTTTATGATGAATTGCAAACTATATTTCTCTATTCAGTGCGAACCTTCCCATTGGAATCAACATAATCTTTAACGAGTTCTTTCATTGGCTTTTATGGAACATGCTCGTAAGCTGCTTTCGGTCTTTATAAATAAAAATTTACTCTGGAGTCTTCGCTAAACTAAGTGGCTTATATATTTCCTTGTCAATCAATTTTTTCTCTTCTAACATTTTTTGTTTTCTTTCATTTTTTCCTGGATCGACATATGGATCTCCTTGGAAGACTGAGCCTTCATAGTTAAAATAAGATTTTTTGAGTACTCCAGTAGCAGTTAAGCCTGAAAAAATATTCCTTTATTATGTTTGAACTTTTCCATTTTATCCCTTGACGACTAAATGAATTGATGATTACTTGTTTTTTGTTAGTAGGTATTGATGGCAGCGGAATGATTGGGAAGGATACTAAAGTATCCAAATCTGGATTTGGAGCTCATTAAATCAGCGTCCTTGATGTAGGTGTCTCGAATTTGATCTATATTTGACATTCTTCTTCGATAATAAAATGATAAATTAGAATTAAAATAGGTTCGGATGGGAAAGAATTAAAAATAAATATAATATTGATTCTGAACTGAGAAAATAAAATCAAGCATATATTTTAAAAATGAGAATTTGCTTATGCATGCTGGACTGAAGCGTGAATGAATGCTCAATTATTAATATTTTATATAAAAAAATCTGTTTCCGATTATAAAATTGGGGAAACTACCCCATTTAAAATATTTAAGTGTTGGTTCACCAGGCGGGAAAAGAACCAAAATCTCAAACCTTCCCAACTGAATAACTAATTTCAGATGGGCAGTCATTTATTTGAACAGAATATATTAATTTTCTTTATTATATCCAAAGCAAGTCATTGACTACAACAATAAAAAACATTTATCATAACTGTTTGATACTTTAAAATTCTTGTGGCCTCTCTAAGCTTTTCCTCAACTTTTACTGATACTTCAAATATACGCTATGCTTAAACACTCTAGAGTTGAAAATATGATGGAGATTATGTTTCCTTAGATATTCGCAACTCAATATTCGAAAAGCTTTGCAAAATGGATGGTTTTGCCACAGGTACCTGATCGCAGATATTGTATGGATATGGGTCCTGAAAGAATACACAGATTCAAGAAACTACGATTCCTTTATTCCAAGATGCTTTAAGACTTTTTGTCTCAGTTCTGTGCTCTTAATAATGAAGGTTAAAATAGCTCTTCCCGAATTTTTAATCAGGTTTTTTGTTTCAGGCTTTTTTTTATATATTGACTTTTTTTTTTCTGGATTTATTTGATTTTCAGAAGACGGAAGTTCAGAAAAATAGTTTGCTTATTGTTTTATTCCGAGTTAAATTTTTTCAACGTGCTATTGGCATTGCATCCTTTCCATAGAATTATTCCTGACTTCATTTTCTATGTCACTTTCTTTGAATTAAATTTTATCAGAATAGTGAAATTAGTGCATAGAATAATTGACTTCCTGCTTAAAAAAATCAAATTTCATAGTTTAACTTTAAATTTTAGGTAGGAATATTATCTATGGTTGGGCTGTTGGGGCATTTATAGTAATACATAAGTTTCCTTGACTGTTTATTGGTGATATGTATGGGGGATAAGGAGATATGTATGGAAGATATGAAATATTTGAGGGGTGATAGCTGGTTATGCCAGAGAACATCTTTGGGATTTTATGTTTGTTATTATTTATGGAGTAATAATAAGAAATTTCTAAAATTCCCGATCCGAAATGATGATTTATACAATTAATTGGTCATAAATGGTGATCTGAGGATAGAATCAGTTAAGCAATATACTTTTCGCAAAAAAATACGATGTATGATAGGCCCCTTGGAAGGAGAACTACCTGATATAAAATTTCAACTTCCATACAAATAAATTTGATTTCATTTTGAAAATCAGAAATTATAAGAAATAATCATGATATCTAAAGAACTGGAGTCAATTTAAGAGCAGGATTGATCAAGTCCACATAAAAAGCAATAAAAATTCAAAAAACAAACAAATATTTTTTGAATAAAGTTGAAGAAAAATTACCCCATTCCCGAAGATCAGGATGAAAAAAGAATTATTTCTATCATGATTGAAACTATTTATGTTTTCTTTCTTTTTCTGACATCTTTGCTTCAGTTCTATA
>ERZ724508.1023-NODE-1023-length-17833-cov-6.494038_pt1 | contig 17833 bp, 27 predicted proteins | sample MGYA00376041_ERZ724508 | MGnify/ENA primary metagenome ERZ724508 (study PRJEB28724, sample SAMN07190887) | wastewater metagenome | isolation source: effluent of sewage treatment plant in Hong Hong | place: USA: Christiansburg, Virginia | collected 2016-03-01 ...
AAGATACGCACTCCTGGAAAAATACTTCTCCGATATTGCTTGGAGAGAATAAATCAAATTTCCGGAAACACCAACGAGGACACTAAGCTCCCGGCCTCAGCTGTATGACATTTACGAAATGTCCGTGAGACACAAGGAGTGGCTGTTGCGGCAAAAGATCGAGGTCACTTACCAAGCGGAACGCCTCAGAACATATTTTGGAAGGTCGTGATTTGAATGGAATCTATGACAAAGAAACCTGCCCCTTCCCGGCTTTTCATGATTCACCAGCCTTGTCTTCAGCCCTTGAAAATGCTTCAAATGTCATCCGGACGCCAGCGCTAGTTTTGCCGACCAAGACAAATACGTGGTTATTGTAAACATCAAAGATCTATAAATGGGAAACTAGCTGTGCACTGATACTGGGTTCATCGACAGTAACTTCTCACCGCAATCGCGAGATAGAGAAAGCGAAATGCTCCTTCGTCCTCTCAGACAGAAGTTATTCCCAACCAACCGACTAAAGCCTCTGAACCAATATGCAGCATCGTATCAGCATAGGAGACCCGAATTGGATACAGACAGTGAAAAGAGTTTCGAAGAGCATGCAAACGCGGATGACTATTTTGACGAGTTTGCTGTAACGAAATTAGATGCCCTTAACGAAACATTTAAGAGCATCCAATCCCGCATCCCCGCACATGTACGACAGCGAGGAAACGCCACCCTCTTGGATGAGCTTTGCAAGAAGTTGGCAATAAACCTGTGCATGATGGAACAGCTGAAGCAGTCGATACACACGAAATGCCTACGACGACCCCTTTACCAATGTCCCTACTATTCAGGCTCGGAGGAAAGCGGGTACCAAGCACAGTTGTGCTACGATGAAATTTTTTGGCGTCACTTCTGCCGACTCATCGAATTGCGCAAGCAGATTGCTGCAGCTGAGAAAGCCTTAGACGCTTAGATCAAGTCGAGGTGGTGGGCGAACTTCATTCTGTGATAATCATTTGCGATTCTGGGTATTTTTTGAAAACAGAGTTGTGCTGAGGCAGAGGGCTGAAGATCCAAATCTTTGCGGATTGGGGGTGAAACATTTCTAAGTATAAGCGAAGGTCTTGGGTGGTAACCGTGCTCTTTTAATATTAATTTAAACTGAAATTGCAGATAGTCCGCACTCGATCATATTTCAGCGAAAGAATCGTGCAGGTGTCCATTTTTGTCGGGCCTGTCCATGTAGAAGGTTGTTTCCCTGTCGAGTTTGAGTGGGAACATTATGAAGTAGGATTTGATTGGGCATCTCTCGCCGAGGATGGCCCCTTCTTCCGTGGCTCGATCGAGGTCGAGTGTATTGCCTTACCTGTTAAGGGTTATGGACATAGACCAAGCCTGAATTGCTTCCAATAACATCTTGGTTGTGTGCGACTTCTATGGCGCCATTCTATATTGCAAGACCTCTTATAAATTGAGCAGGATATTGGGGTCGAGCAGGAAGTGCTATGGTAGGGGGGCTTGTGGTTACTGGCTGTACTGCAGTTCCTCTTGGGGATATTTGATTGATTGGGGATGTCTAAATGGTTCGAGGAATGTTGGATGGCTCATGAGAGAACTGAGAAACACCGTTTCCCTCCTGCCTCTCAATTTGTTGTGGAGGGCTTGTGCTGTGTCCCGGACTTGCCGTTTCTTCTTGTTGGATCGTGGGCCCCATTCCTGGACGAGCAGTTGGAATGCTGACATTTGGATGTGCGCCAATACAATCAGAACAGGAATTGCCCATGAATTATTATAGTCCATTATGCGCATTTCAATGAGTTCGACCTGCTTTCGAATTTACTCGTGCAGAAAATTCGAATTCGAAATATTGTCTTCTTGCCGAAGTGAAAATTTCGTGTACTGATAAAGAATACTGGCATATCGCAGATGACAACAATTGATGCAGCCACTATGCAGACTTACCAATTGTTTATAGTGAAGATGCCGTGAGTTTGCACAGCATCTAACTATAGGTCAATCGAATGATCAGGATGTGTGTACAAAACAAACTGACAGCCAGATAAGAGTCTTCTATAAGAACAAGCAAGCGGTTGACTGAAAGGACTGATCGGATCGGGCTCTGCCCATAAATCAAGGCACCTCATATTTTATCAAGCTTACCTATGGTTAACCAAAGATAAACAAATGGCTTCGGCAAATTCGCCAGAGAAATGTCTTGAAACCTTAGCATTAAACCTTATATAATCAACCAAACTACAATATGCTGGCAGCTGACAGCCATCTCGATTAACACATGGATGGACAATCCCAATTGCGTCTGGCAATCGACAACAAGGAGCTCAGAGGCATGCTCGAGGACGAGAGGATACGTACTTCTTCCCTCAACGAAAAGCTTATCGAGCTGGAGCAGCTCTATCGTGGGCTCGAAGTGCTCTTGGAACGCATTAAACAAGATCCACTAATAACACTGCCATCACCCTACCGTAACCTTCTACCGACCTCCCGCACACTTGCTGAAGTCGGCTAAATGTCCCTGCAATCTTACGATGAACTTTACTTGAGTATGCAGTAACTGAGGATTGAGAACGAGGAGTTTCAGCAAAGAATCAATGAGCTTTAGGAGCAGTCAACTGTGGAGCAGAAGCGTCGCAACGAACTCGAAGAATAGTTGGACCGTATGGTAAGCGAACTTAAAAGTGTGGAGCAGGAGTTGAGCCAGGAGCGTTCAGACAGAAACCAAGCCATACTGGAAGCTGTCTAGGTCGAGTGTGACCGATTCAATCGCGAAGTTGAGCAACTGGCGGCCATGTACGATAACAATGAACGCATTCTTCAGAACAACATCAAGCTATTAGAGGAGAGCAATACTGAGAAGCAGGAACTCGTTCAGCGCGACAAGGAAAGGATGGTGGCGATGTTAGAGCAGCTGCAGATGCAAGTAGAAGCAACCCTTCGAGAGTTGGAGATTGAGCAGAAACGCTCTTGCGAAAAAGAGCAGGAGATCGAGCGGCTCAGCAATCTCCTGTACAAGGAAGAGGAAAAATCAACTTTGGCAGAAAACAATTTTAATGACGAACTGGAGAAAAAACGGTAAGAAATACAAACTCTTCGGAGCAGGTTAGTCGTCGCCAGATAAGATGACTTTTAGGAATTGGAGTTCTAGTCGCCGATGTCACCCGACCGAGTCTAAGAAAGGTTTGAAGAGGACGTTATCAACCGTCAAGAAGACTATCATCATCTACTGGAAGAGAACCGAAGACTGAAGTAGACACTGGCTATTGCAGAGTCTCACCAGCACCAACCAACAGACAAAGCAAGCACCCTTGTGAAGGTGAAAAGCACCTAGTCGTTAAACATATTTAAGTAACTGTAGGCTGGACAGTTTGTACAAGATACCTTTAAATACAACTGGAGAGAATCCGACGATAGACATTCAATTGAAGAAAGGTCAGACGAAAGGGACTCAGTCCGGGATAAACCTTTGATCGATAAACTCCGAGACTCTATTGGTAACGCCTAGAAGCAAAATGAAAAGATGATGTACCGGTATGAGGAGGCAGTCAACGAAAATACGAGGGTGATGAACTTGTTCTTGAAAGAGCAGGAGGAGAGGTTGGTACTGAATAAGGAAAAGCAAGAGCTGGACAACAAGCTAGCGCAAACCTCGTTTGAACTGCAGCGGGTCAAGTAGTAGCTGAATCGGCTCACTAAATCTCAAAACAGTGAATTAGACAAAGTTAGGACGAAGCTGACGGCTGTTTAGGCGAATCTCAAGCACAAGGAGGAGGAGTTAGCAACCACCAAAGCCTCCAAAATGACGAAAAGCAAGATTAAGACCAAAGAAGATACCGATGCGCATCCTCCGCCCTTAATCAGCCAACCAGCCAACATGCTCACATAAATACCGTGTGAGCTGCTTTCCCCTCGTGAGAAGGAGTTGATCCGTCTCAGACGGCAGCTGTAGCAGCTGAACCACGAGCTGACCCAGCAGAAGAACTCGAGCAACCTCGCCAAATAAAGCTGGCAGAGCGAATTATAGAAGCTGGTGCGACGCACCATCGACGCCAAGATGCAGTATTGGTAGCTGCAAGAAAATTTTGAGAATCTGACAGCAGACCACCAAGATCTGCTCAAACTTTGCCGATAGAAGGGCATATCCCACTGACACTAACGTTGCTCCAACACTTTCCATCTTAATCAGTTGTCTGGTCGAAGATCCTTCTTCGTGAATTTCTCCTTGATGCTGATCGGGATTTCCAAGTCCACATTCAGCACGTTCTGCACCAGCATTTTTATGACACGGTCCTTGTTGCGCTGGAAGTCCGTCCGGATTCGTTCGATTTCGTAGTCCGTGGTCGCCTTCAGTTTAGTTTCGTACTCTCTGTCTTCCTCCTGCGGATAAGCTTCCAGGTACACGTTGCTGCAATTTCAGGAAGGCAGCTTCCTTGCCTTCACGGTACTTGGCGATCTCTTACTCAGCCGATAAACGAGCTTCCTTGAGCCGTTCCTCCCTGCATGAGTCATCACGGTGAAACTGGAATGACAGTCCGTGGACTGCCAAATGGGATAGTTGGCTACCTGAGCTTCTGTGCGGCCTTGATAATCTTGTTGGCCTATTCCTCGGCCTTGAGCAACTCATCCACGTAGTACGTCTCGGATGCCATCTTATTGATTACAACAATGCATCGTACAATCACTTCAAGACTATCGCACTACCGCATTTAACAAGGGCTGCCCTAACAACCTCAATCGAACGTTTTTCAAGCATGCCCATAATCGATTTGAGCTTCTCTTCGATTCTTGCGGTTGGGGTGGTGTTAATTCGTATCTCAATCTCCTTCCCAAGAGACAGCTGGGTGATGTCCTTCTACCAGCTAAATAGTGAGGCGCGAGTGTTCGTGTCAAATGGGTTGATTTCTATCAGACCGATCTGCTGTTCGTCATTGCTGAAGTAGATGTCGATCACGCCTTTCGACAGCTCAGCTGATCGGAGGCGTGGCTACAATAACGAAAAGTAGTTGCTCAAACGGTTTCTTAGCTATTGCTCTCTTCCAACCCATTGTTCAAATAAACAGTCCTGTTCGTAGGGGCACACAGCCGTCAGTTTGTAGTCGTTGTAGAAACATCGAAACTAATTTTGCCAGAGAAAATCTTTCCATTCCCGGAAGCATACCTCAATTAGGTGTGATTCTGATGCTGACCAATCCTCCTCGCGGAACTTGCGGAAGAGATGCCCTCCAGCAGTCGAGAGATTCTCGAGGTCAATGACAATTCTTTCACTTTTGGAAAAGAGCTTGATAAAATCCTTGCCATTGGCTATTCGGCTACGCTCACGTGAGTTCTCCATCAGAAATTTGTAGATGCTGTTGCATTCGAGCAAGGTGGGATGTCTGGCTTCTTTGACTTCATTGAGCTTCAGCTTGTTTGTCATAAACTCAGCCAAAGACTTGGCTGTTGATTCGAAGTATTGCTCGTCACGGAAGTCCCAGCAGTAGTCTTTCGGGCTGCGTGTCGATAGCTTCGGGAAGCAACCATGCTGAAATTCTTTTTGGAGGCACTCATCCACTCGGTTTTCGAGTTGCAGTAGAGCATCCTTGCACCGTTCGTTGAGTTCTTCACTGTAGTACATCTTAAACAGTGCAAAGGCTTCCACGGCTCGTAACTGGAACCACACTGTCCTAAATGTAAAGTCCTTGATCTTTCCATACCACCGGTCCAACCTGTATGGCTCAGTCGCCGCGATGAACTGTTTGGTTTGTTATTGGTACTCTAAATCCATTTTGGCAGTCTCCTCCTCGCTGTAGTTGACGATCATGATCTCGTCATCCTCGAAGTCCTCTTACATGTCTTACACAAACTATTATACCGTTGAATTCTCTGATGAAGAAACGACCTTTGCTGTCGACCCGACCAATACTTCCGCAGCAGCAACGCTAACCATAATAAAAGAGGCTTGACATCAAGGATGAAGCTGTGAAAAAGGCAACGGAGCTACTTGAGCTTCTCAACAGTGAGGTACTGCCGACCATAACGCAGCTGGAGGAGTAGAAGCAGACCAGCCACTAACTACAGAGATTGTTGGATGCCTAAAGGGAACTGGTAAGGACCTACCAGGATAGATAGCACGAGTTTCGGCAGGCCGCTCACATTCGTGAAGAGCTTTCCGGCTTCAGGGCAACAATCGAACGGAAGGACTAAGAGCATCGCCAACTAAGTGAGAAGAACCGTGAGCTGCATTTAAAGATCTCGTAGCTCATGGATAAGCAGAAGCAGCTGAGCAGCAGTCTCGAGAATGAACGGATAAAGTATGCTTCACTGCACAACTAAAACGAATACTTGATTCGGCAGTATTCGGAGTTCAAGCAGCGGTAGAAGCAACTATAGACGAGTTTCCAGGAGAAGGAGCAGGAGATACGCAAGGAAATAACCGAGATTGTTTCGGTGAAGAATGCAATGGCCGGCAGAATCGAGGAACTTCGGAAGGAAAACAACTCACTCATGATCAGAATCACCAAAGCGGAAGCACAATCCAAACCACCACCAGTCCCTGCTGCAGACCCGTTCTCCTTACTGAGTGAATCAGATTTGTTCAAGGGTCTCATCGATCAACTCAAAATAGAAAACGAGATGCTGAAGAAATAGGTTGTCGAACTGAACCGTCGGCTTCTCAACCAGGAGAACCGCTATGTATTGGAGTAACTGGAGCTGTCCAGATAGCTCAATGAAACCAAAAAATATTCCTATGAGGAGCACTTGTTCATCCAGGAAGGCATGGACCAACTCTTCAGAAGATTAAATCTCACAGCAGATGCCAGTACTCTTTCCGGCCGTTTCTCACAACTCACTGACTTTCTCTCCAAACATCTCGAGTACTTCCTCTACGTGGTGGTCCGCATCTGCTGTAAGTACCTCGACGAGAGGTTGAGTCACCCACCTCTCGGGTGGATTGGCAACATCAAGGAAGCAGTCACTCTCAGTGAACGCTTACTGCATAAACTCTCGATCTATTGACTTGTAGTTCCTCGTACTCCTTTGCTATATACAATAATCCATATGTTCACGAGAGCCGTCAATAGGTTCGGATTGTTGATGCGCCAGCGTGCTGCCTTCGCCGAAGGCTACTTCTCGCACCGACCCACCTCATACAACAACGAAAGCATTCCGTTCGACTTCACCAAGGAAAATTACAAGGAGGTTGAGAAGATTCTTAGCTACTACCCCGAGAAGGGCAAAAAGTCGGCAATCATTCCTCTGCTCACGCTGGCTCAGAAGCAAAATGACAACTTCCTATCACTGAACGCGATGCGAAAGGTCGCGAAGATCGTTGAAGTCAACGAGATGGACATTTACGAAGTAAGCCCAGGTCCTAGCGTAGGTTGCTTCGTTCTATACAATGTTCAATCGGGAAAAGGTCGGCAAGTTCCACCTGCAAATCTGTGGGACTACACCGTGCCAGCTTCGCGGAAGTGAAGGCATCATCGCGGCATGTGAGAAGCACCTCGGAGTTACCAAGGGGCATACGACTGCCGACGGGCTCTTTACTATTCAGGAGGTCGAGTGTTTGGGTGCCTGCGTGAATGCACCAATGATCCAGATTAATGGAGAGTGGGTCTATGAGGATCTTACTCCTGAAAATACTGTGCAGTTACTTGAAGATCTGAAAGCAGGCAAGGAGAAGAGAGGACCTCAGATCAACCGCAACCTTTCAGAGGGTCCCTCTGGTCGAACAACCTTGAAGGTACTCTCGGCGGTTACTTTAGGAGATCAAGACTGAAACCCACCCTGTCTACGACAGAGATTTTGCTCAGGCCAAGAAGGACTGGGAGGAAGCCGAAAATAAGCGTATTCAGGAGGAGAAACGTAAGGCTGAGTAGGCAAAGAAATTGGAAGAGGAAAAGCGCAAGTTGCAAGCCAAGAAGGTCTGATTCCAAATTCATCAGTAGATGTTCAGTCGGTTTTCAGCCGTTTCTTGCTTTCACCACCATTGCATTACTCATCGATCTCCTCCACAGAGTTAACGTTCGGTCGTTTAGGTGGAGGTGGCAACATAACGATTTCGAGGTCCGATGATTCCGACTCAGATTCCAGCTCGAACTGTACTTTCCCATTGACCTCTTTGACGGCGAACTTGGTTTCATGGGTATCTTTGGCAGCTTCGGCCTATTTGACTATCATGCTCTTTTGCTGAAGCATCTACAGGTTGGCGGTGAGGGGATGCTGGCTATCCGCAACGAACAGTCCGCAGATGCTATCGAAAGTGTCATCGTTCATGAGAGTGAGCTGGACCACCTTGTTCTTGGTCCAAGAAACAATTGGCTTATCGAGTAGCTTACTATCCTCTTCGGCACCACTACAGTACAGTTCATTCTTGTTGTCGTCGTTAATGGAGAACTCCTCCAAATCCGGAACCTCGGTTCGAATGAGATCAACTATGCTCCTCAAAGTCGCGGTTTGGAAGTCGAACTGGATGATCACCGGACGGAACGGTTTGGAGCAAACCGCACAGTTACCTCTTGGCTTGACAATCTTCTCGCCTGTAAGCTTGGCATCCTGATTCTTCACCCACACCTTCTTCATCTTGTTTCGCTCTCCCGTGAAGAACTTGTAAGATTCGGTAACTTCTAGCCCGCTAACAATGGAGTTGGTGCTAGCAATCGCAGGAATGATGTTGCCAGCCATACTCTTTATTGAGTAAAAACTCAAGGGTTTGATACGATAGGTCAGCATACGAATGTTGGCTGCTGAAGCGACGAATGCCATGATGTGCTCGTCATCTGGGTTAATCGTTGGATACCTTTCTCGAAGGTAAGAACACCGCCAGCCTGGATCCTCTGCATCAAGGCGATCAGTGATTGTTGGAACATTATCAAACAACCCTTCAGTACTGGGATCTCAGAGAGTTGCGATGTTGACAGATTCTCAAAGAAGCCCTCAATTTCGTTGGCACGTTCCTACAGTATCTCCTTGTCGATGATGTCAACCTGCCCCTCCTGGGCCTGTGACATCCTATCCACCACATTATCGTAGAACAGAAACCTACACAGTTCGCTCATAGTCGATTCCTTGGGTTTACGTACCTCGACTGAGTAGACTTCCAGATCCGTCATCTCGTTGTCTGAGTTTGGTGGCCCGAATAACATTTCGAATACGAACTTGGCCCAGACGATGCAGTGGATTGGCTTCTCAGGTCGCCTACGAATCGTGCACACAGCGAACACAGTCTCCTTCTTACGCTCAATGTTCTCACAGGTATAGCATGCAGTATGGTATGGGTGGGTGAACTGCACTTGTCCGAGAAATCCAGTAGTGCCTGCATCCACTAGCGGTAGCTCGAGCACCACGCACACCTGGTTCACGTAAGTCCTACGTTAAGTGCTCTGCATACCTTGCCTAGAAGTTGTCAAGCGCCAGTACGACAAGCTGAAATTGACGGAAGAAGTCAACCGTCTTCTCCTGGACGGCGCAATGATGCGCATTGATTGGCAGGTCAGGATTCATCTTCAACAGAGTTTCCCTGGCAGTGAGTGCCTTCGAATGGCCAGTATGCTCCTTCCTGAATAGGAACTGCCGGTTGAAGTTGCTGGTCTACCATCACAACCGACTTACCTCAATTGTATCAAGATCGATGATGTCGAGCTGGCGCACCGGCAGCCTGCTGAAACACTTGAGCACTTCGCAGCCAATGCCACCGACGCCGACCACCAGCACAGCAAGTCCAGTTAATTGTTGGTACTGCTCGCCGTAGAGTAGCTTGGTGCTTCGGAACTCCATACGAATTTAATATTTCGGAGCCAAACCCACTAATAAAATTTGTGCATAAGCTCACTTAATATTATTCGCCATGGAAAGAAGGCGTCAGGTGTTGCTTAAGTACATCCCTGAGGAGGAGGAGGGTCTGGCTATAGGACTGCCGGATACGCCCATGTTCCGGCATTCGGGCAGGGTTACAATGAAGTCGCAGGAGCATATTGAGAAGGAGCTTTAAGGGCATCCTTAGCTTAATCAGCAGAGAAGCTCAACTGGAAGCCTGCAGCTACCCGAAAGTGTGGATAGCGAGCAGTCAAGCCCACAGGAATCGCAGGTGAAAGGCATCGGATGCCAGCTGAACTCGTCGAGTAAGGCCACGAACTTCACCGAATCCGACGGCATTAGTCGCTCAAAAAGCACGATGGAGATCGGGTTAGAGCAGTCCGAACTAGAGAGACTACGCAAGAGCAATAGCTACAACGAGCGTATCATTCGGTAGCTGACGACAGTCAACAAACAGCTGCAGTCAAAACTGGATTGTTTTGAACTCTCCAATAACGAACTACGCCTACAACTGTTGTAAAGGAGCGGAGAATGCTCTGCACTTAAAGAGTTCATCCAAAACCTCCGGTACGAACACACAGAGGAACATGTTATGCTCAAGAACCAGATTATGATGTTGCAGGATCGGCTGACCAGGCAGGAACTATACCCCAGCAGCCTTGATCGACCACCAACGATCGACAGCTAGCCGCATCCACAGACACCTCCGCAGCATCACACACGGAAGAAGCTCAGGGAGATCCTGCTCAAGAACTCACTAACCGAGTCGTCGATAGATAGCAACCAAAAACCGCATTCGTCGAGCAGCTTCAAGCTCAAATCGTTCCGGAACAGTCTGAGCAACTTACGCAACGACGATTGTTCGGTGGACCGCTCGCGAGAGAAGTAGAATACCTTCGATGAGCCGCCACCTCAGCAGCTGCGGGAGCAACTGCAGAAGCTGGAGTACAGGATGGAGCATCTCGCAGACCAGCAAAAGCTTCTATCCTTCAAGAACTCTCTGCTGGAGATGAAGATAAAGTGAAGCGTGAGTGTGCTACTTTCTTTCTTTCAGTTGTTTAGAATGCGCAACCGTAGCGCAGTCACTAGTTATGGGGATATCGATAATCATTGGGTTTTTCATTTATAATTGACGATAGTATTTCAAAGGAATATTCCATTGTCATTGCTGAAGCTACGAACGGACGGGCCACACTCATCTCAATCCCAATATGCAATCCAATAAGCAAAATTATTCACCCTATGTGGAATTCGATTGACGAACCAATCATTTCTTCGATTGCTTTTCAGCCTCACGTCGATGATATTCGACTCTTTGCTTGTCAACGTCAGATGACCATTTGTACCCCCTCCCAGTCAGGTAGTCTTGCGCGTGGATCCCTGTTGTCTCCTTGACGAATGCGTTAGCTTGATGGCCATACTGACTGAATTGATGGCTGGAAGAGTCCCTTGTGTCTGCCTTCTTCCGATAGTCCCCTCCGTCCTTGCAGTCCGTCGTATACATATTCCCATTATAGGTGAATGTATGACCTGGCCCTCCCGAAGCATGAGCGGTTTTAAAAGCAGCCCCAAAGGACGAGCAGTCATCGTAGTTTCCCATTGATGATCGCCCATCGGCACGTCCAGCCCTGATAGATTCGTCGTTTCCCATATACTAACAATACGAATAGATTATAATAGCCCCTGATAATTGATGCTTCTAAACTCTGAGATTATACTATTCAAAGTTTCCGAAGTCCTACCATAAGGATATTCTGGCGATTGATTAGATCAAGTGGAGGGTGCTTGTGCTAAGTTTGCTCTCCTCAACGCTTGAGGATGTGCGAGATGGCTCCGCAGCTTGTTTTTATACGTTTTTCGACTCTGCCGATGATCTCTTCCATTCTGGTGGATCGGTTCAGCAGCTAGCGAGCCTTTTGGTCAGTACGACAATACTGCCGGATTTCGGCTACGAGCTGAATAGACTGATTGGTACCTCCTGGTTGATTGACTGGTACTCCAGAATCGCTTCAATATTGCGATCCAGCCGATCATTCAGGGATTGGTTGCAGTCAGATTCCTTCTGCTGTATCGACATTTACTGGTTGCGGCGGGCCAGCAGATCATCCACTTCACGCTATTTGCATCGAATCTCACCTTCAAGCTTCGAGAGGCGAGCTTGGAGTTCGCGATTGGCTCTGGCTTCTTGTTCGTAAGTCTCTTTGGAATCGGCAAGCTAGAGCTGTCGTTGCTCTCTAAGTTGCTCCAGTTCCTTTAGTTACTGCATAAGCTCATCAAAGGTGAGCTCCATTGATGATAGCTTGGAGGTGCTCCTGCGCAGGTCCTCTGAGTGCTTTTGCAGTTCTTCCTTGAGTTGCTCAGACGAGCTGTTCATAGCTAAAAGCTTCTTTTCGAGCCTTGTTACATCTGATTCTTTTGCCTTTACCTCCCTCTCAAGCCTTTTCGAGTGCATCAACTGTTGGTCTACCTGCTGCCTTTCAGAAAGGAGGTCGTCTTCCATTTTGTTCTTCTCCTCCTTTAGTGCTCTCAACTGTGAAAACCTGCCTGCAACTTCTGCTCGCTTCTTGTCGAGTCTAGCTTTAATCGCTAAATTCTCTCGCTTAATCTGATCAGCCTCACGGTGCTTGGATTCCAGCATGCGCTGCATCGCTGAATTGTTTGTTTAGTGGTTCTGTTGTTCAGTATTAGCACGGTCTAGCTGTACATTCAGTTGCTGCAGTTCATTCTGCAACTATTCAATCGCTGCCGAATCGATCTCCGATTTCATCCTACATCGCAGACGTAGTACTTCTGATCACGTTAGTTCCGGTCTCGTTCCTCCAGCAGTAAGTCATACTTTCCCTCCAGACTTTCAAGCTGTGAGTTCAACTGCCCGAACTCCTTCACGACGTGACGCAAGTCGTGCAGCTAGCTGCGCAGTCCAGCAATCACTCCATCCTTATCTGACTTCGCGGAGAAGTTGCTGAGCGCTTCTTGCCTACTGACTTCCATTAGGCTCCAAAATTGATAAAAGCAGTCAATATTTATATCGAGTGGGTTCCTTTGTGGCCAGTTCGATGCGGGGATCGATGGCGTTACGTTGAAGTGCTGATTCGGCAGTTTCGGGCATCTTGTCTGCAAACTGTTGAATTCGTGCGAAGAAGCTGTTGTTTGCTATTGGCTTTTCTGATTTGGCTGCCTTGTCTGCTTGCTTTTCCTCGGCTTTCTCCTGCTTCTTCATGAACTTGAGACTATCCACACCTGATTTGTTGCCGCCACCGACCTTTGGTTTTTGCTGGTCGGCCATCTCAACAACAATGAATTATAATAATGGTTAGAGGGAATGGCAACGCACTGCTAACTATACCATGGCTACCCGGGCTGTATAATATAATTTCTGCTGCAGCATTATAGTTAATGGGAAAGCACATGATTTAATAAAAGGGCATCATCCGAACCGGTGTCAGCTGGTTTAGTTCTCACATCAAACGGTACGATCAGCACTGATTTAGCTTCTTTCGTAGGGAGGACGAAGAGTAGGGCAAGCGTAATCATCTCGAAGACCTCTACGATCGCTACGAGAAGGATACAAAGATGCGTTCGGCTAAGAAGTCTGCAAGGACAACTATCCAACCTCGACAGAAGGCAGATGTGCTGGAGTCGGTGTTGAAGAGGCTACGCAACGAACCCAACCTCTCTCAGAAGTACCTAACTCGCCGTAAAAGTACGAACCGGTTCGAATTAGAAATCAGAGAGTACATGGAGTCGCGGGAGCCATTCGACAAACACAACGAACTAACATGTCCAATCTGCATAGAGTACTTCATCAATCCAGTACCGACAGCTTGTGGACACACCTTCTGCTGCCGATGTTTGGACAATGCTTTGCTATTCAAGGGTGGATGCCCAGTTTGCAGGTGTTACCTACGAGGGCAAGAACTTTCACCCTGTCTCGCTGTCAATAACATCGTTAGAATGTACCAGAAGTCTTTACTGTAGGCACGTAAGGAAGTCTTGTCGGCCAGAAGAAATCTAATTGTACGAAGCGCGCCTCCGCGACACCGATTAGTTTGAGATTAAGAGAAGACTGCAAGCTAACTCACTGGTGGTTGGTGAGAGATTGGATGTACGGGACACTGAATACATCTGGTGCCGCGGTTTCATTTTGAATGTGTATCGGAAAGGCGATACCGTAACGGAGTTGTTGATTCACTATCAAGGCTGGAACAAGATCTACGATGAGATACTCGAAATCAACAGTCCCAGGTTGGCGCCATTGGGATTCTATACTAACAGAGAAGATATCCCGAGGTACGCCCTCAACGACAACTACTAAACTTACTACTCATACGTACGTTCAGTAGCGATTTAGGTTGTCAGTGGACCTCACCAACCTCCTCCAAACGAGAACCCAGCAGAATAGCCTGAAGCTGAGCAAGCAGAGAATAACGAGGATCAGCGTTCAGAGGAGAATGCAGCAGAGAATAGTGCGTCCGAGCAGGGTCAGAGCGAAATCGAACTTGAGGTTAACCTTAGCAACAGGCTGGACCAAGCAAGCGGTATCGTTCGTAACTTTAACGTGGCAGTGAATTCCATGCAAGAACGGCTCATGCTGCGCAACATCCTGAACGAAATGGGGTTGGGTAATATCGGTAACATGATCAACTTTAACGAACTTGGGAGTGGAGACGCTGTGGAGGGAGGTGTAGAGTCAGAGCAGGAAGGGGAAGCAATCGCTGAACAGGCAAGGGAGGAAAGTTAGATTTCAGAATCTCAAAGCATCCCCGTGTAGATGGTCGACCAGCCAGTGCAGTTCCCCGAGCAGATCAATAGCAACAGTATAAATCCACTTGTGGAGGTACAGGAGCCTATAAGCATACCGATGAACCAGTCAAACCCTCCTGAAAACCCATAACTGCTGCAGTCTCAACCATCGGCTTTGAGCGAGCTCGATGAAGGCAACAAATAATGATCGTATGAGGAACCAGTATTAAATAATGCTTGGACACTATCGAATTCTTCACTTGCCAAAATTTCATCTGATTACTTAATATTAGTTAATATGAAAGCGATTCAGGTCGCATTTGAGGACTTCGAAAAGGCAAAGATCAAGTTTGCCCAGCAGGTGGCAGACTTCGCAGCCAAACCAGCCAACATCGATGGACTCTACAGTCAAGGTATCAACGCTGTGATGCAGGTGTGCTCAAGCAACTCCGACCATTGCTGCTGGATCCCACTGTATCGATACAGAACAGTGCGGCATTAGCACTGGGGCGTGTCGCGAACCATTCACCCGACCTTGCTGAAGCTGTAGTTACCAACGAAGTGCTCCCGCAACTCGTCATGTCACTTGCCCAGCAAAGTGTGTTCTACAAGAAAGCCGCCTGCTTCGTTCTACGGTCAGTAGCCAAGCACTCATCAGCGTTGGCTAAGTGTATCGTCAGTTCTGGCGCAATCGACTCGCTGGCTGTCTGCATGGAGGAGTTCGATCCCGGAGTCAAGGAATCCGCCGCATGGGCTCTCGCTTGTATCGCTAAGTAAACTTGGGCTAAAGCAGACACAGCGAGGAACTCGCAAAGACCGTGGTGGACTCGGGGTGTACACCCGCTCTGGTGCTAGCTCTTCAGGAGCCTGACCCAAATCTGAAACGAATCAGTGCTTTGGCACTAAGTGAAATTAGCAAGCACTCCACGGACCTGGCTCAAACGGTGATTGATGCTGGAGGCGCGCCGTTCCTGAACCAGCTAATCACACACCACGACACCCAACTCAAAAAGTACAGTAACCAGTTCATTTAGGCAGGTCTGTCAGTGTCTGGCCAATATCGCCAAGCACTCCTTGGACCAGGCCGAAGCAGTTGTGGCTGCCTAGCTGTTCCCCAAAATCCTATACAGACTCAAGGATACTGATGATAGTGTCAGAAAAATGGCAGCGACCTGCATCAGGTAGGTCGTGAAGCATAGTCCAGAACTAGCCAAGCTATACGTCTAAGCAGGAGGCGTCGCTGCTACCATTGAATACCTGAACGAAAACAAGGGCGTTGCTCGACTACCAGGCATTCTGATCCTTGGGTACATCGCTGGCTACGACGGACAAACTGCCATGTCGATCATCACAAGCAAAGGCATCGCTGTGCTCAAGGACAGTCTCATTCAGGTCCCAGACGATCTGGTGAAGGGAGGAGCAGCATGGGCGTTGGGTCAGATCGGCGGACACACTCCTGAGCACGCTCGACTCGTGGCTGAGGAGGAGACCCTAACTCACCTGCTCGCCGTGTACCTCTACAAGGACAGCACTGAGGAGCTCAAGACAAAGGCGCGCAAGGCTATCAAAAATATCGTCAAGATGTGCTTGGTGATGCAGCCATTGGAAGCCCTCATCTACGACTCCCCTCCTGACATCCTCAAGTACATCCTCCAGCAGTTCGCGAGCATTCTGCCAAAGGACAAGGAGGCCAAAAAGTATTTCTTGCCTTACGAAGATCGTTTGTGATGAACGACGGGCTGAGGAAGATACAAGAGCTGAAGTGCGAGCCCGGCTCCAAGCTGAAGCAGTACATCGACGAGATCATCAGCCTATACCCGAAGGACATCACACAATACTACTCCGCAAGCTACCAGGAGGCCCTCATCAATAAAGTTCAATGATCGAATACACCCTCGAACCGGTGATGATTGTCGCAGACCTCGCGGCATATTGCCGATTTAAACAAATAATAAAATTAACCCCTTCACTCTATAATTCTTATTCCATGTGGTCTGGCTTGGGCAAATCCACGAAGGCAGTGGCTCCAGAGGTGTACCCAGAGGATATCGAGTGTGTCAGGGATCCAGTGGGTGGAGTCGGTGGCATATACATCAGCAACCTCGAGGCAGCCCAGAATTTGAGAACATTAGGTCGTCACGGAATCAAAGCAGTCATCACGGCAGCCAATGGGGCCTACCTAAATCATAGTCGCAGCTAGTTGCCCTACTACAAGTATATTCCAGGTGAGGACCACGAAAGCTACGACCTGGCCAAGTATTTTGAAGAGAGCATCACGTTCCTGGAGGAGAACCTGAAGCGAACCAACGTACATCCCGATTCTACGTAGGTCCTGGTGCACTGCATGGCGGGAGTCTCCCGGTCTGTGACGCTGGTGCTTGCCTACCTGATCAAGAGCGAGAAGATGGACTACGACAAGGCATACTTCATGATAAAGAACCGCAGGCGAATCGTAAAAGCTGGGTATATGTAGATCCGTCCGAACAGTGGATTCGTCAGGCAACTTAAAGCTCTCGAAAGGGAGGTGCGTTCCCAGAACCGATCGCTCGAGCCCGAGAAGAAGTTTGAACTCACCCCTCCGACAAAGCGTTACCAAACCCCAGAAACGAGGCAGAGCACAGCCATAACCGACTTTAACTCGACAACGAAAATCAGCACGGTCCAGTCGCGGATGGCCTCGCCACTGAAGACCTACTCGTCGACCCACCTAAAGAAGACGACATACCTGACGACCTGCAGCGACCTGGAGCTGGGAACGGAGGAGGAGATCGACCAGAAGATCGCGGAGATCCGCAAGAAGTACGCTTTGCCCGAACGCAAGCACCAGAATTTCTTTGAGGGCAGCAGAGCGACAGCCACTGCGAACCTCGAAGCTCGCAGTCCTCTGACCGATCACAACAGGCAACTCTTCAGCGCCCCTAACCAGCAAGACCTCAAACTCAAGATTAACCCAAGCCACAGCTCTTCGTACGCGAGCCGCCGTCTCAAGACCAACGACCTCTATGAGAACGAGCCAGCGGAGCTACTGAAGCGGTCGACCCTGAACCTCCCTCGAAGCAGTATGATGTTCGAATCCGGCGTGGGCATCGGCCTGCCGATTCGCAAGAAGATCACTATGGACGAGCGGTAGTACATGTGCGGCCGCTACTGATTACTTCGTGCTTCATCTTTGGGAACAATATCAGTCTCGCAGGAACAGCGCGTTCAGCAGCACGAGGTGCGAGTCCGGCTGGAAGGACTTGCCTGTGGGGGACCACCACCCAAACATCTTCCGCTTGAGTCGCCAGTCGTCCATCACCTTCTCCTG
>ERZ724508.1026-NODE-1026-length-17814-cov-6.008897_pt1 | contig 17814 bp, 19 predicted proteins | sample MGYA00376041_ERZ724508 | MGnify/ENA primary metagenome ERZ724508 (study PRJEB28724, sample SAMN07190887) | wastewater metagenome | isolation source: effluent of sewage treatment plant in Hong Hong | place: USA: Christiansburg, Virginia | collected 2016-03-01 ...
ACTTTTGATTATTAATTGGGTAGGCACTACTTCCCCACATTTATAGCGCTGGAAATACGAATAGGCGCCAGTTCCAATTTTAATTAGTTGGAATATTACCTATCTTTAACTATCATACTACAACCTCCCAAACCCGTAGCTATACATATGCTATTGCTATCAAATTTCAACATGAGCAACATCACTTATAGGTTGGCATGGCGGTCGAAAGCTTTGTGGTCTCGTCGTCTTTCCATCTGGCGGTCACGGTCTTCAGCTGCGTGAAGAAGCGAACTCCGCTCTTTCCGTAGAAGTTGGTGTCTCCCCAGAACGATTTCTTGCTGCCAGTGAACGAGAACATTGGAAGTGGCACCTGAATAGCAACAAATGGTTACCGGAATCGGAACGTTGATGCCCAGTTGGCCAGCCTCACATTCGTACTGGAACTTCCTCGCACAGTTGCCTGATCGGGTGAAGATGGCAGCTCCGTTTCCCCAAGCGTTGGCATTGATGAACTCAATAGCTGATTGGAGGTCAGGCTTGCTAACAACCACCAAGGCCGGACCGAAGATCTCCTCCTTGTAGCAGGTCATGTTCTCGTTGACGTTCGTGATGATGGTAGGACCGACGAAGTTTCCCTTGGTGTGTTGAGGGTGTTTGTAGTTGCGGCCATCAAGAGCAAGAGTGGCGCCTTCCTTCTCGGCAGTGCTGATCAAGCTTACGATTCGCTCCTTGAGTTCGGGGTAGCAAACAGGGCTGAGATCCACACCGTCGTCCTTACCAGCTCCAATCTTAAAGCTCTGAGCTTTCTTGACCAAATCAGGAATCCACTTGTTAGCATCGCCAACGAGTACGGCAACAGACAAAGCCATGCATCGCTGACCACTGGCACCGAAGGCAGCATTGCACAGCGCGTTAAGAGCATCATCTTTGTCGGCATCGGGCATCACAATACCGTGATTCTTGGCTCCCATGTTGCTCTGAACTCTCTTTCCGTGCTTGGATCCAACCTCATAGACATATTCTCCGGCCTTGTTAGAACCAACAAAGGAGAGGGCCTTGACAGTGGGATGAGCACAAAGTTGCTTGGTAGTTTCGAAACCTCCATGAACGACGTTGACAACTCCCTTAGGTAGATCGATTTCCTTAAGAGCATGGGTAAGCATATCCACAGCACCTCCGACTCTTTCACTAGGCTTGATGATGAATGTGTTTCCGCAAGTAATGGCGATGGGGAACATCCAAAGTGGAATCATCAGTGGGAAGTTAAAGGCTGGAATACCAGCGCAAACTCCGAGTGGAACCCTGTAGTAGTAGCAGTCAATTCCCTTGGAAATGTTCTCGATGGTCTCTCCAGTGATGATGTGGCTTGTACCACAGGCATGCTCAACGACTTCAAGTCCACGGATAACATCTCCCTTGGCGTCAGCCTTGGTCTTTCCATGCTCTTCAGTCATCCTGGCAGCATACTTCTCGGTATCCCTGCGGATGATGTGAGCCAGATCAAACATGTACTTCTGACGAGTGAGAATAGGAACCTGGGACCAGGTCTTGAAGGCCTCGGCAGAGCTCTTGACGGCTGCCTCAAGCTCAGCTGCAGTGGACTGAGGTGACTTGGCCACAAGATTCTGTGTGACTGGATCCCTGATGTCGAACCACTCGGTGGCCTTGCTGTCAACCCATTGCCCATCGATGAAGTTCTTGTAAACCTACGCTAGAGCAAATTCGGTACTCGGTGACTGAATGCCGCTGAACAGAGCGGATTAACTCGGCTTCGGAGTGCTCGACTGATCATCCTGATGTTGAAAATTATTTATTGCTAAGACCGAGCGTTACCAGCGTAACGCCACATCATTCTCGGAGGTGGGTATACAAGAATATCGAGAGTTGAGCTGAACTCCACTCAAACCAAAGGATGATGGACCAGTTTCCACCGAACAATGCTCATTAATTCCGAAGCTCCTTGGCAGTGAAACAGTCGCCAGTCTCAACCACATCCCCTCCCAAGTATGAGAATAGAGATTAATATTTAATAAATAGTTAAGTGGATTTGCACCGAAAATGTAAGTTCGCTTGTCAGAGTTGGTAGATTGACGACTGAAAATAAGTTCGATACTGAAGAGAAAAGTGTTCTAAAGGGAGTATGGTTGATGCATCGAATCAAGGTTTTTGTCGGTCTTTTACTGGAGGCGGTCGAGGAAACATTTCTTCCTGTTAGCCGTATCTATAATACTCACCCGCATGAAGAATTCCCCCACAATAAGAAACCCGTTCCTAAGTTGGAAGTGGTCTAATAGCTGGTGATGTGAACGGACTTTAACGAGGTGGTTCAGTGTTTAAGCTCATTTTAGAAAGAGCTTGTTCAACGGTATTGAGTCCGCGCTGGCCGCCATTCGACTCATTTGGAGAGGGCCCACTCTGTTGGGCAAGCTGAGGCTGTTGCTGTTGGGCAAGCTGAGGCTGTTGCTGTTGGGCAAGCTGAGGCTGTTGCTGTTGGGCAAGCTGTTGCCGTTTAGAAAACTGGGCATATTCAGCAAGCTGTTAGGCAAGCTGTTGGGCAAGCTTTCGCCTTTACCGTTGGGAAAGCTGTTGCCGTTCAACAAGCTCGTCAAGATATTGGTCGAACCGTTGGACAACCTGTTGGACAAGATGTTGCTGTTACTCTTGGGGAAGCCGTTGAAGCTATTGGTCAAACTGTTGGGCATAATTTTGCACAACCTGCTGGACAAGCTGTTGCTGTTACTGTTGGGTAAGCTGTTGAGGTTTAGGCTGAGGCTGTTACTGATGCTGAGGTTGTTGCTGTTGTGATCCTAGGGAGTTAATATCATTCACTCTTTTTATCTCTTTTTTCCTCATAGTTTATCTTTTCTTGCTTGAGCCCGAACCCGATCCGGGTGGTGATCCCTGGTTCAGGCCTTGATTGGGACTAGCCGGGTGTGTTGTACCTTGAGCTTGTTGCCGATTTTGCAGTTGTTGTCGACTCGGAGAATTTGGAAGGTTGGGTTGTTGATTAGGAGGCAGTATTGGTTGACCATTCGATTATTGCTGGTTGTGAGTCCCATGATAGTTGGAAGGTTGATGGTCTTGCTGCCCAAATTGTTGTGGAGAGAATGAATCTATGACCTACTGTTGCTGCCATTGTTGTCGCTATCGCTGAAAGTGTTGCTGATGTTATTGCTTCAGCTGTATCTGCGGTTGCTGAGGTTGCTGCAGCATTTGATGGTACAGTTGGTGCTCCTACAGTTGGTGCTACAGTTGCGGTTACTGCTGTTGTTGCTGCTGTTGCATCTGCCACTGCCAATACTGGTTTTAATGGTGGCCCTGCCGATGCTGCTGTATCTGATTCCACTGGGGCTGCGCCTGCTGCTGTGCCTGCAACTGATACTGACACCACCGATGCAGTTCATCCTGATATACCTTGTACTCCAAAGGGGTTTGGTTTGCCAATATCGAATGGAATCTGTCGTATTCCTAAAATGTTCGTGGGCCATTCGTGTATTGATCATACGCTTCTGATGCACACCTAGCATGTGTCTATTATACACTATGCCCAACAACTGTCTAGTGTGCTTGTCTAGCCTATTCTTCCTGGTATCGTTGGCATATTTCCAGTCCTTGTCCACTGTGCAAGATTCTCTGGAATTAGAAGTAGGATTGAATTGTGTTCTCTCGCTCAAAATTCCTATATGCCGCTTATGCCTGATCTGTGTTAATCCGAAGATACGCCAGACAAGCCTGTTATCTCTGAAATTCACTAGCTTCAATCTCAATGCCGGTATTCATTGTCTGAACTAATGGTGGTGGGTTGCGAGGCGCATGAAACAAGGATGTTGGTTGTGCATTTATTGGGGGAATTATTTGTTGCTGCTTGTAACACGATGGAGGGGGGGAATTATAAGGAGGGTTAACAATAGGCCATTGGTGTTGGTGTTGATGTTGGTTTTGGTGATAGTTTTGGTGTTGGGGTTGGCCCTGGATTGGGTTTTGTAGGAAGCTCGCAAAAAGCTTGGTAGCCGAGAGATCAATCGGTGGACTGTTTGTTATAACGCCGTTTCGTATAACTGGTGTATCGGTGAATACTGTTCGGCCAGTCAATGTCGATCGAGGACACTCGTGACTCCAGGAGAAATTACTCGGCGCCTCTCTTCTTGGTGGATTCGGGACGGCTGTTTGGTTATATTCAAAGATTGGTTTTTTACGTGCCTATTGCTCAAGCATTTCTGCTACTGTCATGGGCCCTCTTCTCTCTTTAGTCGGGAAAGGCTTAGTTTTACGCTAGTCATTTGCCAGCCGGTTTCGAAACCTCCTCTCTTCTTGTAGAGGCACGGCAGGCTCCGTTCCAAGCATCGAGTAATCCTGGCGTTCCCTCTCACCTGGACTTAGATTACGAGTCGTCGGTGCATAGTTTTTATAGTACTAACCTAAATTTCTCTGTCGCCTTTCGATTCTTTCTTCACGTGCCTCAATGAATTGCCTGTCTATTGGGGCTAGTGTCGGTTAGGCCATTGCTCGTTATCTGGCTCGAACTCTGGGTTCGGGAATTCCCTCCCGATACACCATTTAGACTGGGGCTTTTTCCCGAGTGGGGAAAAAAGGTAAGCCATTTAGATAGCGCGGGACAAAGACAAGGACAAAGATTACCGAGCCAAAGATGATTGTGAAGCAGCTTAAACCTTTCAGCGCAAGGATCCAGTCGGCCATGGACATATTTGAAATTAATGTTGATATTCCCGCCAGTCCAGCCAGCTTACTAGCGAGTCGCGGCGTCTATTATTTTTGGAGTGACATGGGTGTAACTAAACTTTTCCAGCGTTCCAAGCATATTTGAGTTCTCACAGTCGCTCACAAGATCATTGATGCTGATACGGTCATCCCTGAACAGCTGCTTGCGGCAGGCGGCTCGATACTGCAGAGATGTGCAGTTGATGGTGAAGCGAACGGATTAAAGAGACCCACAATCACGATGCAGAGTGCTCACTAGCAGGATTGTGGAGGTGAGTCCATGATTGTCCAACATCCAAAGGACCTTTGAAAGGAATGAGAGTCGTCGCCAATATCCTTTCATCCTTTGGCCATTTTTGGGGTCGGCACCTTCAGATTTCATAATGTGTGAAGATACACTTGCAAGCACCCAACGGTATCCTCGTAGTGGAACTCGCTGCTTCTCGTGCTTTTGGATAGATGTTGACATCCTCACCATAGATATCTCCTTGGGGGGTTGCTCGGAAGGGTGCTTGGGTAAATCACGTGGCTTCAGGGCGACAGAGGATACCTTTGAATTGGGCTAGCCTTGAAATAGAGGATATCATCTCTTCCTACTAGCCAATATACTGCTGTTCAGAGTAGGAGAGATGTTTGAAGCAAGGATACACGTTCGGAAAAGGTTGAGTCGGGCGATGCAAATTCTCATGACTGATGGCTGTTTGTGAGGATCCCTCCTTGATACTCTTGACTCGTATTCATCGAAAACATTATTCGATGTGGAAGATCTTATTGTTCCAGGAATGCTCATACTGTGACAAACCACTTTGCCCGATGCCATTATGAACCCGTTCTTCGGCCATTCTGTGCCTCAAATGCCTCTCTCTCCGATAATGGAATCGAATTTTGAGTCAAATCACATATCGGCCAGCACCATGTTCTCGATAGACTTGAATGTTTGTCGGAGAGTGTCGTGTGAGTACTCTTTCTAATCGTTGGCCATCGTGGGTATATGAGCCTTGAGCTGGGGAAGAATCTTTCGCATTAAATTCGGGAGATTGTTGGCGAGCCCTTCTACATTGTGCAGATGCTTGTCCTAAGCGAAGTTCTTTCGGATTATTGGCAGAAGCCGCACTAGCTTGGACATCAGCTATGGGCTCAGTTGCTTCTTTGGGCGAGTTGCGGTATCTGCGGTTTTAATGGGCGCTACCATGCCTTGTTAGGTACGACCATCTGCCGATATACGCCCAAGCACACTTCTAATAGTCCCTTCGACAGCATCATCCTTGGCAGTTGTTGCTTAGGCAATCGATTCTGATTCTTCTTCCTCAATAAGCTTGCCAATCCTGTTCAGCAGCTTACGGTGGAGGCTACAGCTGACCATAGCAACCACCGCGACCAGTAGAAACTGTCTTCCGAGTGACACCATCTTTGAATTTCGATTATAGAAATTCCGTAATGCCTCTTGGAATCTGAGCTGTCAGGCATCTACAACCATAATCATCGATTTTCGTTCGATTTTCCAGAATGCTTGACCTTCATTGATGTCCAGCTCGCAGTCTACTAAATTTAATACTGCTTGTTAGGCGTATCCAGCAATCGGGCTTTCCGTATAACCCCTTCCAACAGTCAGCGTGGAACAGGTAGGGCATACTTGTCTCGTCAATAGCACCATTAGATCAATGGATGACTTCAGCCATTTTCCCAGTAGATCAGCACTAGACCAGCCAGAGAACTCTTAGCAATGCTTCGGATCCAATACATTTATTTATGAATTAGGACGCGAGCCTGCACGAGCTAGAGTACTAGTTCTGCGTGGACCGGCTCACGATTGAAATCAAGTTCCCATGCCGCATCACCTTCTCTGTGCGGGTAGGTACGAGTCATTGTTACTCAGGAAAGCAAGAAGAGTTCTCCACCGAAAGTGTCACGCTCGATAGTGGTCGAGCCGAGTTTCTTAAACCAGTCACAGCAGTGGGTAGACTCTTCCATTACGAGGGTAGCTACAGCGAAAAGAAGGTACAGAGTCAGCTATTGCAGTGTTACCTCACGGTGTATGTCGAAAGTAGCAGTGGACGTAATATTGCTGGAGTCTGCACGCTAGACCTCGCGGCCTATGCAAGTCAACAGTGGGTGACTGTGGAGAGGCAACTTGAGCGCTGCCCTGATAGAACTGCAAGGATTAGTTTACGAGTTCGCTCAGCATTACTTCGAGAACTCACAGAAAACCCGAGCGAGTCTGGCCATTCGGAAGAAGTTACTGGTCATTGGCCAAGAACGACCCGCAATCTCGGATCACAACTTCCTCCTGCCTTCAACCCAGACATGAGTCGTCAACCGAAGGCATTGACAAGTTTGAAGCTTGAAGGGCTAAAGCATACTCGTGAGCGTAGCAATAACAGCATCAAGCCAGACGACTTGAAGAGCAGCTTGGAGTCCTCTCGCGGAAAGATCCGTACTGATGAAGGATAGCGAACACGAATGATCTCATAATTGAAGAACAGCGTCAATGACAAGGATAGAAAGATTACTCGCTTGGAGATAGAAAAGCAATCACTGAGCAAGGAAGTAGAAGGGTTGAGGCAACAGCTTTAAACCTTCAGAGGACAACTCAGCGGAAAGTCTTCTCGGTAAATCGAGTTGGTTGGAGAGAACGAAAGACTGAAACGGAAGCTATAGTCCACTGAAAGTTCTCTTGACATTTTGAAAATGAAAAAAGTAGAATGGGAGAAGAAGGATAATGAACGTCGCCAATCAGCACTATTGGAAAGAAACCTCACTGAAGAGATCCAGGCCAAGCAGCAATTGAACAATGAACTCGAAAAGGAAGTGAAGTTGGCCAAGAAGGCTCGATAGGAGCTTGATCGGTTGCTGAGAGAGAAAATGAGAGAACTTCGAGAGGCTCTAGAAAAGAATGATGACCTTTTGGGTGCTGTCACCACACTCGAAAAGAGGCTGGAGATGAAGTAAACCTTCTACAAAGAAGAGATAAAGAAGTACAGCGAAAAGCAAAGTGGTGTCGAAGCTGAACGTCAACGATACTGGACGGAGCTGAATACTGAGAAGTAGTTAAGCGAACAGAAAGAACGGAAGGCAGTACAAACTCTTCGAGATAGCTAAAAGGCATGGTTTGAAGAACGGAGCAAGCTCTCAAAGAAAGCTGAGCAACTCCGTCAAGAGCTTGAGAGCATGACCCTGCTTCAGGATAACTACTTCAAGCAGATTTAACAGCAATCAGAAGTGGTCGAAAGGCTAACGAAGTCTCTGGCTGTTGCTGAAGATGATCGTGTAAGCCTGATAGCTGAGCTTGAACGTACGAAGAAACATCTGTCCATGGAAGTAGGCTACCGACAGAAGTATGAAGAGGAAGTACGAGAGAAATCTGCTCTAAAACAACAGAAAGTCGTACTGGAGAAGGAGTTGGAGCAATTTGTTACGGAAAAAACTCTCAGCCATAGTGAAAGTTCCCGGCAACTGGTCGATCGCAACGATGCTTTAAAGCTTGCCAACGAGAAGCTGTCTGAACTGAACCGTAAGCTACGGGAAAAAGAGCAGAAGGTGCTGGAACTTCAGACATTCCTCTAAGCACAGACCAAGAAAAATGACCTGATAAAAAAATCGGAGGAAAAGCGAGAGACCGAACTGGTCGAATCGAAGAAAGCAGAACGTCAGTTACAGTCATAGGTCAAAGAGCTTCAGAAGCTCAACCAAGAGTTAGAACTGTCCCTTCAGAATAGCAAATTCAAGTCTGATCATGAGCAGGAAGAGCTACGCAAGCTACTTAAAAAATCGCTGGACGAGACAGAAGTTCTTCGGGGAAAGTTACGCGGGTAGAACCAATAAGCAGTCAAGCTCGATGAAAGCCTACGAGTCGTAAGTGAAAAATACACAGTAACCCTTGAAAACACCAGCCGGCTCGAGGACCGTCTTAAGAAATTGGAACTACAACTCCTTGAGAGCAGCTTCAGAGAAAAAGACCTCAAAGAACAGCTTGATAGAACAACCTTATCGTTGGGAGAGAACAAAGAAGCCTTCAAACGAGAACTCCAAAAGAACGAGGAGAACTATGCAAAGATCAGCAAGCTTGAAAGTGAGTATATTCGGCTTTCGTACGTACAAGAACAGTTAGCAAGAGCGGAGAAGCAGTTGAAGGAGAGGGAGAACTAACTGTCTGAACGCCGTAACAGCGAAACAAACCTCGAGCTAAACGTCCAGTTGCAGTAATCAACAATGTTCTCACTGAAATAGGAACTCAAGACCAAGACTGGCGAGCTGCAGAAAGAGAAGTCCATAACCGAAGGCCTTAAAAAAGATTTGGCAGTGGCGACAGATAGCAACCAAAACCTACAACGACAACTCCAGCAAACCTCGGACGAACTGGTGGAAGCCAAAAAGGAGATAATTAAGTGGCAAGCGGAAAAGAAATCAGTTTAAGAGAAATTCGCAGCTGCTGTCGCTGAACACAAAAGATACCGAAGTACGACTATCGAATCCCTCAAGGGTTTCATCCTAGCACTGTTTAGCGGCAAGGAGCCGCAAGTTGGGGAAGCTGACTTCGAAGTGGTTGAGCTTGAACGGTAGTTGCAACGTAAACACCGCCGATTGCTGGAGCAACAGTCTGCTGATACTTAGCTGTGCAGGCAACACGTCACAGAGGTTATGAAAGAGCAGCTTGACCAAACCGAAAGAAAGTACTCCCAGATTGAAGCCCAACTACGCAATGACCTTGAGACCAAAAGGGAAGAGTTCCACTATTTCCGAGAAGGTATGCTTGTTAAGCAGGACGAGCTTACCCGTGACCTACAGGAAGCCCAGCAAAACCTCAATCAAGCTTTAGCTGAAGTTAGCAGGTTGGAGCAATCTAAGGACGAGCTCGAGAAGGAGGTTAGGAGACTACTACTGTAAAACGAAGAGGCCATTGCTCTTGGAGACCAACGCAAACGATAACTGAACATCCTCGCGAGTGACAACAAGCAACTGGAGGAGGAGATCCTTAAGGAGCGTCGTTTGAAGGAAGAAATCTTCACAAAAATCTACAGTGAAAGGGAACAGACTCACAGCCAGATGCAGGAAGTCGAAAGAGCGTTGCACCTACAGATCGAAATACTTGAGGAAAGGCTTCGCGAAAAAGAGGTGATTGTTGGTGAGCTTAGCCAGCAAATTCGAGGGTTGAACAAGTAGCTCGACCAGCGCAACGAGACAATTCGAGCTGGGGAACGTGAGTTGCAAAAAGCCGCAGCCGCTAACTAATAACTTGACAGCAAACTGAACAACGCAGATAAGAAGGAGAGGGAACTGCTTGAAAGAATCCGTCAAGGTGAGCAGGAGCTACAGTTGGAACAGGAGAAGCATGTGCATACACGCAACAGCCTCGGCATTATTCAGGTCAAGGAAAAAGAAATCGAGGAACTCAAGGTTGCCTTTGATCGAGAACGGGAAACTTTGAACTAAAAAATTCAGTATGTCGAGCAGCTGATCCGCAATTCTGAGCAAAGCAACACACGACTCAAACAGGAGTCTCTACAACTTCAGGAGGACCTGAGCAGGGCACACGGTGAGATCCGTCGTCTCGCATAGCTCACTCGGAATGTTGAGGAGGCTCTTTCCAAGAAATCTCTTGGGTTTGACTAAAGGGCTTCAGAGGCAGCAGCAGCAAAGGAACGTATTCAGAAACTAGAAAAGGATCTCCAAGCGAAGGAAGACTCCCGAGAGGAAATTACCAGAAGGCTGGAAAACATAATCACCAACCTCAAACTGGAGAAGGATGACCTCGTTCGAAGACTTGGCCAGGCAGATCTGGAACTAAAGAAGCAACTGGAATCGAAAGCAAACCTTCTTCGAGATTTCGAGAAATAGCTGGCCCGCAATCAAAATGAGAACCAATCACTGAAGGTCAAGGTTGATGAACTGGAAGGTTCGTTGATGAGTACTTCCACAGTCGTGGGTAACCTGAACAAGAAGGAGCAGGAAATGTTGGGAGATCTGCAACATCTTCAGCAAGTTATCCATGATTTTGAGATTGAAAACGGGAAGCAGCACTTCTAGCTGGAAATCAGGGAGCGAGACCTCGATGAGCTTCTCCGGAAGATAGCGTTAATGGAGCAGGAACAGCGCAATCAACTTCAGCTCATCAACCAAAGGGACAGTCAAATTCAGGAACTTCAGACCAAGCTCAACGGCGTTTCGCGTGAGCGTGATAGCCTGACTTCCTTGGTTGGACAGAAGGAAGATTTAGCCCGATAGCTGGCTACTTACAGAGGACGGCATGGGGATCAAGAAGCCCATCAGCAGCAGCTGAAACAGCAAATCCATTCATTGGAACTGGCTTTGGAGAAATATAAGGAGGACAAGTAGTTCCTGTATCGCCAGCTGAAGGATGAACTCGAAAGGAGCAACATCCTGATCCGGTAGAAAGATGAGATGCGTCAATCGTACGAACTCAAACTGAACTCAACATCGAAGTAATCGAGCGAAGAAAAGCGAAACCTCATCTTGGTGCAGAACGATAATGTACAGAGGATTGCCAGACTGACCAGCTAGAATAATCGTCTGGATAACGAAGTTAAATAGCTACAAAGAAAGTTGGCATCTGTATCTATTTCAAGTGAACAAACCACACAGCTAAAGGTTGCCAAATTTGAGCAGGATATCCGTGAGTTAGCTGCTTTGAAGGCAGAGCTGGAATCGGCATTGACCAAGCAGAAGGAACAATTTGAAGAAGAGAAGATTCAGATCGAGAAGGCCTATGATTCTTAGTTCAGGGAGTTCGAGGCTCGTAGGCAGCAGGAAGCCAATGACCATGAGGAGAAGGTCAAGCGTGTCTACAAGTAGAAATTCGAGGATGAAGCATCACTACGATTTGAAATACAGAGGCTGAAGGCAGAACTGGATCAGGTGAACAGCGGAAGAACGAGTCCAGCTATTCCACCTCTGACACTCAACCTCAATTTGAAGGAGTACAAGCAAGAGGTGACAGAGGTAAAGATGAAACACTACCTCACATAGGAGCCACTGCGTAACATCGAGACATTGCTTCCCCATATAATCTGGCTTTGCCAGGAGAACGAAGCTATCATCGCGAAGCTCGAGGGACGTATTCTCTAACTCGAAAGATCCTCCATTAACAGAACTTACATCTCAGTTTCGAAAGTGGTTCAAAGTATCAAACCAGAGAGTGAGCTCATCGATAAGCTTCGGCAGGCTGATGCCAACTGCCGACTCACAAAGCAGCGAGTCGAGGAAATGGCTCGAGACTTTTAACTAGTTAGTGAGGAAAGAATAAAAGTTATCGGCAAATCGAGAGAAGCTATGGACCTCCTCAACTCCAATGGGACACACCAGATGCTGGTGGATAAGATCAGTGAGATCCTCGACTACTCTCGGGTGAAACCAGGTTCACGCAGTAACCCACAGACACCACCATCGAGCGATAGGGGTGTCAATATTCAGAGGGTGTAGCCTGGTGGGCGAGTCGTATCAGCTTAAGTGTGGTACCGCGACAAGGTAACCGACAAGTTGGAGGTGAGGAGAGTGCATCCGCAATCCCAACCGCCGTCCAAATGACCACCGAAGCTGTTATATTAGTCGTTAGTCAATTAAAAAAGCATGCTGAAGGAAAAAGTCGTGAGAAGCTCTTTGAGGCTGGTCGGCGGTCGCGCTGGTGGTGCCCTACGCTCTTCCATAGACTTTCTCAGCGATGAGCGGTTACTAGATCAAAGCGGAACACTGCCGTCACTCAGCGAAAGTTGCAACTTCGCCGAACGAGCAAGCCTCCCACACGAACGCATGTTTAGGAAGCCACAACCAAGAACAATGGTGTTAGGTGGTTCCACAGAAAATCTCAGTCCCAACCTCATCCACTCGGAACATAAATGCCAAAATCATGAGAGCAAGCCTGCACAGTTCCGAGTCGCCACCGAGGATGATGAGATGTTCTACTGCTAAAGATGCGCAATCTCGCTTGCCAGCCAAGGATTTAATGTCTGCCGCATCGACGAGCAATTTGTGGAGATGCCAAAGAAGCAGAAGATAACAACCAGACCGATCGAAGTCGACTTTTTGTTAGACCACATCGAGCTTATCCGATAGGGTTTGAACAAGAAGCAGAGTCAAGCGGTGAATCAGTAACATTCCAATCGGCAGATGATGGACAAGCTCGAGGAAGAACTGGTCGGTCACTTCAAGCAGCTTGACGATCTGTTGCAGGAAGCCAAGAAAAAGACGATGCAAGAGTTTCAAAAAGAACGTGAACAGTTCATCGGAACGTAACCTTCCAGCGAGCCAATATATTTGGAAGCGGTGAGAGACCTCGATTCCATTGCACAAGAAATACGAACACAACCATACACTGACGGACCAAGCAACAAGCAGAGATTATCCTCTTACCGTTCAAGGCTGGAAATCTATCGAAAGATACTCGGTGGTCCCACTGACAGCATTTCCAAACCCCTCATCCGCTACAAGCCTATAACGGAGGTAGCTGACCCACTGCACGAGCTTCTGAGGGTCGAGTTCAACCTTCAACCCAAAAGCCAACTCTTCTCCTTCTGCAAATCGACTGCAAGCAGTAATACTGACGGCCGGTAGCCTGTACGCCCCGTAAGCCAATTCGGTGGCTGTAAATGACCCTTTCCGTACCGATGTTCCTCACCTATAATCATATCAATTATACGAGAGCGATGCCCAAGTTCTACTGCGAGTACTGTGGAATCTACCTCACACACTCCTCACCGAGCGGCCGCAGGCAACACAGCATGGGCAAGCGTCACAAAGTCAACAAGGTGGAGTACTATCGATGCATTAAGGTGCAGATGTAGGAGGAAATTCGCGCGCGGCAACAGCAGCATAAATGACAGCGCTATCTATCGAACGTATGGTCAGTGGTGGTGGCCGGGAGGATGCTAGCATTTTCCTTTGCGCTTCGAGCACACCTCCTTATGCTTCTTTTTTGTTGCTCGGTCCCTTTCCAACGCGTTACCGTTGTCATCGCTTGTGCACGTATCGCTGCTGCTGGAACCAGGCCGGTGGTAGATGCAGCACAGGTTACTTTTCAACCGATTGAGGTTTTAGTTGTCAATAGTGTCTTCGGCCCACGTAATCCGACGTTATGGGCGCTTCTTGGGTGGTTGCTCCTCCACCCTGGGTTCAGGCTTTGCAACAAGTTTCAAGTGAAGCACCTGTGATGGTTGTTAGTGATGCACACTGGTGGTAGTTGTGGTTGAATGGGTCGCAGTATTCATTATTCTTATTCGAATTATAATCCCACGGTCTGGTGGACAGAGTCCCACCGAGCAGGGTCCACCTAGAGTCTGAAAGGGGCTAGCGTGAGATTTACATTACTAGTAAACACTATGCATATCAGTTATCCTCATCCATTATGTAGCGGGTGGCTAGCAAGGCTTGCTAATCGCCGAGTGTCGTGTCCTCGTCCAGGTCAAGGTCAGTGTCCTCAAAGTCCTACAACTTTTCAAGCTCCCTCTCAACATTCATGGCTATGTGCTGAAGCTGGTCCTTGAGTGAGTGCAGCTGTTTGGCCGTCCCTCTGAGCCGATCGTGCAGCCTCTAGACTATGCTTGGCACCAGATTTTATAGGTTGTGCCGGAGCTCATTGTAGATGATGAGGTACTCGAGCTGCAGTCTGCGGTAGATTGCGTATTATGTGGTGTGATTGACGAGTTCGTAGCGGTAGAGTTAGAATATGCGCATCATAGAATTGTTAATGCTTTGGGCAGAGCAGCAGAAGTTATAAAGAGGTTGAAGCGTAAAATTGGCGGGGAAACTAATATATTTGTGAACTTAAACCATATTTAAAGAAGGTATTAAGACAGCAGTATGGTGATTGTTGGGAAAAAAACTGAGAGGAAAACAACTGTTGTTAAGTATTGGCATATATCACATTCTCATAGCTTGCTAGGTTCCCACTATATTCTCGGTTCCAACCTTGGTGGCTGTTAGAACTTCGGCATTGGCAAGAGCCAGGAGGATTAGAGATTCGCATATGCTATCAGTCATGGAAGAGTCAGCTGTGGTATTAGCTGTGTCGGAGTTTGCTTTTGGTACGAACTTAACTCATTGCAAAGAGTGTGCACTTTGTTCGCTGATGCTGTTCTGGATAGCATTCACCCAAGGCAAACCATTTCTCCATTGGTCTTCGGAGAACAGGATGGCTCTCTCCATATCTCGCCAGCCCATACCTACCCAGCGATTCATACCTTCGTAATACTCCACGTCCTCAAATGATTATACTTGCTTCCAAGCAAGTTCAGCTCCTGATTGCCTCCTTAAAATCCTTCCCTTCCTCCAGCTTGGACTGGCCGAGCATCATGCTTGCAGCAGATTAGTATTTGCTTTTGCTTCCACAGCCGGGATATTCTAATTCCACCTAAATCTGGGAATGAGTACAGAACAAGGATATCCACAACCAATAGTCTTTGGTTACGTTCTCCAAAAGGTAGCCTTTGGTATAAGATGTGTCTAGCATCTTCCAGTTGTATGGCGAATCCACACCCAGTTGCTTCTTTGATATTTACTTAGCCAGTAGGTCCGTCGGACATCACCAGTATGTTTTGAAGCCGATTTCTATGTCACCTCAAGTTTCGAATCGTGCATATTAATCAAATATTAGCATAGCAGCTTAGACATTGTCTTGGAGCCGTTGCCGTGACAGTACAGCGGCGCCACGCACTAGTAACCACCATGACCTCGAACTACTGCGAGTCATGGGTGCTGGGGCCTCCATTGATGGATTTTGCCATTGCGATTTTGGATTGCCTATCGGATGTTGCCTTGCAAAGCCCCTGTAATATTAGGATGATGGGTCTACCACCACACGAAGATCCTGGTACGAGAAATCAATTAAATTCTTATGGAGATTGTTAAGAGTCAAGCGTAGCACCTCTAAAACGTCGTGGTGCTGGAAGGAAATGTTTCACTGATGTAATAGCTCGACGAGAAGGATCCGATGTTGAACGGCAGCGTGTTCGACTGGCCGAGCTTCCAACGCTGCATCGTAGAGATTGTTTACCTCATGTCGGCGGCAGAACTCAACTAGCACTACATCTGCGAAGTACGGTTCGTCAATACCTCGGCGAAGCTGCCAACTCTGGTGGCGACAACCACTCTCGCTTGCAGCTGCAGAATCCTACCGGTTGGTACCGATCGCCAAACCACCTTAAAGGAGATGTTGATGCTACTGAAGGGCATCATCTCCAAGCTCAAGAAGCTGGCGGAGTTCGCCCGTACTTCAAACTCCACCGTCCAGGAATTCTTCGAGAAGTTCGACGAAGCTATGAGTAGCCTAGTATAGGTCAAGGGCGAGCTTGTTATGAGCTAGCTGCTACCGAAACTTGAAGCCACCAAACTGTTTGGTTGCACCTCCAAACTTCTGTGTGTTGCCCGGCACTGCATCCTCAGGCATGTTATCGACAGGGATTCTGCCGTTGGTGACCGCTATCGCAAGCATGCCAAGAATTCGACGAAAGCCGGTCGGCAAATGAAAGTTGTCGACAGTGTTCGTCACTTCTTTGAGATTTTGAATGGTACTCTAATCAAGCCTCATGAGATCTAGTCTGAAAGCCCGATCTGTAACATTCGGGTGGAGTTTCCCTACAACGATTCTTCCAATTCCGAGAGAAGCCGGGATGAGGAGCTGCGACAGCAGGGACTCCCGTGCAGCAAAACATGCCTTTACTAACTTCGCCTAAACCAACTTACTAAAAGTTGGACATTGCGCCTCCAGCTCCACGTCGAAATCAGTGTTGATAATCTCGACTCACTCAGTTATGCAGCTAACCAACTCGGCCAATCCATGCCGTTCCAGGTGAGTCTGGTGCTTCACGAAGCAACCAAACGGTTAGAGTTTGTTCACGAGAACAATTCAGCTAATCCGAACCAGCTGCTACTGCAAATGCTTGCTAAGGCGATGGATAAGCTGCTGATTGGCAAGATTATTCTGGAGCGGGCCTTGGATAGGGTGCTGAACAGAATGACGTAGGGTAGCATCGACACCCTTTGCAAACACCTGTGGCACTACTGGAATCAGTTCGAGGAATTCGAGTACTCGCCATAGTTCTTCACCGACCCCAGCTCACAATCCAAAGGGGAAGGTCTCAATTCGCTCCATAAAATGCCAGAAGACTAAGTCTGACTTTCTCTGCTTCGTTTGAACTTTCCTACTATTGTTGCAGAACTTCTGAACTTAACTTCGCATGCCTACTAGTACCCATGACGACAGATTATTCCTATGATAGTTGGCAGGTGCCGCAGTAGATTGTTGTTCTTGCTGCTGCCATTTTTATGCGCTGTAAAGATGCAGGTTCTTGTGCAAAGAGTGGAGCTTCCAATCAGCACCCTCCATACCCGTCGACCAGTTCAGCCTGACGATCAGCCATATTGCCAACGTATGGTTTCTTCTCGATTGGATGTCCTGCAACTGCAAACCTCTTTAGCTGCTACTCCCACATCTGCTGGTCATTGTTAACTGTGTAGTTTGCATCCGCGTAATTGTCCGCTCACCCGCACTCGGAGCCATGTCTTAAAACAATTATTAAAATCTAGCTGAACCGCCACCACTATAACTTCATCGATGGAACCACGCCATCTCGATCCGGAGTTGCTGGCAAGCGCTATCAGACTAATACAAGCCAAGGACTTCCAGATTAAGATCATGGAAGAGCAGATCTTCCGCGACTAGCAAGTCATGAACTACCTGTACCACCAGATGATGTACCAGCAAGCTATGTTTGGATCAGCACTGAAGCAGAAGATGGATGAGAATGAGGAGTTGCGCATTCAACTGGCAGTTCATACGGAGACGATGCAAAAGCAGCCGCAGCACTCCAGCAGGGGCCGGAGCTACAAGAGGCGAGTACCAAAATGATGGAGACTAGAGCATTCTCTTAAGGATGGCAATCTTGCATGTATTTATCCAGATTTCATTGGGAAGGGAGATAAGTGCTACGCTCATTAGCATTGTTAGGTTTGAGTCCATTGCCGAATGTTCTGGTATAGTATGACGTTGGCATATTATGCAAAGACAAACATACAAATAACAAGTTTGTATGGCAGTATTTCTTTGGAGCACTTTTTTATTTATCTTTTGGCAGATAAGTTCGATAAAAATAAATTTAGTTTGTT
>ERZ724508.1029-NODE-1029-length-17778-cov-7.753653_pt1 | contig 17778 bp, 10 predicted proteins | sample MGYA00376041_ERZ724508 | MGnify/ENA primary metagenome ERZ724508 (study PRJEB28724, sample SAMN07190887) | wastewater metagenome | isolation source: effluent of sewage treatment plant in Hong Hong | place: USA: Christiansburg, Virginia | collected 2016-03-01 ...
CTTCTGTTCATATCGAATTTATAAATTGTATTGGTATCCCCGTTTTTAAATGAGAGAGTAACTTATGAAAATCAATGCTTCTATCTTTTCCAGATTCAGGTTACCGCAGAAATTTCTCATTCTCGGGTGCATTGCTATTGCGATGACGTTGATGCCAATCTATGAATTTTTCAACGCAACACAGGCTCATGTTTCCATGGCCAGTAAGGAACTTACAGGTCTGAAGCCAACCAAGAGTGCGCTGGCTGTGGTCAGACCCATCCAGATTCACCGTGGATTGACCGCTGCTGTGATGGGTGGTAATCAACAGATGGGCGAACAACTTCCTCCAGTACGTGCTGCATTGGATCAAGCCATAGCAACATTCGATGAGGATATTGCATCGATTACCAGTAGTGATATACAAGAACGATGGAATCGAGTAAAAAAAGACTGGGCGAAGTTATCTAAAGACCTTGATAATAAATCGATTAATGCGGCGGAGTCTTTTGCAGGCCATACCCAAATGGTGATGGATGTTTTATGGATTTTGGAAAATATTGGTGATTATTATGAAATTTCCGTTGAAGCGAATGCAGATAACTACTATTTAGGTAGGGCTGCTTATATTGCGATTCCACAGATGGTGGAATTTACGGCGCAGATGCGTGGATTCGGTACAGATGTTTTGTCGCAAAGTGCTATTTTGCGTGAAAATAAGAAATCGGCTGAGGCTGTTCATACAGTGGCTAACTTGACGCGGTTAAGCACTATGGCGGAACGTGTGCGTTCTACGATGAATGCCTCTCAAGAGCATTTGAATAGGGCCGGTAAAGTTAACCCTAATATCCAAAGTGCGTTGCAAGCTCCTTTGGCTGCTTCTTTTGAAGCTACCAAACAAGGTTTGGATTTGGCGACTAAAGAAATTATAAATCCGCCAGCACCCAGTTATTCTGCACCAGATTATTTTTCAAATATGACCAAGGCACTGGATGCACAATTTGCTTTATCTGATGCAGCGGTTGCTACATTGGGGGATTTGCTGCGTGCTAACGTAGCGTCCTTGCGCCAGCAGCAGTTTCAGATCGCGGCAGTCATGTTGCTTTTGATTATTGTGGGTTCGGTTGTCGCGTTTGCCATCGTGCGAACGATTACGGGTCCTATTGAACACTTGGAAAACGTTATTGCGAAGCTGGAACAGGGTGATACCTCCGTGCGTGCCAACTTGGATAGCCGAGATGAAATTGGTGAGTTGGCGCGTCAGTTCGATGCAATGGTGGATCAGCGTGAATCGGTGGCGAATCGTTTTCGAGAAGAAAATGAGCAGTTGAACAAATCCATTATTAACTTGCTGCACGGTGTGGCGAAACTATCGCAAAAAGATTTGACCGCCAAGGTGTTTGTTGCGGAAGATATTACGGGTGTGGTGGGTGATGCGTTGAATATGCTGTCGCAGGAAACCGCCAAAGTTTTGCAGCAGGTAACGGATATTTCTGCGGACGTAACCAGCGCTTCTTTGCGTGTGAAGCAGAAGTCGGATACCGTGTTGATTACCGCTCAAACCGAACGCGAGCAGGTGATGAAAACCTCCGAAGAGCTGCAAGTTGCGGCGGATGGTATGGCGCGTATTGAGAAACTGGCGGAAATTGCGAATGCCGCAGCCGATAACGCGATTAGAACGACCCAAGTGGCGTTGAGTACGGTGAGTGCAACGGTGACCGGTATTAACAGCACCCGTGAAACCATCCGCGAGACGGAAAAACGGATTAAGCGTTTGGGTGAACGTTCGCAGGAAATTTCTTCTGTGGTGGGCATCATTAACACCATCGCGGAACGTACACACATTTTGGCGTTGAATGCGTCCATGCACGCGGCCTCTGCGGGTGAAGCGGGTCGCGGCTTCGCGGTGGTTGCGGAGGAGGTGCAGCGTCTGGCGGAAAGCTCACGTCAAGCAACGGCGCAAATTGCCACGCTGGTTAACAACATCCAAATGGAAACAGCGGATACGGTAACGACCATGAACTCCGCGATTAGTCAGGTGGTGGATGGTTCACGATTGGCCGAACAGGCGGGTGAACAAATGAAACTGACCCAAACCACAACCGCTGACTTGGTGGATTCTGTGCGCCAGATTGCCGCGAGTTCCCATGAACAGGCGAAGTTGTCGAATGAATTGCTGGTGCGTTCCGCCGAGATTCGTAAGAGTACGGAGAAAACCAGTCAGGAATTGACGGAGCAGTCTGTGGAAACCGAGAATCTGGTGGAGTACGCACGGGCGTTGCTGGGATCGGTTCGCGTTTTCAAACTACCGGCGTAATGAAAGCCTAATCCTGAAGGGAATACCGTGGATTTGGAAATTCTGAACAACTTGAACAACTCAGTAGCCGAGATTCTCGCTGCGGCAGAACAGCAAGGGTTGCTGGGTATGCAGGAGGTCTGCATGGTTGTTCAGCAAAATATCCCTCTGTTGATGGAGCGGGTAGAGCAAGCGCAGCCCGTCCAAGAGGATGTACTGGAGTTTTTTGTTCCACTGGCACAGGCGTATGAAGCAGCCGATGCCGATACCGCACCCGAAACCGTAGATGTGCTTTTGGATTGCCTCGGCTCCGACGCATGGCCTTTGCCTTTGCCAGCCGATTATCGAGACAGCCTGCGTGAGGTTTTGCTGGCCGATAAGGTAAATGCCGTTGCGGATGCGGATGCGGCTGTAGCCCTTGATGATGCAGAAGTAGATGCTATTGAAATAGAAGCAATTCCTACAGAGGTGGCTTCATCGGTAGAGCAGCCGATAGAGGAACAATCCATCACGCAGGAGCTGATTGATATGCTGGCGGGGGAAATTACCCGCCTGTGTCCTGAGCTAGAGCATTTGCTCGCAGCCATCAACAACACCGAGCAAGAGCCAACCGAAGAGAGCATGGAAGCATTCGCTAACTATGTCGAATTGGTGGAGCGTCTGAGCATTGCCAGCGATGCAGTCGGTTTGCCCAGCTTGAAAGCATGGTTTGACCTGTTGCACGGTTGTGTAGCGAGTAGCGGCGGGTTGGGCTTAACCTCGGTGCAACATTCGGTATTGTCTTTGATGCCGATGGCGGTTCTGGCATACCTTGCCGCGCCTACAGATAGCAGTGCGGCTGAAGGTTTGTTGGAGATTGTGCGAGGGGATACGTGGGGCGATATATGTCCCGCGCTGGAATTGCACCGGCTACAGTCTGCGTTACCTCGGGTGCGTGTGACCCGTGAGATCGATTCGCTTCCCGCACGGCAGGCGCAAGCCCATCCTGAAGACGTGTCTCTGGCCATTCCTGATGACATCAATCAGGATTTGTTGGATGGGTTGTTGCAAGAATTACCGATGCAGACCGCCGACTTTACGGCAGCTATTCAGCATATTGCGACGGGCAATGGAACGATTGCGGATATTGACGTTGCCAAACGTGCTGCACACACCCTCAAAGGCGCTGCGAATACCGTCGGTATCAAGGGTATCGCCAACTTAACGCACCATGTGGAAGATATTTTTGTGGCGTTGAGTAAGCACCATGTCTTACCCGGTCGCAATATGGCGCAGATGTTGGTTCATGCAGGCGATTGTTTGGAAGCGATGAGTGAGGCGGTTGCCGCCAATGGCCCTGCCCCCGATGAGGCACTGGATATTTTGCAAGAAGTCTTGGATTGGGCGAATCGTATCGACCATGAAGGGATTCCAGAAGACGATACGCCCGTTGTTTCTACTGTGAAACAATCGATAGAACCACTTGCAGCACAGCTCCAAGCCGCTGCACCTTCTCCAGCCCCCGAAGCGGGAGCAGCCGGTGGAACCACGGAAAGCATGGTTCGGGTATCGGCGAGCCTGATTGATGAATTGCTGCGCTTGGTAGGTGAAACGATTATTTCGACGGGTCAAGTGCGTGAGCGTTTGCAGCGTTTGGAACATCAAAATCGGGATATTCAGGAGCAAAACAAGGTGTTTCTCCAGCTCGCTGCCAAGTTGGAGCAGCAAGTGGATATGCGCGGCCTCACAGAGGGAAGCCACACCAGCCAGCACGGTGCAGATTTTGACCCGCTGGAATTTGAACATTACAGCGAATTGCACACCATCAGCCGCCAGCTCATTGAAGTGGCGACCGATAGCAACGAATTTTCAGCGCAAGTTAAAACCGAGTTGAGCAAACTGGCGGAGGTGGTGAACGTCCAAAACCGTTTGCACGACGAAACGCAAAACGCCATGATGCGTTTGCGGATGTTGCCCGTGTCCACCATTGTCTCGCGCTTGCAACGCTCGGTGCGGCAAACCAGCCGTTTGGTGGAAAAAGAAGTGGCTCTTACGGTGCTGGGTGCTGACACGATGGTGGATGCCAACATCTTGAATGAGTTGGTAGACCCCTTGATGCACATGCTGCGTAACGCGATTGATCACGGTATTGAATCCACCGAAAAGCGTTTGGCGGCGGGTAAAAATGGCGAAGGGCATATCGTTTTGCAATTCCTGCGGGAAGGCAATCAGATCGTGGTGCGCTGTCGGGATGACGGTGCGGGCGTGGATGTGGATGCCGTGCGCCGTAAAGCACAAAATAATGGCTTGATTGCACCCGATGCACGCCTGCCAGAGGATGAATTGGTGCGTTTGGTATTGGCTCCCGGATTTTCGACACGCAATGAACCCACGCAGGTATCAGGGCGTGGCGTGGGTTTGGATGTGGTGTATAGCCGCGTGTTGCAACTCAAGGGTGGTTTGACACTGCGGTCTGAGCGCGGACGGGGCTTGGAAGTGGTATTGAATCTACCAGCCACCCTGATTTCGACCCATGCGCTTTTGGTGACTGCCCAAACACAGACATTTGCGGTTTCCAGCTACGGTGTTCAAGACATTCGTTATGTGATGCCGAATGAATTACAGCTCGTTGGTTCGCAGCAATTTTTCCGCATGGGCAACGAGTTGTTGCCGCTGATGCACCTCGATAAACTCCTGAACTTTATTGATACCAAGGCGGTGGACGAAACCGAAGACGGGGGATTCCCCGCCCTGTTGGTCAAAGACGATACGGGCTTGGTGCGTGCGGTGCGGGTACAGCAGATTATGGATAGCCGCAACTTGGTGGTGAAAGGTTTGGGGCGTTTTGTACCCAAGCCCCACGGTGTAGTGGGTGCAACCATTTTGGGTGATGGTAGCGTGGTAGCCGTGATTGACATTCCGGAGCTGATCCGTAAACCGACTCGCCAAACCGTTCATTCGCACCATGTCGGTGGTTTGCACGATGCCCGAAACGATGGTGGACGTGCAGCGGCCTTGCGGCGCACCGCCTTGGTGGTGGATGATTCTTTATCCGCACGGCGTGCAACCATCCAGTTTATGAAAGATTCGGGGTTTGACGTGCGGGGTGCGATCGATGGCATCGAGGCGATTGAAATTCTGACCAAGTGGAAGCCTAGCATCTTGTTGGTGGACATGGAAATGCCGCGCATGAATGGTTTGGATTTGACCGCGCACGTTCGGGCGCAGGCTGATATGGCACATATCCCTATCATCATGATTACTTCGCGCTCTACCGAGAAGCACCGTAGTCAGGCCAAGGCAGCGGGTGTGAATGTCTACCTCACGAAACCGTTTAGTGAGGAAGATTTATTGGAACACCTCGCCCAATTAACGGGTTCTTAAACAGGTGACCAATAGGTGTTGAATCCATGAACCCCACGCATCCCATCCACCGCAACTCTGCTGAGTTTGCTTTTTTGCGTCTGGGTGCAACCCGTTTGCTGCTTCCGCGTGCCGATGTGCGTATTCTGGAACTGGCTTTCGATGTCGATGTGCGACCCAAATCCCCAGCTCGCGGTGTAGGGTGGGTGACCGTTCCCGGCCATCCGCCGTGTCCGGTGTTTTGTTGTACGGATGGGTTGGAATGGTTGTCGGTCATGCGCACCGATTTACCGGTTTGTGCGGTGTTGACGGATCACCATGGGCAAGATTTTGGGGTATTGTGTTCAGAGATGGTGATGGCAGACCGTAATCGTTTGCTGTTTTCCCCCGTTCCATTGGCGATGCGTTGTCCCTCTCAGCCTTTTGAGCAACTGGCAACCGATGGCCACGAAGTGTTTTGCGTGACATCGGCCCAGCACCTGTCGCTTGCTTTGATGCCGAAAGGAATGCTATGAAGTGGGATGCGTGGTTGCTGAACTTTGGAAACCAAAACCGTGCTGTCGTGGGATGGCGTGAATTGCTGCATTTGATTCCAGAGGCAACATCGCAAACCATTCCCCAAACGCCTTCGCATTGCAGCAAGGTACTGAATTGGCAAAATCGAATTATCCCGATATGGGATATGGGTGCATGGCTCACTGCCGATGCAATGCCCGATTCGGGTAATACAGCAGTGTTGGTGGGGTATCAACTGCAAGCAGGTGCTACGCCCCAGCTGGGTGCTTTGATGTTGATCGAGCCACCAGTGCGCATTAGCATTGCCACCGATCAAGGCTGTCCAGCCCCATCCAGTCTCTCGCCTTGGCGGGAGGTCGCAAGCGCCTTTCTGATGTATGAAGAAGAGGCGTTGGCGGTTCTGGATTTACGGCATCTTTTTTCGGGTCAAGTCGCCCCTAAAAAACAAAACCGCGTGGCTTATTAGGATCAGCGGGGGGAGCCGGTGCTTCCTCCACTGGGCTGGGTTCGGGCGCGATTTCTTGGGGTTTGGGTTCTTCCCGCTTTTTCACGGCAACCAAGGGCGAAGGCTCGGCATTCTTGTAACCCGTTGGTAGTGTGGAGCGTGTGGGATAACCCGCTGCACTGAGGTATTGCTGCCATTCATCGCTCGCAAATCCCCGCAGTTTTTGCTTCCCTACGGTGAGATACGGCAGACTATCGTCCCCCATTTGCTGCTTGAGCGCGTCCACATCGTCTCGCGTGGTGACGGTGCGTTCGGTGAAGGGAATGCCGCGTGCATTGAGCAGGCTGCGTCCCCCATCACACGGCGTGCAAGAATTACCGGAATACAGCACGACCGGATATTTACCCACCGCTTGCCGCAGTTGATACGGTAGTGTGGTGGTATTTGCATTTGCATTTGCATTGGCATTTGCCTTGGTCAGAGGAGCGGCTCCGGTGGCAAGGGGGCGATCGGAGTACGTTACCGTTCCATCGGGTGCGACGATGCGATACAGCGATTGGGCATGGGCGTGCATGGACACCATACCCCAACAAATCAATCCCAGCGTTCCTACAAGCGTCCCCAATTTTTTCATTGCGTCATACCTTGATGGCGTAAGAGTGCATCCAATGAAGGCTCGCGCCCCCGAAACGCTTTGAATGATTCCATCGCTGGACGGCTTCCACCCGCTTCCAAAATACATTGGCGATAACGCAAACTGGTTTCAGAACTGGGCAATCCACTGGCATCGGTGGTTTCTTCAAAAGCGGCATAGGCATCGGCACTCAACACTTCTGCCCACTTGTAGCTATAGTAACCTGCGGCATATCCCCCCGCAAAGATGTGGGTAAAGGTGTTGGCGGTGCGGCTCCACAGGGGTGGGTGCATCACGGCTACTTCATCGCGCACTTGGGTTAGCAGGGGCAGGAAATCATCGGCGGGTGTGTGTTCGCTGTGCAGCAGTATGTCGAATAGGGAAAATTCGATTTGGCGCAGGGTTTGCAAGCCGCTTTGGTAATTCTTCGCTGCCAGCATTTTGTCGAACAGGGTGCGGGGGAGTGGCGCACCGGTTTTGACATGGGCGGTCATGTGTTCCAGCACACTCCATTCCCAGCAGAAGTTTTCCATGAACTGGCTGGGCAATTCCACTGCATCCCATTCCACGCCGGAGATACCCGCTACATCCATTTCATTCACTTGGGTGAGCAAGTGGTGCAGACCATGCCCGCATTCGTGGAACAGGGTAATCACATCATCGTGTGACAACAGGGTTTCGCCGAAATTGCAGACTAAATGCGCGACGGGTGTTTGCAGTTGTCCGGTATCAGGACGCAGCCAGCGGCTACGCACCACATCCATCCACGCACCGCCGCGTTTACCATTGCGGGCGGTGGGATCAAGGTAGAACTGGCCTACGAGTGTTCCATTGCGTTCAATGCGGTAAAACTTCACATCCGAATGCCAAACCGAAGCCGATTCTTCTTGAATCCGCACATCAAACAAGCGTTCAACGATGCGGAATAAACCGTCCAACACTTTGGGCAGGGTGAAGTATTCTTTGACTTCTTGCTCACTGTAGGCGTAACGCGCTTCTTTGAGTTTCTCGCCGATGTACGCCCAATCCCATGCTTGGGGATTTTGGATATTCAGGTTTTCAGCGGCGAATTGGCGCAAATCGGCCAAATCTTTCTCGGCAAAGGGACGGGCTTTTTTTGCCAAATCGCGCAAGAACGCAATGACCGCATCGGGCGACGAAGCCATTTTCGGTACGAGCGAGAGCGATGCAAAATTCGGGTAACCCAGCAGCATTGCCTCTTCTTGCCGTAAGCCAAGAATGTGGTGAATGACGGAGGTATTGTCCCATCCGTTCTGGCTTTCATCGGCTTGCTCGGACGCGCGGGTCACGTAGGCGCGGTAGAGTTTGGCACGCAGTTCGCTGCTGTGGGCAAATTGCATCACGGGCAGGTAGCAGGGCATTTTCAGGCTGAGTTTGTAGCCTTCTTTTCCATCGGCTTGGGCGGCGGCTTGCGTGGATTGCAGTACGTCCTCGGGGATGCCTTGCACTTCTTCGGCGGTTGCGTAATAGGCGAAGGCATCGGTAGCATCCAGCGTGTTCTCGCTGAATTTTTGACCGAGTGCGGCTTGCAATTCTTGAATTTCAGCAAAACGGGTACGGGGTTCGCCCACCAGTTCCGCACCACCCAGCACGAAATTGCGCATGGCGTTGTGGTGGGCTTGGCGCTGTTCGGCATTCAGGGTAGAAGGTTCAATCGCTTTGTATTTGGCGTACAGGCGCTCATCCGCACCCAGACGTGTCCAAAATTCGGTAACGGCGGGCAAGGTAGCGTTGTAGGCGGCACGCAGCGTAGGGGTATCGGCAACCGAATTCAGGTGATTGACCGCGCTCCATGCGGTGCTGAGTCGCTCGGTGGCCACATCCAGTACGCGGGAAATGGCTGTCCATTCCGCTGGAAAATCGGCAGCGGTGACGGTTTCCAAAGCGGCATCGGCCTGCGCCAGCAGCGCCTTCATCCCGGGGGTAACGTGTTCGGGGCGGATGGCATCAAAGCGAGGCAACTGCGCGGTATCCAGCAGCGGGTTGTGGGGAACGCGCTCGGCAGCTTCCAAGGTATTGACCAACAGCATGGTAATCGTCATCGGCCCTACGCCACCCGGAACGGGGGTGATGTAACCCGCCACTTCGCGCACACCAGAAAAATCCACATCGCCGCAGAGTTTGCCTTCATCGTTGCGGTTCATGCCCACATCCAATACCACCGCACCGGGTTTGACCATGTCGGCGGTCAAAATGTTGCGCTTACCCACAGCGGCTACGATGACATCGGCTTGCAACGTCATGGCCTTCAAATTGGGCGTGGCACTGTGGCAGATGGTGACGGTGGCATTTTGTTGCAATAACATGAGCGCCATCGGTTTGCCGACGATATTGCTGCGCCCAATCACCACCGCGTGTTTGCCGCGTAGTGGGTAGCCGATGCTTTCCAGCATCTTCATGCAGCCGTAGGGTGTGCAAGGCCAAAATCCGGGTTGCCCTACCATGAGCGCACCCGCGCTGGCAACGTGGAAACCGTCCACGTCTTTGGCGGGGGAGATGGATTCGATCACCTTTTGCGCATCAATGTGCGGTGGCAGCGGCAATTGCACCAAAATGCCGTGGATGGTGGGGTCGTTGTTCAGCGCGTCGATACGGGCGAGCAAATCGGCTTCTGAGAGCGTGGCCTCGTACTTTTCCAGTACCGAATGCAAACCCGCATCGGTACAGGCTTTCACTTTGTTGCGGACATAGACCTGAGAGGCGGGATTGTCCCCCACCAACACCACCGCCAAACCCGGCGTGATACCTTGGGCTACGAGGGCTGCGGTGCGGCGTGCAACCTCGGCACGCAGTTGCTGGGAAAGGGCGTTTCCATCAATCAGTTGGGCAGGGGAATTCATGCGTTCAAAGGTCAAAAATTTTTAAGGTTTGGGAATGGTCGCGCCGAGTGCAACACGCAATAAATCGGCAACGGTATTGGCTCCGAGCTTTTCCATGATGTTGGCACGGTGCGCTTCGACGGTTTTGATGCTGATGCCCAAATCGTCGGCAATTTGTTTGTTGAGGCGACCGGCGACGATGCGCTCCATCACCTGCGATTCCCGCAGCGTGAGTTTGGAGAGCAGTGCATCGCGGCTGGCGGCACTTTGTGAATCGGCAAACGACTCTTTGGCATGGGCAAACATGCGTTCGACCAGCTCGACCAACTGTTCTTCATGAAAGGGTTTCTGGATGAAATCCATCGCGCCTTTTTTCATGGTGTCCACTGCCATCGGCACATCACCATGTCCGGTGATGAAAACAATGGGAAGGGGGGAACGCATGGCGATCAAGCGATCTTGCAGCTCCAATCCACTCATGCCATTCATGCGAATGTCGGCAATTAAGCACGCCACCTCGCGGGGGTCATAGCGGTTGAGGAATGATTCTGCGGAGTCAAAACAACGCGCCCTAAAGCCTTTGCCTTCTAATAGCCACTGGATGGAATCACGGACGGCTTCATCGTCATCAACGATGTAAACCGTCCCTTTTTTGGGAATTAAACTCATGACACTTTCCTAAGCAACAACCGGTATCCAAAAGGAGAACCGACAGCCCGATATATCCGTGCCATTGTAGAGGTTCTCGGCATTCATACGTCCTCGGTGCGATTCGATGATGGATCGGCATAGACTTAAACCAATCCCCATACCATCGGCTTTGGTGGAATAGAACGCTTCATAGAGCCGCTCCTGCACTTCGCTCGACAGCCCTTGCCCTGAATCTTGCACGGTAAATTCGATGGTGGATTTGCCATCGACCATTTTGGGAACGACCCGTAACTCGATATTGCGATCAGAACGCGGGCGGTGCGCCATGTGAATCGACTGCGCGGCATTGCGCAGCAGGTTGATAAGCACTTGTTCGATCAAAATTGGATCGACCATCAAAAGGGGCAAGCGTGCCGCCACGTAATGGCTGAAACGTACATTGAAGCGGCGCATTTCAATTTCTGCCAATTCAATCGCTTCATTCACAATCACCGTGACTTCGGACGGCGTGCGATTGGGTTCGCTGCGCTTCACGAAGGTGCGAATGCGGTGAATAATCTGCCCCGCCCGTTGCGCTTGGCGTGCGGTTTTCTCCAAGGCATTGAGCAAATCTTCTTGCGTGATTTGGTCAGCGCGAATGCGGGAAACCATGCCGTTGCAATAATTGTTGATGGCAGTCAGCGGTTGATTCAATTCGTGGGCGACGCTGGAGGCCATTTCCCCCATCGTGATCAAGCGGCTGGCGGTTTGGGCGCGTTCGGCTTGAATGGCGGCTTGTTCTTCGGAAAGCCGTCGCGCGGTGATGTCGGTGGCAATGACCATTTGCGCCAATCGCCCATCGACCCAACTCAAATAACGCGAACGTACTTCCAGCCATTTGCTTAAAGCGGGGATGAAAATCTCAGTATCCCCGCCGCCATCGGAGTCGGATAAATTCGCCAGCGGTAAGCCCGCTAAAAAATCGACATGATCGTGTGCCTCATCGTGTACCGAACCCGCTTGCACCAAGAGCTGTAAATGCCCATTGACCTCGGCTCCAAACCATTGGCGATAGAGTTTGTTGGCAAATAAAATTTCATTGCCCCCCAAGGGTGCGACCGAGATAGACGCATCCAACGCCTCCAGCACGGTCGTGAAACGCTGGTGCGATGCGGCAAGCTGGTCGCGCACGCGGTTGGGTTCGGTAATATCGGTCATGGAAGTCATCCAGCCCGTTTGCTTGCCCGTGGCATCCACCAGCGGCGACACATAGAGCCGTGAATCAAACAAAGCCCCATTTTTGCGTTTGACTTGTACTTGGATGCCGCTGGGGTTGGTCATGCCATTGAGTTCATCGGTAAGCAACTGGTGCAACCGGTCTTTATCCCTTTCGGGCCAGTAGGGAAAGGGTGGTAACGCACCGACCAATTCTTCTTCACTCCAACCCGTCATTTGGCAGAAAGCGGGATTCACGTAGGTGATGCGCCCTTGAAAATCCATCGCCCGCATTCCGGTCAGCATGGAGTTTTCCATGGCACGCCGAAAAGCGGTTTCTTGTTCCAATACCTGCTGGGTTTGCATCCGCCGACGGGTGTGTTGCCAGTTGGCGATGAGCATCCACGCCGTCAAAATGGTGAGGGTGACCACCAGCCAAAATAATCCGTTATGGAACATTCCACCCCGCGCCGTCGGATAGACCTGCCCCAAAATGAGGATGCGTTCATTGCTCAAATCCATGTGCATGGTGTGTACGTGGGGGCTGTGAACGGATGCAATGGCACTCCCTGCTAATAAATGGTTCTTGGTGTCGTAGAGCGCGATGGCGTAACGGGATGCCACATCGTGCGGGATGCCGTACAGGTACAACGCCCCAACAGGACATTCGGCCAACAGCACACCGACCACATGATTCCGCGTGATCAACGGGATATAGAGTTGTACGAATTGCGTACTCCCCGCTACTGGAGGCGGTAATAAAGAAAGCGGGGCTTGTGTCTCCCACACTTGCTTTAAGGCATTCGCCACGGCTTCTGAAGCCTCTCCCCCTGATTGCAGGGTGCTACCGCCTGAGGTGTATTTCACACGCTGCTGCTCGTCAAACCACGTTAGCCCTTGTATTTCGGGGTACTGCTGGATCAAATGGAAGGCTCGGGCGTTGAATCCTTCGGCACTGGATTCTTTGCTGGTGATTTCTCGTGCCACACGCACCAACTGTTCTTGGTGTTCGCGCAGACGTAGGCGCAGATTTTGCTGGGCATATTCCACACCCCGCCGCACGGCTTGTTGTTCTTGGGCGGTTTCATCGACGTGGAAGAAAACGAGTGCCGCCACCACCGACATCAAAAATAGCAATACCGCCCCGACCGGAGCCAACATCGCCAACCGATCCTGCCGCTGCGGGTTTTGGCGATGCCACCATGTGCGAATGCGCTGAAGTTGGGTTGAAAAGTACATGGTGGGGAGTGTAAATCGAAGCAATAATCCCTTCCGTAATTTCACATTACAAAATCATGATGCACAACTTGAAATTTCAAAAATCCTGTGTAAAAATGAATGGATAGAAAAATTCCCCCCCAAAACCTCTCATTTGCAGGAGACAAACCATGCCAGAGAAAATTGACCCTATCGCCGATGTGGGCAGCGATATTGACCACCAAGAAACCAAGGAATGGCTGGATGCCCTATCCGCCGTTATCGAAAACGAAGGGCCAGAACGCGCCCACGCTTTGTTGGAGCAACTGCTCGAACACGCGCGTCAAAGCAGTATCGACCTGCCGTTTTCCGCCAACACCGGCTACGTGAACACCATTGAACCGGATCAAGAAGCGCACTGCACTGGCAATATCGCTTTTGAAAAGCGTCTGCGTGCGTATATGCGCTGGAACGCCATGATGATGGTGGTGCGGGCTAATCGCTTGAATCCAGCCGACGGTGGCGATTTGGGGGGACATATCGGGTCGTTTGCGTCGCTGGCTTCGATGCTGGGCGCAGGGTTTAACCATTTCTGGCACGCCGAAAGCCCCAATCATGGTGGCGATTTGCTCTACATTCAGGGTCATAGCGCCCCCGGGATTTACGCCCGCGCCTTCTTGGAAGGCCGCTTGACGGTCGATCAATTGGATCATTTCCGCCAAGAGGTGGATGGAAAAGGTTTGTCGAGCTACCCACACCCCAAATTGATGCCCGAATTTTGGCAATTCCCCACCGTGTCGATGGGCTTGGGGCCGTTGATGGCGATTTACCAAGCGCGTTTTCTGAAGTACCTGCACGCACGCGGTATTGCGAATACGGAAAACCGCAAAGTGTGGGTGTTCTGCGGCGATGGTGAGATGGACGAACCCGAATCCTTGGGCGCGATTGGTTTGGCGGCGCGGGAAAATCTGGACAACCTCGTGTTCGTGGTGAACTGCAACCTGCAACGCTTGGATGGCCCCGTGCGCGGCAACGGCAAAATCGTGCAAGAGTTGGAAGGCGAATTCCGAGGCTCGGGTTGGAACGTTATCAAACTGCTGTGGGGTGCGGGCTGGGACAAATTGCTGGCACGCGATAAAACCGGAAAACTGCGCCAGTTGATGATGGAAGTGCTGGACGGCGATTACCAAGCCTATAAAGCCTACGATGGTGCTTTCTCGCGCAAAAACTTCTTTGGGCGTTACCCTGAAACGCTGAAATTGGTCGAACACATGACCGATGACGAGATCGCCGATCTGCGCCGTGGTGGGCATGAGCCGGAAAAAGTCTACGCTGCTTTCCACGCCGCCAACGCGCACAAAGGCCAGCCGACCGTGTTGCTGATTAAAACCGTCAAAGGCTACGGCATGGGCAAGGCGGGTGAGGCGCGGAATACCGTGCATCAAACCAAAAAGCTGTCGGATGAAGACATTAAATACATCCGCGACCGCTTCAATATCCCGATTCCCGATAGCGAGTTGCACAAACTCCCCTACTACAAGCCCGCTGACGATACGCCCGAAATGCGCTATCTGCACGAACGCCGTGCCGCGCTGGGTGGCTATTTGCCGCACCGCCGCAGCAAAGCCGATGAGCATTTCACCGTGCCGTCGTTGGAAACATTCAAGGCCGTGCTAGAACCCACCGCCGAAGGCCGCGAAATCAGCACCACGCAAGCCTATGTGCGCTTCCTCACGCAGTTGTTGCGCGATAAAGCCTTGGGCGAACGGGTTGTGCCGATTTTGGTCGATGAAGCACGTACCTTCGGCATGGAAGGTTTGTTCCGCCAAATCGGAATTTACAACCCCAAAGGTCAGCTTTACACGCCAGTCGATAAAGATCAGGTGATGTACTACCGCGAAGACAAAGCCGGACAAATCCTGCAAGAAGGCATCAACGAAGCCGGCGGTATGGCGAGCTGGATCGCGGCGGCAACCTCGTATTCGACCAATAACCGGATCATGGTTCCGTTTTACGTGTATTACTCGATGTTCGGATTCCAGCGCATTGGCGATTTGGCATGGGCAGCGGGCGATATGCAGGCGCGGGGCTTCTTGTTGGGCGGCACATCGGGACGCACTACGCTCAACGGCGAAGGCTTGCAGCACGAAGATGGACACAGCCACATTCTGGCGGGCACGATTCCAAACTGCATCAGCTACGACCCGACCTTTGCCCACGAAGTGGCGGTGATTCTGCACCACGGTTTGAAACGCATGGTGGAACGCCAAGAGAATGTTTACTTCTACATCACCTTGCTGAATGAAAACTACCCCATGCCCGGCCTGACCGAAGGCACGGAAGAGCAAATCATCAAAGGGATGTATGTGTGCAAGGAAGGCCCACAGCTTTTGCATAACGTGCAGTTGCTGGGTTCGGGTTCGATTCTGCGCGAATCGTTGGCGGCACAGCAATTGTTGGCGGTGGATTGGGGCATCGGCTCGAACGTCTGGAGCTGTCCCAGCTTCAACGAATTGGCACGCGAGGGGCAAGATTGCGAACGCTGGAATCTCTTGCATCCGCTGGAAACGCCGCGCCAATCGTTCGTTACACAGCAACTCGCGCCCCACGCTGGCCCCGTGATTTGCTCGACCGACTACATGAAAAACTACGGCGAGCAAATCCGCGCCTTCATTCCATCCGGTCGCACCTACAAAGTGCTGGGAACGGATGGATTCGGCCGCAGCGATTTCCGCTTCAAACTGCGCGAACACTTCGAGATTAACCGCCATTACATCGTGGTTGCGGCGCTCAAATCGCTGGCGGATGAGGGGCGTATTCCCGCCGTGCAAGTCGCGCAGGCGATTGAAAAATATGGCATCCAAACCGAAGCCATCAACCCGCTGTACGCCTAATTCGGAACACACCCCATACGCAAGGAGAATTTACGATGTCCCTTATTGAAGTTCGGGTTCCCGATATTGGCGACTTTTCGGATGTGGCGGTGATTGAATTGCTCGTGAAAGCGGGCGATACCATTGCCGTGGATCAAAGCCTGATGACCGTGGAGAGCGATAAAGCCTCGATGGAAATTCCCAGCAGCCACGCAGGGGTGGTGAAGGAATTGAAAATCAAGCTTGGCGACCGTGTGAGCGAAGGTTCAGTCGTGTTGATGCTGGAAGCAGTGAGAGCCGTTCCTGCCGCATCTGCACCTGCCGTTGAAACACCAAAAACGGCTCCAGCGCCCGCTGCACCTGCACCATCCGCAGCGCCAGCACCTGCTGTACCCGCATTGCCTGCATCGCCCACCAACCCCAATCCGGCGAAACTGCCGCACGCTTCCCCATCGGTGCGAAAATTTGCCCGTGAACTGGGTGTGCCGCTGACCGAGGTCAAAGGCACGGGGCATAAAGGCCGTATCACGCAAGAAGATGTGCAAAACTTCACCAAAGCGGTGATGGCAGGCACGGCGCAAACCCAAGCGATTGCGGCGGTTACCGCAGCAGCCAAAGCCAGCGCGGGCAACGATGGTGCGGGGCTGGGATTGATTCCGTGGCCGAAAGTCGATTTCGCCAAATTCGGCGCGATTGAACGCAAAGAACTCGGTCGTATCCAAAAAATCAGCGGCGCGAATTTGCTGCGCAATGCCGTGATGATTCCGGCGGTCACGTCGCATGATGATGCCGACATCACCGAATTGGAAGCCTTCCGCCTGCTTTTGAACAAGGAAAACGAAAAATCGGGTACAAAAGTAACGATGCTCGCGTTCCTCATCAAGGCGTGCGTATCGGCATTGAAGAAATTCCCGCAGTTCAACAGCAGCTTGGATGGCGATGCGTTGGTACTGAAGCAGTATTACCACATCGGTTTTGCTGCTGATACGCCCAACGGTTTGATGGTTCCGGTGCTGAAGGATGCCGATAAAAAAGGCGTTTTGCAAATCAGCCAAGAAATGAACGAGCTGGCGAAAAAAGCGCGTGACGGTAAATTGAGTCCAGCGGAAATGAGCGGAGCCAGTTTCACGATTTCCAGCCTCGGCGGGATTGGTGGACGTTACTTTACGCCCATCATCAACGCGCCGGAAGTGGCGATTCTGGGCGTGTGCAAGAGCCAGATCGAACCCGTGTGGATGGATGGAAAGAACGGCAAAGAATTCACACCGCGCCTGATGTTGCCGCTGTCTTTGACGTGGGATCACCGCGTGATTGATGGTGCGGCGGCGGCGCGCTTCAACGTCTATTTGGCGCAAATTTTGGGCGATTTCCGCCGTGTATTGTTGTAAACAAGAAGGGAAATCGTCATGGCTATGTCTGTGAATTGCATTGAAATTAAAGTCCCCGATATTGGCGACTTTTCCGATGTTCGCGTGATTGAGGTGCTGGTCAAGGTGGGCGATACCATTCGGGTCGAGCAAAGCCTGATTACCGTGGAAAGCGATAAAGCCTCGATGGAAATTCCGAGCAGCCACGCGGGTGTGGTCAAGGAAATGAAGGTTCAGCTCGGCGACCGCGTGAGTGAAGGCTCTTTGCTGTTGATGTTGGAAGTGGCGGGGGTTGCGCCCTCACCCCCAACCCCTCTCCCACAAGGAGAGGGGAGTAATGCCAAGGCGGGAACGCTGCCTCCTCCCCCTCTCCCCGTGGGAGAGGGTAGGGGTGAGGGCTACGACCTTCTCGTCCTCGGTGGCGGGCCGGGTGGCTATTCGGCA
>ERZ724508.1030-NODE-1030-length-17768-cov-5.469824_pt1 | contig 17768 bp, 27 predicted proteins | sample MGYA00376041_ERZ724508 | MGnify/ENA primary metagenome ERZ724508 (study PRJEB28724, sample SAMN07190887) | wastewater metagenome | isolation source: effluent of sewage treatment plant in Hong Hong | place: USA: Christiansburg, Virginia | collected 2016-03-01 ...
AGTATCTACTTGATTAGTTGCAGCTGATGCTTGGTTCAATGCTTAGTAAAGTAAATGAATTACTTGTTCCCGATGTGTCTACATAGGAAATTCCAGCATCAACCAACGGATTGTTTATCATTGCCACATTTACGCCCAAAGTTCCGATGCAGGCGTTGGCTGAAAGCGTAAATGTGAGTATTAAACTAGTGGTTGCCTTGCTTTTAACAGCGACCGTAAAGCTAACTGTTTGCCCAGTTCCAGTCTGCGGACATGTTTGTTGGATTTCTGTGTAGCCTATGTTGACTTCATTTATTACCAATCGCAACATTGTAGGTTGACACATCCATTGCCTTCGAGAATGTTACTGTTCGATCAAGTGTTTGAGCACTACCACATCCTGCCATGTTGAGATTCAATGTTGCAGAATCTACATCAATGTGTATGTACCTGCCCAGAAGTCTCTGAAGCAACCGTTGGGGCAAGGGCCCATGCCAGCCCATCCACTGAACGTGGAAAGACTATAGATAGCAGTCAGCACCGTGAGGAACACCACGAGTCGAGACATTGTAGGTAGAATATATATTAGATAATGGTGGCTAAGTTGGAATGGCTATCGCTGCTGTATGGTATTCTAGAATAACTCTCAAGGCAAAATGAACACCATTAAAATTGGCGAGACCGATCGCTGCAACATCGATCACTTTCGAATCTGAGGATATTTACTACATCAGTATCATGCTGAATGTAGGGATTGAAGCTACAGTAATTCATTTGAACACTCATCAAGCACTTCGTGATGCTGTAACGGCGCTCTTTCAAGTTGTGTGGTGGGTATCGTCAACATAAAGATGAGAAGCAGCTGCTTTTAGTCTTTCCCACCGATGGTTCGACCACTACTGGCTTGCCTGTAGGTTTCACAGAGATATCCATCGAGATACGCTCTTCAGGGATCACCTCAACCTTCCTCTTAGTCTCTACAACAGAGGTCTAAATCTCGCTTTTTAGACTGTTGTTAATGTTTGCCTGCATCTCCATGGCATCTACGCCTTTTAAACTATCCTTTGTCTTGAGAGAAGGGGTGGTTACTGGCGTCATCGAAGGTTTTGCGGCGGGTTGTTTAATGGCTGCTTCCTTATTCTTCACAAAAATAGCAAGACTCTCGATCTTCAAGTCCACCATCTTCTGTGAGGCATCGAATGGAGGCATGTCCATCTTAGGCCGACCTGACTTCTTTGTCAGTCGAATGCTGTAGAGACTGAGGTCAGGCTATAACTCAATCCCGTGTTCCCGATATTCTTCGTTAAACATGTCCAACGAACGAAGCACTCCTTGAGCTACAGTATAGTCAGCCACCAGAGAGATCTGTACCTTCGGTGGGCCCTATTTGCCTGGCACATCAATGTCAAAGTAGAATGTGTAAAGCTTTTCGGATGCAGTTTGATTGGCTTAGGCCTGTAGTACTTGATGAGCCGTTCCAAACGTAAAGTTGTTTCCCCGTGACCTCTCTGACTTATTTGTACGAGGCGTTCGAATCTTTTCAGTGAGTTTGCTGCCTACGTCTAAGCCCATCACTACCTTTAGGAGTTTGCATGATAGCCAATATAATAGTGTGATTAATTGATACATCCGGGCGCCTCGGCAGAACTGCTCATGGAACTCATGGACGAACTCAGGTAAGAATACACTGCTAAGCATAATGAATCATTGCTTCAACAGATCGAGGAGAAGCAGCCAACTTGCTTCCTTGGCACCGAGTCTGTTTGATCATACCCTATCAGAGTTTACTTTTTAGGGCGGGTCTGGAAATCGACTGATATTTTCTAATCTATGTCCTCGGCCTCCTCGCGGTCATGATTTTTGGATTAATCAACTTTTGTTGGGGTCTCGCTTGTCTTAAACTTCGGAGAGTTGGTCTCTACTCCCTTATCCCTCAGATCGGACTCTGTAATCTCAGTCTGCGGAGTCAGCTCTTGGTGTTTATCTTTCAATAATTTAATAGCCTCCTTCTTCTTGATTTGAACAGATAGGGTGTCGATCTTCACATCGACGATCTTGTAGTTGGGGTCGAAGCAAGGCATATCTAATTTTGGCTTCCCATTCTTCTTTGGTAGGCGTACTGTATAAAAGCTCATATCAGTCTCAAGCTCAATCCCATGCTCCTTGAGCTCTTCGTTGAGCTTGTCGATTGCCTTGATAGTTGCTTGCGAGACTTTGTAGTCCGCAGTGACTACCACCGTGGTTTTTGGAATAGCTGAAACACTTGGCAATTAAACATCCACATAGAATGTGAATCGCTTTTCTTCATCGAAGCAGACAGGTGTGTGGGCTGTGGTAAATCCATTATGCATCTCTTCGAAGGTCTGCCTTTGCTATGCGGCATTTCCTTGCGGAGTGCGAATCTTTTCGGTGAGTTTGGATGCTGAGTTGACAGATAGCTTACCTTTTGGGGTATGCATGGCGCCAAGCTTGAAATTTCACAGGCAAATATTATAGATTTTCGGACGGCTCCCTCGTATTTTATGCAAATATCGCTAATTCTTGCTCATATTGGTGCGGCAGAATCGAAGGCGTTTAGGGCCCAAGCTACCTAACTCTGTCCCAACGATAAACATGACACTTTTATTGCTGGTCACCTCGGAAAGAGTATTGTGGCAATACCACTAATATTATTTATTGATACCTACTTTATTGGTGTATACATTCAAACCAGCTTGAACTCTAGAATTGCCTGACGAATTTGGCATAAGCCATGTGCATAAATAATATTCTTGCTGAATGCAAAATACGACGAGCTACCGCATCAAGGGTTCCCTCGGTGATATTCCGATTCACGAGGAGTATCTCAACTCATTCCAGAGTACCGATGCAATATAATTCAGTGCTTACCATGAATCGAGCACACTCAAAGCGAAAGGATTCGTAGTCTGAACTCATCAGAGTCGAGTGCCGACTGCCGCAGACAGCCGTCTTCAATGGAGAGATGTACAACCACTAGCTCAAATTCTAACGTGAAATAGATAGGCACCGTATGGACAACGTCAAGGAGATATTGGTACTGCAGTCAGCGCATGAATAGATGATGGCCGCCTTTCGCAGCAAGAGATTCGAAGCACCTGTTGGCAAATGAGACAACCAGTGCCATTCTGTAGCATAGTCATTTCCAAACTTGGACGTAACAAACATAGTCAACAGCGGTAGCTCGTTCTGGGTGTCGACATCGCCTTTGTGAGGTCGCAGTGAATCGCTTTAAGCTCCTGCATCTTGTTCTGCAGAAAGTCGTTATAGCGTCTGAGTCTCTCGTTGGTCTGTTCGTAGTTTTGGATCGTGCCTTTCTGGCATTCACTGGCTTACTGGAGCTTCTCGCATTTGAATACTGTCTGCTTGTACTCATACTGCAACCGCAGGAAGCTTTCAGCATCAAATGCTTCGTCATCGTCCATTGTTGTGGCAATTTTCTTAGTAGTGTCGGTGTGTTCCTCTGCTGAACGTTGCCTATTGCAAAGCAGTTTGTTCTCCTTCAGTACGTTACCGTCGACTGACATTGATAAATAGTCTTGAGTGTCGAAGGGTTAAAGCTCTATTTGGCTGAGCGAGTTGCTCAGCCGAAGGCTTCGACAGACTCCTTTGAGCCTCCCCAGCTCCTCGTTGAGATCCGATATGAGTTGACTGTCCTCTACAATCTTTGCCTTGTAGTTGAGCTTGTCTTTCGCTAGCTCAATATTCTTTCTCTCAGACGTATCGAGACTCCTTCCAAGCTAAATGTTCTCTCGCTGGACATTTTTGAACAGCTGAATGTACTCTCCCATCGTGGAGATGTTGAGTTACTTTAGCACTTCCAGCTTATCATTCTTCAGGGCATCGCATTCCTCTTCCAGGGATTTATAGTCTGCCATAATAATCTCCAAACGCTAAGCGAGATCTCCGTTTCTACCGTTTTCTAACCTCAGCTGGTCTCGAAGTGACTCATTCTCGAGCTCAAGTTCCTCAACCTTCTCAAGGATCTCCCTAATTTCCATTATGTTTTCGATGTTTCGGTCCATCAGCTCGATAACTCTCATTAAGCAAGTTTGAGTTGAGGCCGACTCCTCCAGAATATTCTTTATATGCCTTTCCTTTTTGACACAGTGAACACACGTAAACAGAACGACTCCCAACAGCATCGCATAGTTGGATTTCTGTACCAGCTCCAATCTGAACCTCCGCTTAATCGTCTTGCCAAGATCATTCTCCAAGAACCTTTATAAGAGTCCCAACTGCCTCTGGATGTCGCATTCTCCTTCAGTCAGAGGCTTGAACACCTCTGCATCGACCTCAATAAGCGTGTTGGCGATATGCCCTGTCTTGATAAGTTGTTCAAGGGTGAACACAGGCGAGAGTTCACTGACTGTCGAATTTAGCCATGAGAGTAGGTGCTCGACTGTTTCGGGTTTGTCAAGTTCCGCCAACTGCATTGGTAAGTTTAATAATAAAAATATTAGCAGCTAATTGGGCGGACGAGTTTATGAAATTCGCACCTCACTGAATCCTCCGTCAAGTTGGCTGGCATTCAACCGATTGATCTGGATAAAATCGACGAGACTCTTTGGTTTTGTTCTCCCTTGGTTTACTCAGCCATACGCCAACTAATTCATTTAATAAGATGCAAAGCCAGGCCCATTCACTACCCGAAGAAATGCAGGAACGGTTGCTGAGCCAGCTGTATGCTCTTGCTCAAAACAAAGAAGAGCGTATTCTTGCTGAGAAGGACATTGTGGATATCTGCCGAGCAGCCACAGAGATCCTGAGGAGGGAGCCAATGGTGCTTGAGTTAGGAGCTCCCATTAAAATCTGCGGTACCCACTTGTCTTACAAAGGTGACTTGCACGGACAGTTCGATGACTTAATTCGCATATTCGAGCTAGGACTGTACCCCCCAAAGTCCAATTACCTGTTTTTGGGCAACTATGTTGGTCGAGGACGGATGTCAATTGAGACAGTCTGCACGCTTCTCCTTCTAAAAATCAAGTATCCAGAAAACGTGTTCCTGCTTAGAGGCAACCACTAGTGTGCTCGCATCAACCGCTTTTACGGCTTCTACGATGAATGTAAACACAAGGTAATGAAGGCCGACGTAAGTATTCTGTGCAACTGTGGAAAACCCTCAACGAATGTTTCGACTATCTTCCCCTGTGTGCAATCATTGAGAATAAGGTCTTCTGTATCCATGGAGGGCTGTCATAAGAGCTCAAGAGTATCAGACAAATCTATGAAATCCAGAGACCAGTGCAAATACCAGATAAGGGACTCCTATGCGATTTGATGTGGTCTGATCCCAACCGGGTTGACTTAGGTTGGAAGTAAAACGAAAGAGGAGTGAGCGTCAAGTTCGGAGCAGATATTCTTGGAAAATTTTTATAGGAGAATGAACTTGACCTCATGGTAAGAGGCCACCAGCTAGTTCAGGACGGTTACTAATTCTTCTCTGAACAGCAGCTGGTCACACTCTTCTCAGCACCAAATTATTCAGGATAATTCGACAATGCTGGTGCTTTCATGATTGTGGACGAAGGCCTCAAATGCACATTTCAACTGATGCAGCCAAAGGGAATGAGGCGCATCTACTGAGTTCATGGCTAAATTATTGATCTGACTTGCCGGCAACTTGCCATATTCAATTATACATCTGCCTGTAATGGATCTCATACGAAACGGTGTTGGCAACTCCAAGCAACCAGGCCCGTACCACCTCTCTTATGAAGAGGTCGAGATCCTGTCGAAGACCGAGTCAAGTACCGAATTAACAAACCCAGGCACTGTTTACCTTGTAAAGCGAGTACTCGATAACTGCTACTTTGTATGCAGACGCATAAGGCTCACCGATATGAACCCACAGGAACGCGAAGACGTCAACAAGGAGGTACCCGTTATGCTAGTGCAGGTGGCACTGATGCAGAACATGCGGCATCCCAATATTGTTAAGCTTTTCTAAGTTGTGCACGAGGGTGAGTTCCTGTACTGTGTTCAAGAGTTCTGCGAGGAGGGAGACTTAAACCACCATATCAAGCGACAATCAAAGAAAGGCGAGTTCTTTTCTCAGTAAATCGTTGAGAGCTGGGTGCTACAAGTGCTATTGGCCCTGGAGTACATCCACAACATGAAAATTGTTCATAGGTTCGTGTGTGCTAATGCAGAGATATCAAGGCTTCCAACGTCTTCCTCACCTCGACAGGGAATATCAAAATTGGCTCGTTCAAACTATCGAAGACACTCCAAACTGACAGGTTTGCAACTACCTTTGCAGGGACACCTTCTTATATGAGTCCTGAAATACTAGAAAACAGGCCGTACGACTTTAAGACTGATATTTGGTCTTTAGGGTGCCTTATCTTCGAACTGTGTGCACTGAGACCTGCATTTAGCCCACCCAATCTACTTCAACTTGCGAGCAAGATTATCAAAGGAGAGCCTGAAGGCAGCATTCCCTCCCACTACACCAAAAATCTTTCGGATGTCATAAAGAAATGCCTGCTGAAAAAACCAAGCGATCGCCCTTCAGCAAAATAGCTTCTTCGTAGCCAATATTTTCTGAATGTCATGCAGAGGTTTATCAACAAAAGCGGGCTCGTCTCCGAAAAGGAACAGAAGATTCCAATAAAGAAATTTGGTATCCACAAGAAGTTAAATGACAATAAAAACCAGAAGGTGCCGAAGACTCCCAGCACAAGCGGCCTCAGTAAAAGGAAAGTGCCTACAAGCCAGCTGGCTATCGAATCCAAATCGGAGAAGAAATCTTCAGCGAAGAAATCAGTTGATAGGAAGGGACCAATAACACCCATTATAGAAGGCAAGTCTGAGCTGTCAAAATAGTCAAAGGAACTGCGAAAGAGTCGATCACAGGACCGCCGTAAGTCAATGGACAAGATCAAAAAACCTGTTCACTAAAAGCAGATAATTACAACTCCCAACGTTGGAAAGGTCGAGGGAAAGAAAGTGTCATTACCAACTATCCCAAAACCCTCATCAAAGAAACATCCGCAACTCGCGAAGTCTCATGACATATCAAAGGAGTTTGAGTAGGTGAGTAGGGCAGTCAACTCTGAGATCCAGTCTCCGAGCAAGTAGTATGAGGACGCCCCGGAATAAAATGAGGAAAAACAAACAAAGACCAACTGGATAGATACTGAAGATATTGATTACACCATTTCCATGACCAAAAAGAACCTGGCTGCAGAGCTACAAAATTTTCGGAAGAAAGATGCCAGTTTCGATGAGTAAAATCTTCCCCATGAAAATTCTTCTGGATAAAGGAACATCTTCGAGTCTCTCGTCATCAGAGAAGATGACGATACGGAACTCGAGCAAATGGAGCAAACCGATATCGACGCAAACCGATTGACAATGACAGGCGACGAACTTCCTGAATTGCTGACACAATATAAGAACAAGATGTAGGAAGTCATCCAGGAACTGAACTATCGCTACGGACCCAACATGGAGATCATCATAGAAAGAACCAACGAGTTTGGGTCTGACTAGTTTGCCAAACAAAAGCCCTTGGACACTAGCGAAAGCTGACCTGTTTGCATACACATCTAGAATAATCCAAATTATGAGCAACCTCAACTTCACTGTTGGCTTCAATGTTCCTGCAAAGCCTGTGTATGATGCCTTCATCGACCAGCAGAAGGTCATGACATTCACACGCTCTCCAGCTATCGTCCGCAACGAAGAGAACAGCGAATTCAAGATGCTCGACGGTCGGATATAGGGAAAGTTCCTTCAGCTCAAGCCAGGCAAGTACATTAAAATGGAGTGGAAGTTCAGCGACTGGAAATCAGTATCCATTGTGGAATTAATCTTCCAGGAGTAAGAGGAGGATGAATGCGATCTCATTATCAACCAATCCAAGATTCCTGCTGGCGTAGATGTGGAAAAACTGGAAGGTGGGTGGCGTAACCACATCATACAGCCCATGTCCCAGATCCTCGGTCTACCCCTGAGATGATGCTGTGAATCAATACGATGGTTTATAATTATTGTTTGGTCATGGAGAATGCGAATTCCTTGAAGCGGTTCACGACGATTCATTCCGATCCTCACATGCCGATCGCAACCCAGCAAACTGACATTTCTGACGGTAGGACAGTCTACCCCGAGATTGATTCACCCTCTCGCCGGCTGAATGAGTATAAGCGGAGGGAAGTATCGATCAACCTAAGCACTGAAAGATCAATGAACGTTTAACCGGCGAGCCAGGATAGCTCAGTCAAGAAGATTCTATTGTTTCCAATGCCAGTTAAGCCAGAATCCAAAACCCTTGACCTCTCTATCGGAGATCTGAGTCGCAAGAACACCTAATCAGTACATAGCGATCACCAAAATATCTAAGATGGAGCAGACGACTACTAACAAGGCGAGCAAGTGTCAATGGGAACTGAGGAGTCAGAGGCAAAGGCAATGAAATTTAAGAAGTTTCAGTCTCATACTCAGCTGCCTGCACGTATTGACCACTATCAACCGCAGAGCGAAGCTGAGCTTCGTATGGAGTAGCGATACATTAACACCCTCAACAGAGACCTTAGGTTGAAGCAGGAAGAGGGAGAGCTCATCAGCAAGATGCATGACTACAACGCAAAAAAGGCAAGAATCATCCGAAACTCTCAGACTAAGGTTGAAGCCAAAAAATTGTTCGATAGGAACAAACGGACAGATTAATATGGGGTCAATTACGACTGCAGAAAAGTTGTAGCCAACGCTGAAGGAGGAAGGATGCGATCTTCAGTATCACTTCCACAGATAAGCAGCAGGAGACCTAGCAAAATCATCGATATTTCCACGAAGCAACCAGTCGAAGTTATATCAGTAGCTGAACGGGAGTAGGTTACACTTTCAAGGAGGGATTAGGTTCATAGACTCAGAGAAGATCTTCAGAGTGTTCTCCAATTGACAGGTGTGAACATATCAGATAATTTCCTCAGCAATCTCCTCAAAGGATCACTCTCCTCCACAAAGTTTTACGAAAAGGAACGAAAGAAATACGAGTCGAAGGAGGACTTTGAAGAGGGAATGCAGATGATGAGGATTATAGAAGAGAGCTTCCGCAAGAAGGGTATCGATTTTGATCCGAAATCCCTCAAGAAAGCGTTGATGTCGAACATTTCTGCAACGAAGGAACTTACTAGGTTTCCAGATTCTTCACTCGTTTCCAATCCCTATTACAAGCGTTGGGGGCTGTGATGATGCCTATTTCCTAATTAATTTATCAGTAGCAGTAGTTCAGCGCGATTTATTGTCTTTGTCTATAATTCAACAATGCCGCAGAACGATTACATCGAGCTGCACAAAAAGCGATTCGGTTAGAGACTCGACGCTGAGTAACGCCGAAGGAAGAAGGATGCCAGGCAAGCACATGTGATATCGAGGAAGGCTCAAACACTACGAGGTTTGAAGGCCAAGCTCTTCAACAAGGAGAGGTTTGCAGAGAAGGTTAGGATGAAGAAGCAACTGAAAGCACACGAAGAAAAGGACATTGACGTGAAGGTTGACGAGGTTAAGGAGGGTGCCGTCCCCACCTACCTCATGGATAGGTAGCAAACTGCATCATCTCGCATCCTATCTAACTCAATTAGGCAAAAGAGAAAGGAGAAGGCAGGTAGATGGGCAGTGCCAATTGAAAAGGTCAAACCAATGACCGAAGCGTAAATGTTCGACGTCATTCGCTCGGGTAAGCGAAAGAAGAAGTGTTGGAAGCGTCGTATCAACAAAGTGACATTCGTTGGTGAAAATTTCACCCGTAAGCCACCAAAACACGAAAGGTTTATCAGGCCAAGCGGAATGAGATTCAAGGAAGCCAACGTTACCCACCCAGAATTGAAGACTACCTTCAAACTGGCGATTTTGGGAGTAAAGAAGAACCCACAGTCAAACCTCTACACCTCATTGGGAGTCATCACTAAGGGAACTATCATTGAAGTCAACATCTCCGAGCTGGGACTGGTCACACAGACAGGCAAAGTCATTTGGAGTAAATACGCTCAGGTCACCAATAACCCTGAGTTGGATGGTTGCATCAACTCCGTGCTGCTGGTATGACATGTATGTTGCTGTCATTGTTAATTATGAGTCGCCCAAAAAACGAGTAAATGTTGTTGCTTGGCCAGCATCTTAAAGCCACAACCAAGGACGGGCAGTTGTACGAAGGGGAGATCTACTACTTCAGCGAGGAGGCCGTCGTGCTTAAAGAGCAGCTGGAAGGTAGTGCGAAGTTCACCATGATCAACCTGGAGTGCTTCAATTGTTTTAAGATCACCGAAAAGCTAAGTGCCTCTCAGGTCCATGAGGCAATGCAGATGGAAGTACCCATTCCCCTGGGCAAGCTGCTTTCCGAGTGACAGTGTTTAATATTAATTATATGCAGGCTGGAACTGCGGAGAGACTCAAACGAATAAGCCATAGCCGAAGCAGCAGCCGGGAAGGGAGTTCGAGCAACTTCAACAACGTGCTGCTTCGGGTCGAGCCAAAAGACTCAACGATGCTTCGAAGCAAACTAGAATCCATGGCCAATTCGCTGGGAGCCCTGAAAATTGAGAATAGCAAGCTCCGCGGAGAAAAGGAACAATTGTTTGAGATCAACGGCAAGTATCTGAATAACTTCGAGGTACTTACATGAAGCCAAAATTAGAAAATGTATGAGAGTCGTGCTGAAGTCATCCACCCACGGGTGGCTAACTCGCAAATGAAAACATCAGATGACTATGAGCTCGTTCGAAGCAAGGAGTTCAGCAGTCCACGTTCGTCGCAGCAGTACCTTGGGATGAACTATCGAGGGCTTGTGAGGCACTGCCAACTGCTGCACCAGGAAGTAAGGTAGTGGGTGTTTAACTAAGTACATATCGCAAGCTGGCCAGCGAATTCAACAGCCTGAAGGAGGCACTGAGCAGCACCAAGCACACTTCCATACACGGCCTGGTCGATGAGATCAATAATCTTTCCGAATAGAATAAGAACCTCCGGACAAGCCTCAACCGAGCTGAATTCAACTACCTCAGCACCAAGCAACTCTACGAAGCAACCCTGGACCAAACTAGACAGTTCGAGTCCGAACGCGATCAACACAAGCAGGATATCTTTAAGCTGAGATGCAAACTAACTCGAATAGAGGAGTAGAATTCTCAGCTTCAAAAACTCAACGATCGACAAATCTACTCGCTTGGGGTCAAGTGCAACAGCCTGGAGGGGGAGCTCAGGAAAAGTCAATTAAGAGCAGCCAAGATCTAACATTTGGCCAATCGAAGCAGAATCGAAGCAGTATAGAATACCCATCGAATCAACCGGCAACACCAAAGCTCTTCGTCCCTGACCGCCGGAAAAGTGTCGCCGAACAGAAGCCTGCAGCAGCAGCAGAACTAATTCACTCAGTCGAGATAACTCTACTACGTCCGAGGCGGAACTCAACCCCAATCCAACCACCAAACCAAACGAACCAGCTGCAGAATTACAGTTCGTAAGCACCTTTCTCTCGGCCCTTGATCTTCGGCTTGCCCTGATAACTTAAGGCTAGCAAATATAATACTCCATGAACAAGAAAGACACGAAGACAAACTTCTTCGAGTCCGATGATGACATTTCAGAGGACGAAGAGCAATCACCAGTGGTTAACCTCAAGACAAGTACCATCACAATCCTACTTAGGCAAGCCTTATGAATAGAACTTCGACAGCTATGTCAAGTACTTTAAGGAGTACATTCAAAAGTCCGCAGAGCTCGAATCCGACCTCTTCCACAGCGGTAGCAAGCAGGTCAATCACCCGCTGTTAGACTTCTCTATGATGGTACCCGATCACATTACATCAGAATTACGAAAAGAATATTGGGCTCTTTGATCTGCTGAAGCTCACACCTCGCACAGAACAGATCTTCGAAAGAACAACTGTGCTGTTCAGCTATCTGGAATCAGAGGTCAACAAGATCCGGTAACTCCTTGAATCCTCTCTCCTGGAAAACCTGGTGATGTATGGCGAGCGAGCAGAGAATGTTTAGCTTGCCGAGGGTGAAGCAGAGCTACAAACATCACGCATGATGAGCGTCTACAAACAGATATACGACCTGGTGCGTAAATTGATGAGCTATGTGGAGCACACTATTGTGCAGGTGCACTGTATATTCAACCGCAAGGAACCGCAGTACAAACAACTCTTTAAGAACATGAACCTGTACATGCCGCTGGAAATTGCTGGCAAGGCTCTGAGACTCATCTATCTGGTAGACTGCATAGTCAATAACAACAGCAGTATCCTCGAGCATTGGAACCTTTACAAACGGTTGGTTGTTATGGCCAGAGGCGAACCGGAGAAGTTCGGCATCAACCTGCAAGGAGCAAAGAGAATGGAAAAGCTCACTCGAAGGCTGGATAACACCATCATGTCAGGAAAATGTTTCGAGATAGTCATCGGCATGCAGTTCGATAAATTCTTCGAAACAACTAAAAATGAGCTGGGGGTGTTTAAGAACAACAAGGAAATGAGGGAGTTCATGTAGTTGTACTTTGAAGAGACTTCGAAGAAGCTATCGGAGCAGTTTGGGCTTGCGACTGAAAAGGAAGAACGCACTCGAATGCTTGAGCTCATGTGCATGTATGCCTTCTTCCGAAGGATCTATCCTTCAGATGAATTACGTGATGTTTGGAAGACTCTGTGGGAAAGTCAGCGTCAAATCCCCATTATCGAGGGATACTCCTATATCTGTGTCTACACCAGCGAGTTTCTAACGACTGTATGCCCTTTATCGCGCCCTTCAAAGACTCGTGACCCAAAAGACCCAGAGGTATTCATTAAGGAGTATGTGCAAAAGATTGACCAGCTGGTACCAGCAGACGTTAATAGTCTGTACACGCAATCGTGCATCTGGTTCAGTCGAATGGAGAGTATTGTTACTTCCAATTTCTCAATCAGCAGTGACATCGACAAAGTGAGAGAGAAGACCCCTGATAAGGTCAACGAAATCATTTTGGAAAGGTTAACCAACCGATTGAATCTACTGGTGCAAGGAATATCGCTTATTGCGCAACTCCGTCGTGTAGTCTACGTGTGCATGGTTCTTCACATCAACTAGGGAATTAGCTTCGGAAAGGGGCTACTTGGCTACCTCATTCTGGGGCTAGAGACGATGAAGGCTATCCAGCAACTTTGCAGAGAAAAGGCTGAGGCATTTGATACGACATTGTTGACCAAGCTGGTAGCGAGGGACATTGATCGAGTTATCCGACCAGTTTACGTTCGCATCGAACGTGAAGAATCGTCGAAGAAGAAACCCGAAAAGCTGGAGTTCCTGGCAGCAATGCGAACCATCCTCAGAATCATCTCAGGGCCAATCAGTGAGCTCAAGCTATCGATAATTCGCTACTCGCTGAGCTTCATCTATAAGGGTTTCCTGAAGGATAGCGAAAACGCGGAAGTTCTTCGAGCTATCGAACGCCTTGAATTGGTGAACTACAGGGGAGTGACTCTGGAGAAGTTCGGAGATTGCAGCTTCCTGTACAGCTGCAAGGATATCCTCAGCAGCTTCTTCGAGTATAAACGCAACAACCCCAATACCTGTAAGCGTCTGCAGTTCCTGTTCAACAGCTTCGAGGACAGCGGTGAAATGCTGGAGAAGTGCGCCCACCTGGCGGAACCCCGGGAGGTGTACCTCGACTACAAACAGTTCATCCTGAACAAGTTCGAGAGCTGCTATATGCTTCCCCTGAAGCGATAGATCGAAGACTTCCTGCGCATCAACATCCACTTCATGCTCATCGAGAAGATCGAAGGACAGAACCCTTTCAAATCGGAGTCGAAGGACCTGCTGAAGTTGGTGCACCTCGAAAAATTGCGTATCTTCGACAGCATCATCGACATTAAAACTGAAATTACGAAGAGCTTCAACGAAACATTCTACAACATCAACGTTATCAATATGTACGATATGGAGACCTATCAGCAGATCCGCACTATGGGTAACTATTTGTTTGGGTTGGAGCTGCAGAATGTCTACCTCCCCAGTCAGACCATCGACCAGAACCTCTTCGACATTCTCCAGGTTCTCAGGACGATCCCCACCTTCGTCGAGAGGTTCAAATACAATATGTTCACACAAACCTTCCTGGAGCTCACCGGTGAGGGCAAGCAGATCAGCAGCATCAGCATCCGACAGCTCTCAGACTCCATCAAGACGCACGGCCTTGGTATCCTCTCCACCACCGTCAATGCCTTCTACAAGTACCTCATCAAGTAATAACTGGCTTATGCAGGAAAATCAAAGCGTTCAATAAGTTCTTGTTCGATGACTACATCCAGTCTCCTCTCGCAGCTGAAAAGAACTGGCTGAGAAAGGCTGTTGAAAGAGAGGACTATCCTGGCTACTACCCTTACTAACGGGCTGAGATCTTCTACGACAAGATCAAGAAGCTTGGTCGACTCGAGGATGAGAAGAGCTTTCTGGATAAATTTAGGATCCACATCACTAGTGTTGGTAACGTGTTAGGGTACAGTCTCCCTTGATGTAGGTTTGTTCGGCTTTTGCGTTCGGCTAGTCTCAACTACACCTCCAAAAGCGTGTAGTTCCTGCCCAAGAAGCTGCAGCTCAATGACAACAGTATCGCAGATATTGCAGCCAAGACAACCCTATCGGAGACTTCTGTAGAAGCATGTTAGGAACTTGACGATATCTTCAAGTCGCTCGAGGATTCTTTCACTGACCGCACTGACTACTTATCGGTCCTGGTCAAGAGCTTCCGCAAGATCGCTTCGAAGGAGAACAAACACCTAAAGCAGTTCTATCTGATCATCCCAGCCCTGACCATCAACTACGTTGAGAACACCCTCGTCGGCAAAGAGCAAATCAACAAGCGTATCAGTACGAAGGCATTCATTAGTGACGATGGTTTCGTACTCGGGCTCGCCTACTTCCTCGCGTTGCTCAAACAAAATGAGCACTACCAATCACTACACTGGAAGACTGCGGTTTCCACAAAGTTCAAATACGATATCGAGGAGAATAAGGACTTCACTGAGCGAGTTGACAAGAGCAAGAAAGTCAACGAAGATCTGAACATGCAGAAACAACTATCTCTGAGGATGCTCAACATGCAGAAGGATGAATTCGAACTATTAGACTATACCCTCACTGCAGCAAAGATTCTGTTCAAAGAACAGGAAGAGGAGAAGCAAGCAGAGGCAGAGAAACCAGTTGATGAACCTCAGACAGAACAGCCACTGCCATAGACAGCCTGATAGCAATGACATCGTGTGTTATCTAATATGAGTATTTAAATCAGCTCATATGAAGCTCCAGGAAAGGCTTCAGGACAAGCGAGAGAACTTTCGTGTGAGTATCCGAAGGACCCATAACAATGCGATGTTGAAGAGGCGAAGGGTGGAGATTGTCCAGGAAAGCGACTACGGCAACTGGGTATCAATTCGTATTATGAAGCTTGAACGCGGAAAGCAATTGCTTTACTAACTGACCTGCTTGCTAAACACCTCCTGTTTGGAACCTGCTGATGTATTACTCGTGCTTTCCAGTCTACAAAAGCTGTTGGAGAGGGTTCCGAGTGAGCGCCAATAATCGTTTGTTACATCCGATAACTATCTGCTAGTTACGCGTCAGATTCTGACCCTCTTGAACAGGTTTCTCAAAAATCCCCAGCTTTATTACGACGGGTTCTCCATACTGGCAAACCTCAGCGGGATACCTTCGCTAGCGAACATCGAAACCAGCACTGAATAACTTATGCACAACCCAGTCGTTTACCTCCAATCGGACATGCTAGGCAAGTCTTTAGGAGATTACCTTCAATTCGTTGGTAACGTACTTGCGATGGATAGGTCTGCAAAGTCGGTGAGGCAGCTACTTGAGAGAGGAATCGTCGTGGCACTTCTGAAACTGTTTCGAAGCGAGTACCTCAAGCAATGCTTTCGGCAGACCCTGATGTGGTTCATTCGGATTCTCCTGGAGGCGATCCTCAACTACCATCTGCAGCACTTTGACAGCAACCTCTCAAAGCTGCTGCAAGTGTACAGAGATGAAACCATGAACATCTGCTCGGAGGAGAACACTGATGCAGAAAATTGCGAGTTTCTCACCTAGTCTCTCCGAATCTACATTCGGACGGCGGTGGAACTCAACGAAGACATACCAATCGAAATACTCAACTACATAGAACTAGTTCCACTCAGCAGCGCCATCGTTAAGCTACTGGTTACTCTTACCTTCCAGACCAGCTACTGTCTGTCTGATGTCAGGATTAGACAGCTGGTCAACACTCTATTCGACTGTTCAGTTCCGGATCCAGTTGTGTTTATGTTGCTCAAAAACAATATATGCAACCAACCTTCCTCCCGGTGCCTCATCCTGTAATAACTTCTCCGGAGACGATAGAATGTTCCTCCCATGAAGCTCTACATGTCAACTGGACCAGTCGTCTATCTCTACGAGGTTACTCAATCGGCTGAACTTTCAGCAGCTCCATTGTTAGAGCTGCTCCTGGAGATAATTTAACAGCAGGGAGGCTTAGGAACGTTAGAGGAGTGTGTCGGCTACTTCTGCGAGAAGGAAGACGAGTTCCAGAGTCGACTCGAGTAGCAACAATACATAATCGAGGAGATAAGATAATGACAGTGCTTGTTAACTCTATCAGGTATAGTTACGCTCCAGCTTGGCGATCTTGCTACCGAGGTTCATATAGTCCAGGAGGTGGCGAACTACCACCGGCACTAGCTTCGAGTTGTCCACTTCGTCCTTGTCGTCGTTCAGTAAGCTGCCTTTTATTTACTCCTGCTCGAATTAGTTCTAATAGCCTTTGTTTGCTGCCTTTTCATTCGACTTTCGCTACAGCTCCATACGCTGGAGTACTTTGGCAGAGTACATGGCCAACCTGCCGAGCAATTCGAGTGTTTACTGATAGTTAAGCGACGCCTCTCCTAATTTCTCCTTTTCTTTGATGAGCCCTTTGAACAGCTGTAATGCTTCCTTTAATTGAAGCAGCTTGGGACAGATCTCAAAGTCGCCGATCAGGTGTGTGAATCCTTTTAGTGTAAGCCATTGCTCACGAGCTGTCTCAATCCTGTACTCAGAATACTTGTTGTGATAGTAGGCGAACATCTTCTCGAGTGGCTTGATATACTGCTCCAGATCGTACTTCATGAGCTTCGATTCAAAGAAGTCTCGCACTGCCAGGTTACGTTCCTCAAGTTGATCCCGTTGTTGTATGCTTTGTGCTTGCACCTTCTTCAGCTTGTGTTCAATCTACAACTTGCACCGTTTCTCCTCTTACTCCTTCTTGGCAGCTTGCTCCTTCTTCGCTCGGGCCTTCTACTAACTGAGTGCTAACTGCTCCTTTATCTTACTGTTCTGCTGACTGACGAAACGTTTTGCCCTTGACTTTTTTTGTTCTTGCTCTGACTACTTCTGCTCTTTCTCTTCCTGCTGTTTCTCTTCCTTTCGAGTTTTGTGCTCCTCTAGCACCTTCTTCTGTTCCTCATGGTAACTGTTCCACAACAGCTGCTTTTTCTGGATGTGAGCAGACCGAGCTTATTGCTACTGGGCTAGCTTTTCCTCAGATTATTGTTTCTTCCGAACACGTAGGGTCTATAGTGATTCCTTGAGATTTCTCAAGTGCTATCTACGCTTCACTTCTTTGTCCATCGACACTTTTTCCAAAAACTATTCCTTCTCCCTGAGTTTGCGCAGGAAGTCGTTTTGCACTGTCGAAGATTTGCTTGGATTGAGTAAACTTGACTTGTGCTGCACAAGGTCGATTCTCTTGAATG
>ERZ724508.1031-NODE-1031-length-17759-cov-4.296148_pt1 | contig 17759 bp, 7 predicted proteins | sample MGYA00376041_ERZ724508 | MGnify/ENA primary metagenome ERZ724508 (study PRJEB28724, sample SAMN07190887) | wastewater metagenome | isolation source: effluent of sewage treatment plant in Hong Hong | place: USA: Christiansburg, Virginia | collected 2016-03-01 ...
CGATCATGGCTCGCACCGGCGACGAGCCGACGGTGGAGCAGCTCGAGAAGGAGATCAGCCAACAGATCGAAAATATTTCCTTTCTTGTTCTTCATCCTGTTCTCATATTCGGCCTATTTTCTCATTTTCTTGGGTTTTTTGCTCTATTCTACTTCCTTCATTTCAGGGTCGGGTTGCTCAACTGTGTAGATAACATTTGGATTCATTCTCTTAAACTCAATCACTCCTTATTTCATTTCATTATCTTATTCCTCTATTTTATTTTAGTTTTATTATTCGTGCTCCTATGAGGACTACTCCTACATTCCAACATCATCTTCATTTTTTTGTTCTTCAATTCCATATTTTTGAGTTAAAAAACTGCTTATGGGAGTAAATATTACCTTTTTATTCCTCTATACTCTATTCTCAAATGATTTCTATTCTAGCTCATTGAATCTTACACTAATAATTTTTTCTCTACTGAACTATGGTGCTTTTTCTTCTTAAATTTATGAAATCATTTCCTCATTTTTTGGAGTTTGTCTTATTTGAAGGGCTGATAGACTATTAGAAAGTATTTCTGTATCTTTGTTGACTTATTTTAGACAAAAAATATAGCTCAGTTATCTTTTAATATTGTTTATAGCCTCATAGAGCAGAGGATTGTTCGACCTTTGTAAAATGGTGACGATCTTTTATATTCTGGCCTACTTACTTACTTTAGATTTTTTGTTAAAGATTAAATCTTTGATAAATGAGATAACTTCCACGATATCCTTTTTAGAAATTAGGTCATCAAAGCTTTAATCTTCTCTGACTGCTGCTAAATTAATTTATGAGTAAATCAGGTCAATGGCTTTGAACTACTCTCTTTTGTCTTGAAATTCATACAATAAGTTTACATATTGCTATTTTGATTTATAAGTGAAGAGTTCGACATTAACAAGGGTCACATCATGACTGGATTTGTGTATATCTTTTAATACTTGTCTTTCGCTCTGATTAGTTTGTTTGGCTTTGTTTTGCAAATCTATTCTGATATGGTCAAAGATTTTTAATAAGTAATGTGTGTCTATTCTTGCATATCGAAGCATTTATGGACTTAATGGCCTTTGTCTCCAGTCTTAAAGCTGATACTTTTTATCCGTGCTGACAAAGCAATATTTATTTAGTAAAAATGCATAGGAGAATCGATCCATTCCAAGCACTCGTGATGCTTTATGGGTATCAAACAAGTTAATAATGTGTATATTAAAGTCTCTTTGCAACCATTTAGTATCCATTTAGGCACCATGCATAATCTTAATAATATTTGGGTTTCCAATTATTTCTTGGAGCATCGGTACACTGCTCCATATGGGAAAAACATCGATAATATAATCTTTACTTCTTGTTGACATTTGAATTAAACAAGTGAAACCTTCATAGCTCTTTGGGGAATGCTCAACATCCACTGCTACCTATGATTATTGTTTCATTTAATTAATAGCTTCCCGCAATTTTTGTACCGTATCCACATATACGAAGTCTGTTTTGAAATCAGAAGTTTCCTGAATTTTATCACAGATGTTTATTGAGGGTATAATTCCATCCTATAGGTAGTTTTGATGACAATGGATATCAAAATTTTCATAGGGTTTGATATCAGGAAATTGTTCTTGAGGTCTTTGTTTTTTAATATTGAGTTAAGTCTTAACAACCTTAACAGTATTTTTTTGTTCCTGCGCTTTTCTAAACTGAATGTCTACTTTCAATTTGGTCTACTCCAAAATTTCAGTGGCCAAGTCAATAGGGTTATTAAAGGTAGGCTTTTCAGCTTCGGTAAAATTCCTCAATATTTTAAGAATACTATGGAGTTTATCCTCGATAGCTATATATTTTTTTTTAATAGTCTAATTACGATGTAGATTAGAAACTTGATTAATGGGTATCTTCCTGCAATTAGTAATTAATTCTATAGATTTATTAAAAATTTTTTTATTGTAATCATCAACTCCAATATTAGCCTCTAAGCTTTTCTTTTGCATTGTTGAATTCCTCTAATAATTATTATATTAGTTTTAATTTCTATAAATTTGCTATTTTTATCTATAACTATTAAACCCATTATATCTCAGTTATTTTATTCTAGATCATATCTATTAAGTAGAAAATCATTTTCTCAGGGAAACTGAGACAAAGTTTTGGAATTTGTCCATTTTTCTGAAAAGTCTCTTCTTTTTGTTGTCACTCACCATTGGATAGACGATCAAATTAACTGGGGTATGGTAAGAAAAGTTTATTTCGTCTCCTTCGGTTTGTTTTTTTATCTTAATTGGAGTTGATCTGTTCACAGATTCCTTTCTCGCCACAATAGTCTTTATCTAAGGCTTATTTTACATTTGATATTTAAAATCACTTGCATTTGAGCTCCGTCTCCCAGTTGTTTTGACTCGAAAGGAGCTATTGCAGACATTTGTTGGCTATAGAACTTTCTTTGACGTCCTGGCTGTTTTAATTTGAATGGGTTTCTATATTTTTATAATGAGAGGAGCTGGTCTTGGAGTATATTTCCTTCTCTAGGGACTTTACGAGGGATTTTCATGCTGATCCTTCCAGGGCTAGATATCCCATTTACAGTTGTTATTTTTTTGTTAAAAATAATGAGTTTATAGATGTTCTGTCATACTGAGGAACCTGAGTTCTTCTTCAGGATGAAAGGAATCATTTTAAAAGTTAGTATTCTTCATAGGAAAGGTACGAGCAATATATTTATATTTGTTAAAGCAGTATAAAATAAATAAATTCGCACTTAAGTTTTATTACAATTAATTTATGTAAAGTAAATTAGTATTTAGTTCTGAAAAGTATAAAAAATGTCATTACTAAACCAAACTTATCACAGAGATACTTTTACTAATATGTATAGCAAAGTTAGTTAATAAAGAAAAAAATAAAAAAATAAAAATGAAAATCATAGAATGTAAATCAATGCGAATAATGAGTAGTTTAAGAGATACTATATATTTTTATTAGATAGTTTAAATATAGATTTGGTTAAGCCTGCATTATATTAGACGATTTGCATTTAATTAAGACTTTTAATATATTTTTTGTTTATCCTATCCGTTATTTTTATTACAATTAATCATCTCTGCTTCTCTACCTGTCCATATGCTCAACACCCTCGACCCTAACCAAATTATTTACGCCTTTAATAAATTTAATAAATCATGGAAGGAGTTTACCAATAAAGTTCAACTCAGCGCCACTCTCAACGAAGTTGCTGTTGAAAATAACTCTCGCCTCTTCAATGAACAAAATATCGATGATTTATTTAATCAGTCTAAACCCAAACCATTAAAAGTTTAATATAAATAATCTTAAATTTTCAATCAAGGCTCTTTACCCTTCTTAGAATTCTTCAAAGCTGTTGACCGTTCTGACATTTTACTTTCAGGATTGCCAATCCTCCCTTCCAAAAGCAAGAATAATGATTTGGAGCCTAACTATACTTAAAAGTAAACAAAATGCATAGACCTTACTAAAAGATTTAAATAATTATATATAGTAGGAAAAATTATTGGAGAAGGTGCTTATGCATCTGTTAGAGTCGGTGTCTATAAACCATATCAAAAAAAGGTGGCGTTAAAAGTATACTAGAAAATAAGGCTTGCAAAACTGTAAAGAAAAAAATCATTCTTGAGATAAGCAAAGATACTATCTTTTATGAACCACGAAAATATTGTTAAATTTTTTAATGTGATCTAGAGTAACAATCACTTAAACATTGTGATGGAGTACATAGAAGGGATCTCCCTTAACAATTTCGTGAAAGCTCATTAAAGTAACTCATATCAGATATAGATAAAAAATTAAATGAGAAGTAATGCAGAATCATCATTCGAGGTCTGGCTTCGGCACTACATCACATGAGAGGTCTAAACATTTCGCATAGGGACATTAAACTTTAAAATGTTATTATCGACAAGGATTTAAATCCAAAACTAATCGATTTTGGTTTCAGTACTTGTACGAAACCCGGATAAAAGCTACAATTGTTTTGTGGAACTCCTAGCTATATGGCGCCTTAGATCATTCAAAGAAAAGAGTGCTGTGGAATGAAGGCAGATATATGGGCTTTAGGGGTCTTATTTTTCATTATTTTTACAGGAATCTTTCCATTCAAAGGCGCTAATGATTAGGAGCTTCATCATAAGATTATTAATTTATAGTATCAAAGAACTCAAATCAGTCACATAAAAGAGCTCAGTTAGCTGATAGGCTCAATGCTAAAAATAAATCCTGATGAGCGAATCACGCCATATGAAGTATAACTTGAATAATTTAGATTCTACATCATTCCTGGATAACCGGACAATCGAAAATAATTAATAAAAAATCAGTAAAAGTGGACCGAAATCAATCATATGATCCAAAAAAGAGATCAAATACAGCATTTTCCCAATTAACTGACAAAAAATCCGAGATAAGAATGAACAACAAAACCAAGTTGATTACTCAATTAGAGAAATAAGCTTGGTAGAAAACAACGATTAGACAATGCCTGAATCGAACAGTTAAGCCACTATCTCCTTCCTTATAGAACAGAAGGCCAACAAGCAAATAGATAAAAGTATTGAAAGGAAAGAAAGTTCGAAAAGAAGAAGATACGAAAAGAAAATATTTGATAAGAAAATAAGAGAATAAAAAATTGACTCGATCTAAAAGCAAAATTAAATTGATATGATAAATAATTTTTCAGTGTCCGTTACGTTATTTGTAATTAATTTTAAAAATTGAAGAGAAATGAATGATATTTGATTTTAATGTGGACATTGATTATTTCCTTAATTTATAACAAATAATATATTTGAATGTAGAGCAACTTAGTAAACGAACTCTGCCAAATAACCACATTCTCTTCTCACTTGATATCTACTCTCTAATCTCTCCGAAAATCAATAAATGCGCGGTGGCCGAAAAACTCGATCAAACAGGTCGAACATCATCTAGTCTCTCTGACATGTCAGAATAAAAATTTATTACATTATAAATACCTGGAGGATAAAAATAACAATTAGAGATCTCTTGCGTACATCATCGATATCCTCACCATCACTGCAAAGTATATTTCTGTTAACTCTTAGGATGAGCAAAGATTCTAGGCAAAATATCGCTAGTCTGTTTCTTTCGCATGTTCTTTCACATACTTCTTGCTATGTCAGTTATTATACTTTCTACATTCTGCTTGAGGCAGTACCAGAATTAATTAATGAAGTATCTCATGAGAGTTTGGCTTAAATTAACAGTAAACTAAAGAGACAACAAAATTCAGACAATTTTAAAGTCCTTTAATCCATCAGGATTCCCGACATGTAGGCATTTACATCATAAAACATGTATTTTAATAAATAAGTAGATAGCTATGCCAAAGAAATTTAGATAATTTTTTATGGAATCAATTCAAACCTCCCAGTGTGAGCCGAGATAAATAAAAAAGTGATAAAACAACCCAATCAAAAATCCCACCTTTAATAATTCCTACTACAAAGTCTATTAACTCTTCAAGGTACTCAGCCATCTCAAGAGAGTAAAAGAGAAAAGGCTTAGCAGATTTACAAAAATTGGCATCCAATTTAGGATAAGGGTTCATTACAGTGGAACTTGGGTGCTTACTCGCAAATAGAAGAACCAGACAGGTTCAATAATTCTCTTAAAATGAAAGTATGCAATAATAGATATAGATTATCGATAAAAATGCCTATAAAAATTAGACAAAATAGAAACTTAGCGGATGAACTCTTCCCGATTAACAATGCATAAAGGAATTCATAACGACAACCAAGATGGAGAGTAAAACGCCAAGAAATACTATCGGAAAGTATTATCTGTGAACTTAAATATCTGCATAAAGAAACTGAAAGACAAATTTAAGATATTGGAATGGATTAATAAACGAGTCGAGCAAACGAAAAAGAAAACCTAAACTAATCACATATAATCATAGTCTCAAATGCTCATAAATTACTTATATCAAGTATTTGATATGAGTTTGGTAGGGATGATCAACTTGTCGACCAATTAAAAATCATCAAAAACCAAAAAATAAAATTTATATAACAACACTTCAGATATCTTTTCGATGTTAACTAGAAATCTGAAGCCTATCAGTGAAGTTGTAGCAGAACTTATATCGAAAGTAAGCGCGGAGAGTTAAAAACTTCATTTTTATTTGTTATTGAATCGGAGTAAAGGAGATGCTAATACTCACTTTAGTTTTTAAAATCAATAACTAAAGATAAATGATCACTTTTTGGATTAAATGAAGATAGTTGTGAATTAACATGAGAAAGTGGAAGGAAATTGGAAAGAGCACAAGAAAATAATGGCCCTTAAAAAGTATGCAGATCCCTTACTTTTATATTTAGGTAGCTGGCTACAATCTCTCCAACAGTTGGCTGATATGAGCCATCCTATGTTCTATTTTTACCAAGCGAATATATTAAAAACCATAGCTTTTTACTTGAATACGACTCAAAGTAAGGTGTCGCACTATTACTGTGGTGAATATTTGTTTCGTCTGATTATAATGATCAAAAGATAAATTCTTGAACTGTCTCACCCTTTCATTGGCTCCATGGATCTATTTAAAAGTCACAATATCAGAATCCCACTATCTCATAAATACCCTGATCTAGTATAGCATTTCCTATTGATTTTAACTGCCTTATTAGAAGGTTCAAGCAAACATCTGGAAAGACTGATAGGAAATATATTTATCAAGAACATTTATTTCATGTAGACAATACAAAACTATTTAGAGTACATAGTTAAATAATAGAACATCTCTGCAATCACCCATACTCTAAAATTTTATCGAAAGGCTCTGTAAGTCTATACAGCATCTCGAAAAAACAACTCCTCGCAAAGAGGAGCCAATGAAAATAGTCCAGTTTATTATTTATTTCAGAGCATTAGTGATTATCTATGTCCTCGCAATGGATGCATTTCTCGAGTTCTCAATAAATACGAAAGTTTCATTTCTCCTTCGAATCTCGATTAATGCGATGAGGAAGAGAACGCATCTGAAGATCACAAGCTTCACACTGATACTTCTTCTGGTTTACTTGGCTTGACTAGGACAAATCAGTACACGATTCAAAGCTATCTACATTAAATATTTTCTTTCATTGCTCATGTCTACTATCTAGCCTGCCCCGCAAATAACGATAGTCAGATTATCCTCTAATAAGAAATTTGCTCATATTTTATCAAATATTCGATCATGAATTTCATTAAACTCTACTCATTGCTGACTGTAAATGAACTGGCAAATATCAGTGGAAGTAGCCAAAGAAACAATTAATTAGATTATTTACTAAGTACCAAATAGTCGCCTCATTATGCACCCAAAATAAACACCAAACAAATTTTTATGATTGATTTCCTTAAAATTCTGACAAACATAAGCATAAATAGAACGCCTTAAATAGCAAAAAAATTTAGGCAATATAGAGTTCTGTAATTTTTTGTGAGAGAAATCGAATTGGAGTTCAGCGTAAAAGAAAATATTGAAAAATATATCAAAAAAGCAGTTAACATCAGAAGAGTAGATGAAGTTTTAGCCAAAAATCAACAAAAATAGGAATAGAAAAAGAAAGAGAAGTAGAAAGAGAAAAATGCTGATAACAATAAAAAATCTAATCCACTCAATAAAAAATAAGGTTAACCAAAGAAATTTGTGCCAGGACTGAACTTAACAGGATAACTATTCAAGAAAGGCCCTGAGGAGCAACCGAAAAGTAAATAATTGGGTAATACTTTAAACCAAAAACAAAAAAAGCTTGTTCCATCTTTGAATATTCCTGTGAAAACATAGTAGAGTATGTAGAAAGGAGATAAGAGGGGATTTTTAGATGATATGCTGGATGAAATAGTCTCAAAGAACAATAAAAAGAAATCTTTTAAATAAGAATTGAATTTGAAGCTTGACAATCTGAATATTAACACGAGATAGAAAACGAACATAAATAATAGCAAATCCCCAAAATCATCAGACTCCAGCATGATATACTTCACATAAAGAAAAATAAGAAAAATCTATTCGAATAAAATTCTCCACGCCGAATCGATAATGCTGATACTATCATTAATACTTTACAAAGGGCAATTAGATCCTATTTATTGCGATCAAATGCCTATCATTCATGGTAAGCTTAATGTGTTATACATTCTGCACTATCATCTCAATTATGATAAGAATAAATCGATTGTGTCTATTTTGTCAGAGTCTGTCTCTAAGATTAAACCTTCGCTTTCAGGTCAAAGACTATTTAAATTACTATCAAATCATTTCACAGACTTAAGCCACTATTATGACTGGACAAAAATAAACGCAGGTGCTTTTGGAGTGATTATGAATGCTAAAACTCACTTAGTAGATCCAAAAGAAGTCGCGATTAAACAAATGAACTTTCCAAAGAGCATATATGAAAGATGTGTGCTTAATGATATCTTTACCTAAATAGCAAGTCTAGAGATGTTTCGTCTCGAGGATAGAGACACGAAGATGGATACTGTCACAAGGATGTATAACTATGGAGTTGTCGATAATACTTACGTGATAATCATGAAAAAATATCACTGCTCTTTAAGAGATTGGAGACTTGGAAATACATAAATATCTTAAGCGAAGCTCTTCCCTACCACATTACCTAATATCTTAGCTTTATTTTTTTAAGTTATCAAAAGACTAAAACTATTGCATGATCAAAATGTTACTCATTATGACATTAAAGGGGACAATATTCTTTTATAGTTTATACCATCTTCTGATCCTAGATAAACCCCTAAAGTCAACATAGTTTTCGCCGATTTCGGAGTCGCTAAAATTTACGATGATTAGAAAGACGAGCTTGACTTAAAGTCTAGAGGAACTTAATGCATAAAATCTCCCGAAATGCTCACATTGGCTTTGAAAAACAAAAAATAGTCAGATAATTATGATAGAAGAAAGAAAATAGGTACGACAAAAGCATCTGATATTTGGTCTCTCGGTTGTTTGCTTTATGAAATCGTGACAGGATAATATTTGTTCAATAGTAATGACTGGGTTCATTTTTTTATGCAAGTGACTTCTCAAAATGAAGAAATTTTGAGTCCCCAAAACTGTTAGAGAATGAAAAATAATGTGTACCTAATCGACTTTATTAAATATATATTAATACGAGATCCTCAACATCGACCATCAATTAATAGTATTCTTTGCAGATTTGAGAGCTTGTATTCGCTGCTGGTGACAAATCCATAAAGAGTGGCCTCTTCCAATTTGAGATAAATCAATAATAAGAGTTTATAATAGATGGTTAAATAGTATTACTCATTTATCACAAAGCATTCAAATTAATTAAACCAGTCAGGCAGTGGCATTGTAAACAAAAGACTAAAATCCTAGGGTTAGTTTGGGAGAACAAGAAAGGTATTTTAGTTCTTCAATCCAAAATTCTCAGGAAAGGTGATAAAAATAATGGAAGATATTTACTTTTGTTAGCGAGAGCTTCTCGTTATCTAATATGAGTAAATAATGAGAAAGTAGGGGATTACTCACATAATCGTGGAAAACAATTCAAAAATTAACAAGAATAGATTCAAAGTGTTTTAATTGCACTCGAATGGGCAAAATTTAAATTAAGTCTATCGAGCGAGTTCTAGAGTGTCTGATATCCTGAGAGAAGTTCTCTTAATGAAAGGGAAACTATTATTTGTGAATAGTTAATCTAATTTTTGTGTAAATTTATTAATTTTCACCCTGAGCTACTGGTTTAAATGTACTGCATTTGAGACCTGGTGCTTAATTAATACTCAAATTTTAGAATTTCCTACTCTGACATCCAGCATTGTCAGCATGTCTCATGCAGTCAGCATGCTTTCCAAAATTGAACAATAAATTCAGGAGATGCCCAAACTTCAGTGCATATGTGGGAGTGTTACTATTATATTAAAAAAGAAATTTCAAGAGAAGAGAGGTGATCTAAAGATATGTAAGTGTAAAAAGAATAGTAAGAATTAAAGCTCAGGCTGCTTTTCCCGAAATTGCCCTAATTATTTATAGCTTATCCACAAGAGATATAACATAGTTTGGGATCATTTGACTTGGACATTAGTCAATAAAAACCAACTTCTAACTCCAATTTTCGATTCAAGTAAATATTTAAATAATTTAGGTCCTTTATAACAAATCTAAACTCAAATCATCCTGAATTCAGCAGATCCTCTAAGCAACATGGCCACAGATTGCAAAAGCTCAGACGAGTGGAAACTTTTCCACTGCAAAACTTGTTAGATGTGGATTTTGGCAACAAACTAAAACCATAAATAAATATGGCTCATATTAAATAATTTGATAAAATCATGTCGACAGGGCATAATGATACCCAATGCTCAGCAAGATTTTAAGGCGAAGACCCCTGCATTAAACTACTACACTTTATCCAAGCTTCACATGACATCCCAATGATAATTATAGATTTTTCTTTATTTTCCAATTTAATTAATAAAATTAGATAAAATTTATCATTTTACTCATTTCTTATATAGTTTCTTCTCTTCAACTTCGATTTCTCTGAGTTTTCTATATTATTAATCAATTACATTTCATCAGCTATGATATTCTTCTTCACTTCATTCAGCTTTTTTTCTTATTTGAGTCTTTCCTATGTAATTTTTTATAATTTGTATTTGAGCTTAACAACTTTTTCTTATTTTTATTTAATAATTTGTTTCATTTGCTCATTTTTATTATGTATTTACTGTTCATATTAAATTTACCTGCCTTGCTGTTGAATTCTGAAGACTTAACTCTTCAAATGAATCAGTATATTTTCTGATTGCTAACTTTAATACATTTTTACTCTAAAACGCTGAGGAAAACTCCGATTGAGTCATGTTGGATCGCCTCTTCATTTCTTATTTTCTCTGAAATCAATTGATGAATTTATCTCACAGCCATGTTCTTTTATCTGTTTTCATGCTCAAGGCCTTCAGCCTCACTCTACAAAGCCTTATAGAAACGACTAAGTAACTTAAGGAGCTCGGAGTTGGACTTAATTTTATTATTTTCTTCCTTTGTATTTTTCTGGATCATCTCATAAAGCATCGCACTGTATGTTTAATTCTGATGACAAAAATACTTTAATTTATCATCGACTGTTTTGATATTCGAATTTCTCTTTTTATTCATAGATAATAACTGCTAGATTATAATTGATGCGAATTAAAATATTTTAATATCTTTTAAAATTTGATGACACATTGTACTTGTCTTCACATTATTTTCTAACATTCTTACACATATTAAATATCCAATAGTTACAAAATTTGATCATGGTAAATTTTGGATTTTATACTGTCAAACTTAATCTTTCAGTCAGATACATAATGATTTTATAATTAAAAATCATCACGGATTATGGAGATCAAACTATGCTCCTTTTTAATTCTCTGTCCTTTATTGATTTTATCCCAACCAAATTAATCTCTCAAGGGAATTTTTGAACCCGATCTCATATCTTCTGGCGAAAAAGATAATTATAATTAATCTTCATCAACGTTTAACAATACGAAAGAAAATAAAAGTACTCGCCTCATTTATGGAGTAAGATGGTTCTTAGGAGATTATTTTTCTTTTTCAAATCTAGATAAAAGTCATTTATCCAATATAGAAGGTTTAAAATATCCTTAGAATATAAATTATTACATCTTAGCTTTCAATTCATATTAAAAATTATCAGATGGACCCTTTTTAGAAATCGTCGGAACAGTTATTTCATGTTCTTATTCGAAAATATCAGTACCATTTTCTAATGATCATAATTATCAGCTTTCTTCGAATACCTCAGTGAATTCGACTGATGCACATATTTATAAATGTTATATTAATATGGATCTACGGAAGACATCAGATAAAAATTCGGATAGTTAGTCTCGTTTTGAGGAATACCCTTATCAAATATTTGTTTATTAAAAAAATAAAGCAAAACTCAATTCCAATTCAAAAATGAAAGATCTTTTGGTCAAAAACTATATCTTTAATTGCACTTTTCGATCTCCTTTACCAAAATTAGACAAATAATCCGAAATATCTTTGAACTCTGATAATTAATAAGGGAATTTTTAGCAAAAAGCCATCGTCTTTGGTGACTGGAGTATTATTACAAAGTAAACTTAATAAAGTAAAGGATATTTCTCAATTCTATAATCAGTTGGCACTCGAATATAAGAAGATACAAATTTAGTGTTGATAGTTTTTCTTGGAGATATTGCTTATGATTTTGTGAGTGACAACTACTACCCTAGTCTTTTGAGTTTATAGTAAATTTCGTCAAGGATTTGTTTTATGGCGACTCCTGGTAACCATGAATATTTATACCATGCTGATTCATATGAGTTATTTGCCTAAACATTCTTTTCTCCACAATGGTCAGAGTATTTTAATTCATACTATACTTTCATCCTGGGAGACTTTCTATTCATCAGCTATTAGCCATAAATTACTGGAAAAAGAGCTGGGTAATCAAATATTAAACCAATTTAATATATGCTGAACGACTTTTATAATGCACAGAAACTAAACAACAGTCAATAGAATTCAAAGTCTCCATCCAAATAAAGTTCAGTTAATACCAATTATGAAGTCATTGTATTTTCCCATTATCCTATCGTTTGTTCAAAGCTGGACGACTCATCGAAATCGTGTTAAAACAAAAACAAGCTGAAACATTACCTTAAAACATTTAATGATATTGGAATGGATTTATATCTATCAGCTCATGTGCACTACTATGATAGAACTCATTGCCTCTGCTGGAAATAGAAAGAACTTAATTTTTCTATCGACAAGCCTTCTTATTCATAATTCTCCTCAGACTCGGATTAAAAAATAATGAATGAAATATATTTAAGTAACTGTCCAATATATCTTGTCGAAGGAGGAGGTGGAAATTAATATTTCGTCGAACCTGAAGATTCAGTCAATCCTTTATAGGTCACTTCAAAATTAGGTTTCAGGACAGGATATGGAGTTTTATCAATGAAGTCATAGGTGAAAAAAAATATTAAAGAAAAGAGAAAATAAATATTAAACTCAATTGAGTTTAGCCACTATAAGATGATTAATAAAAAATAGTCAAAGCTTTGGGATAGATTTACCAAAATCTTACCCGTTCTGTCTCATAATTTTGTTGAAATTAATTCGGATAACCAAAAGAAATAAAATATTACTTAAAAAGATCACAAGAAACCGATGAAAAAGGATCAATATTATTTTAAGTAAGTAATTATTGTCAGCTTTATTGGAACTTTGGTACTGATCGTCATATTAACTTTTATAATAAAGAAAGTGAGGGCCTATCTTAAAAGATATCAAAACTTAAATCTAAATGAGGAGAAAGAAGGCCAAAAATCATAAAAATATATCAAAGAAGAAAAAAAATGATTGCTAAACACTATAAAATATTAAAACATTTATTTGAAATCATTTTCTTATTAGTATTTTTTGCCTCAAATCCTGTGAGCTGGACATAACACTCTGCGTTTTATCAGGTTAGGGCATTGACTTCTTGATTAAGTTGCTATTTCTTCTAAAAGTTTTTCTTTCCACCGCTGATAATGATGATTCTAGCATAGTGTAAGGCATGACGGGCTCTTCATTTATATTCAGATAATTAAAAGCTTTTGTTGTTCTCAAATCTTATTTTATGGTTGGTCGGCCTTATTCAGACTTTTAAGTTGACTCTGATTATTTTTTTGCTTATTGCTTCAAAAGATTAGAATTTTGTTTCTGCTTACGAACTGAGAAACCTTTTTTATACGGAGATGGTATTGAGAGCTCAATTTATAAAGCCTTTCTGTATTCAGTTTGATAGTTTTTATTGGTGTTTATATTTGGAGTTGTGGTTGAAATATTATTAATAGCATTGGTCTTCACATTCTTATAATGAGTATTTAGTGAGTTAGCTAATGTTCTATAGCACTTCTATCGATCTAACTTGCAGCCTAGCATACACATTTTGAGACCGGAGAAGTATTAAAATTAAAAATTGATGTCTTTCCTACACATAACGTCGAATCCTCCTAAGGTTTATTCGTTTCCTGTCAATCTAAATAGAGAAGAAATTCATACATTTTTTCAATGTCTATAACTGAGAGCATATCGTCAATTACGCCGACTTTTAATTATCTATCTTTTTTAGTGTTTGCTCTCATGGAAGGGCTGCCATTGACTTCAATGAGCCAGGGTTTTAATGTATCATCAAGCATAATGTCAAATCCATATAGTTCAAAACAATTTTGTTAATTGCTCATTACTTTACTCACACTTTTTAATGTTTTAATAGCTAAGTTTTTTATTTCATTGAAACAAGCATTGGTTGCTTCGATCCCGAACTTAGATAGCAAATATTTTTTCAATTCACTTAGCATCCATTTACCCCCAAGGTTCTTCGAATATTATGAAGTGTGCTTTTGAATTGCTACATTTGTCAAATGCACTTCAGTTGCTTCGATATTAGAATCATCATAGCGAAAATGAGTAAATCTTGCAAATCCTTCCCTATATATATAAGCAGTTAAAGGTCGATAAGAAGTACAGAGAACATAAAGTCTTAAATCAAATTTCTTGTGCCCAATGACTAGAGGATTTTAGATATATTTTTGGCATATGTATGCTTGAGCCTGTTATAAAACGATATGTACCTAAGGGTTTTACATCCATTCTTGTATAGAACTTAATTTATTAAATAGAAATATTCCTTTTCCTTGAGATTTTGCAGTGGGTTTCATTATCCAAATGTTCGATTTATTAGTTGAAGTAACTCTTTTAAACTACTCACAAAAACTAGAAAACTATAAAGGCAAATGGAAGGTCAAAGGGGCAAAATTGTATCTGCGTTATATTTGTTTTACTCAGTTGCTTACTTAGCACGTCCTTATCTTTACAAATTTCTTTTATGCTTTTTTAAATTACGATTCAAATTATCTTTCCGACATATCTGAATGGAATAAAATTTAGTACTTAGTAAAATGTTCTATAATGGTTAATTCTTTGATCTCGATTAACCCTGTGGTTAGCATAGAAATTGTCAATGCATTATTTTTCTATCCAGTACACATCCCAATTTTAGTCCGATTTTTCTGAGCGAATAAACCCCCTTTTCCTAAATCCTTCACCTACGCAAAGACCTACTTGAGTTTTGTAACGAATGTCCCTAGATTGAACTAAAACTACTTGCGAAAGTCGATCAAATCAGGGTTTAGGTTCTTAAATAAGAATTAAGACATATATTATATTTTGACTAAGACGATAATAATCCTATTTATTGCATTGAATTCCCTATCAAAGTAAATTTTAAAATCAAATATGATCCAAATTACCTCAGCTTCATTCCTTTTGACACTAGTTAACGATGTGTAAAGATGTTCTAATTATAATTTTACTGATATTGAAATAAAATGCATCTGATTTAATCTTTTACTATAATTTCAATTATTTCATATATTCTAGAAGAATAATTTATCAAATTTCATAATTAATCTCATATTTTAAATAAATATCTAGAGCTCAAAAGAATCATTTAAATGTTGGGAAAGCAGTTGTGAGTTTTGTGAATTCTGATTCTTCTTTCCAACGGGCAGTGATTGTTTTCCATTGAGTGAAGAATTTTACACCGTTCTTACCATAGAAGTTCAAGTCTCCGTGGAATGATCTCTTGTTACCTGTGAATGAGAACATAGGTAGAGGAACTGGAATTGGGAGGTTGATACCGATTTGACCACACTCTATTTCATTTTGGAATTTTCTAGCTGCTGATCCTGATCTAGTGAAGATAGCACAACCGTTACCCCAAGCATTTCTATTAATCAATTCAATTCCTTCTTGGAGAGTGTTTACTCTTAGGCAAATTAAGACAGGGCCGAAAATTTATTCTTTATAACAAGTCATATCTGGAGTAACATGATCAATTATTGTTGGAGCAACAAAGTTTCCTTGTGGGAATTGTGGGTGAACAAAGTCACTACCATCTAAAACGATTTTAGCTCCTTATTTAGGTGCAGACTTTATTAGTCTGACAATTCTTTCTTTAAGTTCTTTGTAAGCGACTGGTGCAAGATCAACTCCTTAATCCTTTCCAGCACCAAGTTTAAAACTCTTAGCCTTTGCTGCTATTTAATCAATCCATTGATGAGTATCTCCGACGAAGACTGCAGTAGTAAGAGCCATACATCTTTGACCACTGGCTCCGAAAGCGGCATTAGTTAAAGCATTCAAAGCATCTTATTTATCGGCATCTGGCATAATAATAGCATGATTTTTAGCACCCATGTTGCATTGGGCTCTCTTTCCATGTTCTGCTGCTGTTTTATAGATATATTATCCTGCTTGGTTACCACCTACAAATGAGACTGCTTGAATATCGGGGTGTTTGCAGATTTGTTGAGTAGTTTCAAATCCTCCTTGTACTACGTTGAAGACACCTTTAGGTAATCCAATTTACTTTGTTAATTGAGCAAGATGATTGACAGCACCTGCAACTCTTTCTGATGGTTTCAAAACGAATGTATTACCACAAGTGACAGCAAGGGGGAACATCCATAATGGGATCATAGCTGGGAAATTGAAGGCTGCGATACCAGCACAGACTCCCAAAGGAGCTCTGAATGAGTAACAGTCAATTCCTTTTGAAATATTTTCGATGGTCTCACCTGTGTAGACATGAGTAGTTCCACAAGCATGTTAAACAACTTCCAATCCTCTTTGGACATCACCCTTTGAGTCAGGTGTGGTTTTACCATGCTATTCAGTCATAATGGCTGCTAATTTATCTGTATCTCTTCTGATCAATGCTGCCAAATCAAACATGTATCTTTGTCTGGCTATTCACTATAATAAAAATAGGTACTCATGAGGGGAACTCGAGACCAAGTCTTGAATGCTTCTTTAGCAGTTGCAACAATATGGTTGAATTATTCGGGAGTTGATTGAGGAGCTTGACCAACAAGTTCTTGGGTGACTGGGTTTCTGATCTCATAAGTTTTTGTAGCTTTGGAGGGGACAAACTATCCTCCGACGAAGTTTCCATAAACCCTTGTGAAGTTGTACTTTTGTATCCTTGCCAATCCGAGCATGATATTTTATATTTAATAATACGTGCAACTTGGGATATAAATAAAATAAATTAAAAAAGTAGGCGAGGAATAAAAATATTCTCACTTATGGAAATACTTTTATATTTATATAATTGTGCTATGGTATAATATATTGATAATGTAATGCAAAAAATGTACAGCTCTTTAATAACTTGTCTGCCCTTCCTGCTCTAACTATACTCAAATATAATAAACCATTCGATTACATGAACCTAGATTATCAGAACTACGATGCAAAGTTGATCAAAAACTCAAATAAATTAAAATACGTTCCATCATATCTAATCATCATAACAAGATGAAGTTGTTAAAAAGATAAACATTAAAATAGAAAATAGCAGAACTTCGTGAAAAAGTAGAGATATAGAAACAGAAAAAATAGAAATTAGACAAATTTCAAATGCAATTGTTTTAGAAAACAAAAATTAACGAGTCAGATGCGCGTGGTCTGTGGCTAGACAAACTTATTCAGACAAATGGCACACTTCTCACGAACATTAAGCTGTAAAAGAAGTAGAAAATGAAAACAATATAAAAGTTACTAAGAATATATGGGATGGAGTAAAAAAAATATAAGATTCAAAAATACTTCA
>ERZ724508.1041-NODE-1041-length-17614-cov-4.944131_pt1 | contig 17614 bp, 29 predicted proteins | sample MGYA00376041_ERZ724508 | MGnify/ENA primary metagenome ERZ724508 (study PRJEB28724, sample SAMN07190887) | wastewater metagenome | isolation source: effluent of sewage treatment plant in Hong Hong | place: USA: Christiansburg, Virginia | collected 2016-03-01 ...
CCTGACTGCCGAGGACACCACTAACTTCGACCCGAAATACCGTCCAGACGAGAGCATTCGGATCGCCCAGCAACGAAAAATGGGAGGGTATAAGGGTGCATTCCTGAACGGCAAGAGGTGACAACTTAATCCGGCTTAAAAGATATTTATGGGTGTCGAGCCATTAATAAGAAGTTAAGCGGTAGATCCGCCGAAGTGAGGCAGTCCGTTGAGAAGGTTTTTTTCAATCTAAATGCAACACATGCAGCCCATCACCTCATTCCTTCTTGTGGAACAGCATGATCTCCTTGCCGTGGTGGTCGAACAGATGCAGGTTGTGATGCTCCTACTTGAAGGTCAGAACGGACTTCAGGGCATCAATCACTTCCTTCTCCGATGGCTGGTGAGGAGTTGCGTTCTTCAGGTGGGTCTCGATGTGGTTTCCCCACTTGAACTTGCCGTCGTGGATCTCGAAGTCGAACAGGTAGCCATTGCCATAGCTGAAGCTGAGGGATTTGGCGTGCCAGGTGAACTCAAATGGCTCTGCGAGCACCTGGTCGTGCACCTTGATGAGGTTCCAGAGTCCTTCGACGTGGGTGTGGTCCTTGTGCATTTTGGATTTTAATTACAAGTTCAGTCGAGCGAGCATTTATAGCAGTGAGAGTAGAACCTTCTAGAATGATGACGCTGGAGGAGATAGGGGTCAAACTTGCTCACTTTCGGAAAAGCAGATTCACCCAGCATAATTATGGCTGTGAAACGATACACGATAGGAGAGGGATATGCCGAGATGATCGTTGGTTGCTGGAATTCAAACTCAACCCGCAAGCAGCAATGGAGTTGTGGAGGTCAACTTCATTGGTTGGTATAGTTCACTTTTCACTAGAGTGCACCTTGTTGGAGTGATGTCATCGAACTGACCTATGTCAACAAATCATGATATGCATCGGCTGGGCGCAAACGTGGGTGGCAAGTCCCGAACTCTATGTTCAATACCTCTGTAGACAGGTGCAATTGACTGCGTCAGCTAGCAAAGGCTCACCCTCAACAATGATGCCTTAAGATTCCAAAAGTCAAGGATGGAGGCGAGAAGTAGTTAGGGTTGGTGGCTTCATCGATCGCTTTGTTAATACCTAATTTTTTGCCGACAAGAATCAATGTCTCAAGCTTATGAGGCCTGATTTAACTTTCTTCGGAGTGTGTTTTAATGTCGATGGAGTCAGCGGATGCCCAGCCCACCCAACCAACCCAGGAGCCAGAGGAGGAGAAGTATTACATAGAAGAAAGCCGGAAGGTCTATGACCCCGTTCACGGCTTCATTCGCTTTGACAAGTAAGTTTGGAGGGTCATCGACACTCCATAGTTTCAGAGACTCAGGGAAATTAAGCAACTTGGAGCCTTGTACCTTGTATTTCCTTCAGCTGTGCATTCCCGTTTTGAGCATTGCATCGGAACCGCCAATCTTTGCCAAAAGTACATGAGCAACCTCATCAAAAACAACCCGACTGCTTATCCGAATTAGGAAACAGCCAAAGAGTCGAGGTTGGAAGTAACTCTTGCAGGACTTCTCCATGATATTGGTCATGGGCCGTTCAGCCATATGTTCGACAATGAGTTCATGGGAAACAAAAGATCGAGCGAAGAGGAGGCAGAGACAAACTCTCCTGAGAAACTTCGAGTTCAGAAAGAAAAGCCGAAGTGGAGTCACTAACACGCTGGCCTTTGCATCATTAAGCACATGGCCCAGAGAGAAGAGCTAAAGGATATCCTAACACCGGATCGAGTAGAACGCATATGCAGCTTGATCGATGGCAACCCTCCTCCGGAAGCCAAGAACATATGGGAATATGAGATTGTGAGCAACAAGTTAACTGGCATTGATGTTGACCGTTTCGACTACTTTCGAAGGGACTCTTTCTACCTAGGTGTCAACAACGTCTACGTGGACTTCGAACTTTTGATGGACGAAACCCGAATCATCAAGGACCCGGAAAACGGTAATAGAATGCGACTGTGCTACCCTGTTAAGTACTCGGATAAGATCCTGGACATCTTCCATTCTCGTTATAAACTGTTCAAAGGGTACTACCAAAACAAGATTGTCAAGGGAATTTAGATTATGCTTTGCGAAATATTTGAGAAGGCGGACAGATGGTACGGAATCAAGAAAGCCTGTGACACTATCGACAGTAACCCAGAGGAATACTGCCTGCTTACAGACAACATCATCTATGAGTTGCTGCGTCTGAGAGAAGACAAGCATGCTGATATTTTCAAGAAGTTTCCAGAACTATACGAGGCTCGTCGCCTCATGAGGGATATTCAAGCTCGAAACATCTATAAGTTCGTGTCTGACGTGGATGACCTTGACGTAAAGGAGGAGTAGGCTGACAAGTTCATCAAAAAGAGCGCTCATGAGATACTTGATAGAATCATTGAATGCTCCGACGGACATCTGACCAAGGACAATATCGCTGTATGCGTTGGCTACATTAACTACGGCTCGAAAGGGGAACATCCCATCGATAATGTTCGTTTCTATCGCAAGAACATCAAACCAGATACCATCTGTCCAGTCAACACCAACAAGTTGAGTATCCTTAAGACTGATCGAGCACAAGAAAGATTCGTGAGGCTGTATGTAAGAGACTCCCATAAATTTAACGAGGCGAAACAAGCGTTTCAGAAGGCCTGCATCCTATCCAAGCTCACGCTGGGGCATCATCAAGGAACTCCGTCTCTCAACCAAAAGGACGCCGCAAGCAAATAAGCGAATACCAGAGGAGGCATTGTTGGCATGAGGAAGACTTGACTGCTCTACAGATTCTCAATAGATCATAGAAGTTAAATTATAAGATGTGCTGGCCTCTTCGCATAAGGAATCACAATCAACAGCGTAATGTTTGTTTGCTGATTCCCACAATCATTCTTATCAAACTCTGCGCCAGCACTTCAATGACAGTGTTCGATACCAAGCAGCAAGGAGCAGAAGTACACAGGAGTATCAGAGTGGGATAATCTCAATCTTTCCATCTTCCTCATAACTTCAGCCACTATGCCGCTCTGGAGATTCCATCAGCTTACCCGACGAAGGACAACCAAGATACTGAACACAGGAAGCTATGCTACGCAGTGATGCCAGGAATCAGGATTAAAGAGCTCGCCTATCAACCTCTGTACGATACCCACCGTCCAAGGGATATTATCATCGACTTTAAGGATCTTGTCACCTCTCAGGAGGTGCTTGACGTGTACCTCCTCAACGGACTCATCTACGTTGCAATGTCGGAGGGCTCTATTAAGGTATTCAAAGCGGATTCAAAATTAGTGGCAGGATCAATGGCCAATGTAAGCAGTATGCAGATAGAAGGGTACAATGAGATTTCACCATTGGTCAGTGGTTCCTTTGTGGAAGTCGAGCAGTGGCTGCTTTTTGTCAGCGGAGAGTTGGTCGTTGAAGTTCAGCTAAATAAGCTTACCAAGGTTGAAGGTTATATACCTACCAGCATGTTCGAATCCGTCGACTTCGAGTAAAACGTGGGGCTTCTCGGAGTTGTGCAGGGTTCTGAGGGACTTTCTTTGTATACATTGGTTCCAATAGAAGGAGGAGTGAAGCTGGAAAGAGTTGCTTTCTTCGGTGCACAATAATTCAAGTCAACTATCTACCTTTCAGACATTGTAGGATACGAAGGCAGCTTGTTTGCCTTGGACAGAGACTCTGGCCTATTTCAAATAGTTTTGAAAAAGACAGCAATCCAAGAAAGTCTCATTGAGCCTGTGCCGAGACTCCTACGGAAGAAGGGCTGTGAAAACTTGCTCAGACAAGACAATAACCTTTTTGTGTCGTGTCCATAGATTATTCGAATCGACATCACCACCAACCTGAGTTACACCTATAAAAAATCTGGATTTCATATTAAGAACTTGATTGTACATGGAGAGCTATTGGTGGCAAGTGGGGACAACCTGATCAAAATATTTCGCAATGAAGTCTTGATCGCCTACTATCAGGAATTCCACTTGGATAAAATTGCTGTTAGTGGTCAGCTGATGGTCATTGCGACTGAGATGGGCATCGCTTACTTTAACTGGACCTTCACCGAACCCGAAGTGATCTGTGGGTTGGAGCTTGTTGGCAATAGGGAAGTAAAAGGCACCTATGAAACGACGATCAAGGTCTGGGCTGAATGCTAAAAGACGTACCTCTAGTCTGTGCTGGATGTTAAGTATGAGGAAAGCATGACTGAAATGGAGTGTCTGTATCACTTTCCGCTTAAGATCGAGCTTTGGCAAGGACGTTTCCTTGACTTGGGAGTATTAAAGGTCACCTTTGCAATAGTCTTGCTTGGAATTCTCATCATTCTTGTCTTCGCCTGTTTAGCTCGGCGGAAAATTCAACAACTAACCTTCACTATACTCAAATACACCAAACCCAACGAGCCAGGCCAGCCCGGAAATATTCGGTATAATGATCTTGTTTAGTAAAAGCACGAATCGGTGATTACTGGAGTTCTTAGTGTAACTGAGAAACCTCTTGATATATCCAGAGATCACCAGGCTGTCTTGCAGAAGCATGATATCGAATGACACTTTGTATTTTATAATACGTTCTCAGCTAGTAAATGGAGCATCGCAAGGAAAGCGACGAGTTTAAGAGCTACAGCGATAAGTCAGAGGATGAAGTTGATCTCATGGGCGACCTCAGAAGGCCAACTCGAGCAGTAGAAGAACGACTCTTTGCAATATACCAGGCAAACGTTGAGAAAAAACGACACCTTTTGGAGCGAATAAACGAAATTGAGTCCTTTCGACGACAGAAGATCACTGCTAAACAGTTGGTCTTGGACCGCGATCGCAAACGAGACCAGTTCTTCCCGATTGATTCGGACGAGGATGAGTTTGAGCCATAGCCAGCTTTTCTGATACTACGAAATGATTTCGAGGAGAAGAAGAAGCAGATGATAGCGTTGGAGGCCAACCAAGCTGAATACAAGAAGATGTAAGTGAGAATTTACGGGGAGAGGCAGCTCAACGAAATCAAAGCGCTGAGGGATATCCTGAGAGATAGGACAGAAGTGTCATAGTACCTGTACTTGGAGAAGTATAGGCTGATAACAGTGTTGTTCAGCCGAAGGGAATCATCAACCTCGACAGTGTTTTTTAGGTCGGTAGGAGTGCCAACTAGTCGTTTACCATCTATTAGTCTCGATTCTCGAGGCTATAAGCTGTTTAGTGCTGGCAAGTACCTCATGATTGCAACTGTTGACAATAAATTCCACCTCTACGATCTCGACCTGCACAAACTCCTGGTATCATCTACGGTGCATGACTCCGCAATTGAATACGTGCAACTTTACAAACACGAAGGAGACCCGAACTGGTCAGCGGTATCAGTCACGAAAGATGGGGTAGCGAGAGTGTTCGATTTGCAGAAGAAGCTACTTAAGAGTGTGATGATATGTGAACAGGGACGCTGCTTCTACCTGCACGAAGAGCTGCTGGTATATGGATCTGAAACCAAGCTACTTTCAGTCAACATTCTCACTAAGGTTTATAAAGAGGTCTTAACCCTTCCTGATGAGATTGTTTCTCTCACCAGCAAGACTATGAGTACGAAGAACTACCATCTCAACAATTATATAGAGAAGGGGCAGTTCAAGACTCCCGAGCAGTCCCAGTTTCGACTTGTAACTGTCGGTGACGAACAAGCGAAATTGAGTTCCACGGACAAAGGGAATGTGCTCAACTATAAAGAGAACGACTATGTGATCGGGGCTGAGTTTCAGTTTATCGGTAGTTTCAACAGGGCTGTTCCGTCACCAGATGAAGAGAAACCTATGACCTCCATTGTTGCCTTATGGGGGGATCGACGAGGATAACTTCAGGAAATGATTCTCGAATGACATAGCCTATTTGACGAGATATTGGGTATGCATATCAGATTCTGGTGAGGCCAAGGTAGGCTTCTCCGCTATTGTTGCTGGACACTTCCACGGCAAGTCTGCCTCGTGCAGGCATAACGATGATTTATACTGCAGTGGTCCCGGCAATCATCCCGTTCGGGTGTTTTCTGTTGATTCGTTGTTATTCCTTGGAGTAAACAACCATGACCTTTTAACCATTGACCAGCACGACTAAGTCGCTGCGGTGCACACTGAAGTAAGCTACCTCTAGACGGTAGAGGCCAGGCGATTCTACAAGTATTGAGGTGTTATCTGGCTGCCACACGAAACATTCGCTGTTGGTATTGTTCAGCTGGAGCTCCCAAGGGATCATACGACTCACAAGAGGCGTTGACCGACAAGTCCACTTTCCGAGTACGAGTTACTTGCAGAGAACACGCAATGCTAGCTCGGTTTCGCTATCCTTGACGGTGGGCCTCCGAGAGGGACGAGTACTATTTCGGTTGGTCTCAAGGGTCTGTTCAATGGTCTCACAGAGCTTCCGTTCTCTTTCCTCTAACTCCTGTTGAATTTTAGCCCACTGCTTCGCAAGTTCATCCCTTAAGTCACTGCAGCTGTTGTGCTCTGCTGGTTCCATCTCAAGCAGTCGTTCGTGAATCTTTCGTTCGACTCGATGTAGGGATGACTTAATTTCAGAAATGCTGCTGTTTGTCTTCTTAGAGCTCGGCGAGGTTTATTTGCGTGGCTTTGGCAGTTGAGCCTGGCTTGCCTGCAAAGTTTCAACTGACTTGATCTGCTTGGTGAAGTTTTTCTCCAATCTCCGGATTTCCGATCTTGCTTCGTTGAGTTGATCTGAATAACAAAGGGGCATACTTGTGAGCTCACTCTGGAATGACTTCACGATCTCCTCCACTTCTTGAAGTTTTACCTTTTCTGTCAACGCCTTCGATGTCTTTTGCTTGAACTCGACGAATTCTTTCTGGTCAAGCTTCTTCACCAGTAACTCCTCAACGATCCGTTTGAGTGAGTCAATTTCGCTTGAATAGGAGGGTGATCGTTGTGGCTATTGTGGACGGTTGCGGAACAGCCTTATTTGCTCCTCGAACACGTCTCGGTCAACCTTCTGTTGAATGTTTTTTCCAAGGATTGTGGCTTCTGTTCGAATGCTTTTCAATTCATCATTAAGATTCCGTAGTTCCGTCTGGAGTTGATGATGTAAGTGTGCGGAATCCTTAGATGAGTCACGCTGCTCCTTGGCCTCTTGCTTGCCACGATCGGCTGTCAGGTCTTTGATACGAATAATCGTCTGATCCAATTCTTTCCTCAGATCACTAACGATAAGGTTGAACTGCTGTTGCACCTTTCTCTAAGAGAGCTGGCTTGAATGGGCAATTCTTTCGTCGATCAGAGCCAGTGCAATTGTCTTCACCTCAGCAATCATTGTTCGGTCTAGACCCTCATCCCTCCGAAATTTGTAGTCGACAGACGCAGAGCGCTCGTCAGGTTCAGAAGGAGGAGGAGATAGCTGGTGCTTATTGAGCAGCATCCTCGTATCCTCGAACTGCCGCTCGACCTCTCTTTTGGATGCCTTGTTGAGTTGTAGTTAGTTGACAGATAGTTTGAGCTGGTTGATTTGCTGCTTGATGTCAGACTGATGTTCATCCTGCTCGTAGAGGTGCTTGCTGAGAGCCTTGAGGGAGAGATGCACGACCTCTGGCATTTGTGACCACTCGCTTTGATACTGAGTCAAAACGCGGAGGTTACCTGCACGATGAGCGAGTTGAAAACTTCAAAGTAGCCATCAGGCTCGCGTTCGGATTCTGAGACTTCACGTTTCATTCGAATTAACTGGTTAATGCTTAATTATATCGCGGTCGTGCAGCACGATGGAACTGCCTCCTCGATCACTTACCGTATGGGAACAAACGCATTTGTACAGCGACTACTTTCAGCTTCAAAGGTAATCGGCAGCATTCCTCGATTCAGAGGCAATTTTATAATCGGGGACAAGTTGATCGCACGACAGATAAAACCCTTTCCTTGGTTAACTCCGTTATTACCTTATCCTTCAACTGAAGACCAGAGTCGCCAATTAGCTCAAACTCATATTTGTCCTATCCTTTGATTTAAAACTTTAATGCTCTAGTAAAAATAGCAAACAGACAGAATAGTTTCCATACTCTCTCCAGTTTCAAAAGAGTCACCCTCCAGTAAGAGGCTGCATCCTTACCGTCGTTTGTCGGGTAGGGTTGAAACTTACCCTACAGCCGTACACGCTGAAATTAAATCCCTGTTTCGAACCTTTTCTTAATTATACAAGGCACTGCTGCTGCTTCGATAGGTTCCTTATAGTAATTGATGAACTATTCGTTGCGGACGGTCTCTCAAATTCCCGACAGTTCCATCGTCAGCAAGGTATAGCCGATACCATTTAGACCATCAGTGACTTCAATACCTCAGGAAGGCAGAACACCTACATGTCAAGCCGCAGACTCGACATGGAAAGAAATCTGCGTTCGAACATGACCATGTCGGCAAGTCGTAGCAATGCGAAAGTGGTGTTCGTTCGCGTAGCAGAGTACCTCAGAGGCCCAGAGTGTGCAGAGTTCTAGCAGAACCTCTACCAGTAGTACGGGTAGTACCTCCACTTTGAGTATTTTTCGGATGTTGCTGGTATCGCTCGAGTCAACTTCGCAACTGAGCCCGTGAGCTGTGTGATCACGGGCTACACCGATAGGTCATGGGCAAAGCGGTTTAGTCAAAACGAGTCGCGCCACCAGAACTTTACGATTTATCTGATGTGTCACGACAGACCAGAATCGGAGTACCCCGACATCATGAAGAACTACTCAAACGATGTGCTTAAGCCAGTATCAGGCTACCCAGATACGGAATAGCTCATCAGGGTGGAGTATGAGCTGTATAGCGCGCAGTACATCAACGAAGTGACGGAGAAGCGCATCCGAAGCAAGTTCTACTTCAAAGCCAGTAGCAACGCTGTGCTCAACATCTACTACGAGGAACAGCTCGGCAGCATGGTAACTCCATACGTCAACCCAATCAGCAGCAGCAGAAGGTTCCGCAAAACCAACTTCTTTCGGTACCGCGATCTCAAAGAACTCATGCTTTTGGCCAAGGGCCGTAAGAACATGAAACGTGTGCATACCAAGAAAATGGCGAGCAGTCTAGCTATCAACGACTCCATCCAGTCGATCGTCGAAAGTCGAGCTGATATAGCTCAGGGTGTTCCAATCGAGTCGGTAGGAGACATTCTCAGAACAAGCGAAAGCGAGGATATTAACTACATCTTAGTCACGGGCTCCCATCCTGAGCTCGAACAGATTCGAAAGTACTGCGTGTCGTAGAAGAATACCCGTATGTTGCTGCTGGACTCTGAAAAGAGCATTCGCTAGCTGAAGTAACAGATGAATATCTTCGCGAGCAATGGAAGCTCGACTGAAGAAGGTTCTGATCGCGACAGGATCGTTATGAGTGAGAGGTTGCTGGTGATGGTGCACTACGACGACGAACTCACTCGAGCAGAAATTTAGCAAGAAGAGAACTTCAACTTTCACACCGAATTGGTGCTGTTTATCTCTGCCTAGCAGCTTGCTGCAGCAATCTGGAGAATCCATGAGAACGAGAATTACTTTGGGCTGGCTATCATCGATTAGAATCGGCTTAGCGAGTATCAACCTGCCATCGAGCATGCTGTCGGGTTCAACACTCCGCGTCAGATCGACAACTTCAAGGCTCTACTGAAGAACAACAGGGAAGACGGTGATGGAATCCTGAGCAGGCACTATATCGAAGAAGTTGATCCTGAGAAGGTATACCTTACCACGCCGTTTCTGTTGGCAGATGTGAGCGAGCATAGTGCTTTGATCCATCAGATATTCGAAGCAAGGAATATCTTCTACCACCCAGCACGGGGGATTATCGGAATCAAGGTGAATATCTACGTCAGGAAAAACCGCGGCCATTTGTTTGAACTTCTGAGTGACACTGTTAACAGGAACAAACGGTTGGCACTGGTTGGCTACCAGGATAAGCAGCAGCTGGAGTATTTCGTGCAGAAGACGAACAAGACGGAATGTACGCTTGTGGTTACTGACGAAAGAGAGTTTATCGAGGTCATGAGAGTCATTAAGGGTGCCGAAAACGTCTACGTGCTGCTCATCAGTGCAAAGGAGCGATTATCGTTTGATCCGCAGGTCCTTAAAACTGGTTTGGAGGAAGATATCAATGCCTTTATCAGAGAGATTCCTGATAATGAAGAGGATGATGAAAACTGCAGTTATCTGGAAAGCTAGGAGGGAAATTACGACGGAATTAATGTCCTCAGGAGACTATCCAGCAGATCTGAGGATGTGAAAATAGTAACCCTCCCCGGTCGCGCACTTTTGACTGTACGCATACCCAACAACGAACAGTCGAAAAACTCAATTCTCTTCGAGAACCGTATTCGCAAGCATTTCAAGGAGGAAGTTAACTTCAGGTTCTATGAGAATACAGAGGAAATCCGGGATATGGACAAGTCGGAGGAGCCTCTGCAGTTCCTTATAATCAACGATTCCTACTTGGAGTGGACAAAGAGGATGGCAACAGTGGAAGCCAAGCAGAAGTTCGACATCATCTACTACACCCGCGAACCTCTTCAGCCATTTAGGTAGCTGGTTGAGAAGCATCGGTACGTAAGATTCAAGTTGGTAGCGAACCACTGGCGTTCCATCGAAGACTACATCGTTGGCAGAGCCTCAAAGCATAGTAAGTACCAATAAACCTTCAAGGTGACTGCTGGCCAGAGGTTGCATCTTATCCTGGCATCTCGCAACCGCAAAGTTGAAGAGCTATTGGCCCAGATGGCAGTTCAAGAGAACAACGAAATTGCCAAGCGGTGTATTTACTACTATCACGACCTGAAAGACTTGAACGATCTGAGAAAATTACTCACGACTGTCACAAAGGGGTAGCTGTGCTTTTTGATACTTGATGAAAACGATGGTCGAAATCGGGAGTATGAGGTGGGAAATATCTTGTCGAACTATGCAACCAATTTCCGGCAGATCATAATATCCAGCGAAGAGAAGCGGTATGCTGAGCACGAGAGAACTGCAGCAGTAGTGTTCAACGAGGAGGAAGCCGCAGAGTATATTGCAATGTTCGAGTTCGTTGAGCTCTTTGAGAGATTTCTTGCAAGTTCCGGTAGTGTAATCAACAACAACGGAGAACGAGAGAGTAACAGTGTCTTTAAGAGTCAGAACAGTCGGCCACAATCTCCTGCCTCGATCAAAGAGTCGATCAGGTCAAATCATTCAGAGCATGAACTGCAGACTATTGACCAGGTCATGTCCTCCAATGAAGTAAAGATTATTAGCGAACCCGCGATTGCGAACTAACAGCAAAAAGGCCCTCCAGCTGCCAACTTACAGGTTCGTCTCTCCAAGACGTATATCTTCGAGCCTGAAATGAGCACAATGATGAGTCGCCCTGATTAACCTTGCATGCCTTGCCCCAAGCCTCAATTAAAACCCAAAATTGAACGGAAAGACAGTGAAGGAATATCCAAGCAGACAGCCTCGGTAAAAGCTCAGCCTGCTCATTTGCCCCCTACCCCACCCAAGACTCCTAATTCCAACTCCCAAAAGCAATCATCATCCGACGGCTCAAAGCCACGCCCATCAGCGATAGCCTCGAGGCCACCTTTACCAGTAAACTCAAGTAAACCTTCACAGATTTCGCAAAACAGTAGAAAGTCTAGTAGGCCCTTGCTTGCTGAATCCTCGAGGAGCTCCTCAGAGAGTGGCATAAAATCCACTATCGCAGTGTACTACCTGGAATCTTCACCGTCTATCGAAAGGATAGTTGAATACATTTCGAACAATTCCACCGGAGCACAAGTCTTTAACTACCCAATGACAAGCATGGAGGAAGTCGATGCAAACCTCGGCCAGAATGTTGTAGATCGATCGCTGCTGCTCATTTCAGGAAGCCGAAAAGAAAATGAGTTTGCGTTAAAACTATAAGCAAAGTATCCGCAGCTGAGGGTCTACAGGAATCCCACGGGGGATGCACTCACTGAGCTGTCAGTAGTATTCCAGTTGGGTTGGGAGTACAAACTCCTGGCACTCCCCTACTGCAATCCTGCACTTCCGACTAACATCTTGACGGCAGACCGAATTAATATACTGCTGCCTCAGGACATCGTAAGTAATTCCGGGTATCAGTTGGACTCAAATGGGCTGTACGCAAAATCTACCTACAGGTCACTTGCCGAGCTTTGTGATCGGGTCGACACTTCCCCACACAGCGACTACTTCGTTGTCTTGGTTCAGCAGGAAGATCTTCCAAATATCTGGAACCTTCCCTTTCGAAATCCCAACTGCAGGCTGCTGGTACTTGTGTCAAGCATTACGGTGCGGGAATGGTTCTAATGGCACGGCGACATGTTCTGGCTCTATGCTGACTCCAAAGCTGATATGGTTCTGGATGAGCTTGACAAGTTAGGCTCAGACCTCACCAAGTTAAAGATAGTACCGAGCAATAAGCAACCTATTTCACATGCGCTCTACTATACGGAGGAACAAAAAGACATCAACTCACTTGAACTGCTTCATTACAGAAAGAGGCAGTACACCTCGCAAAATGATCTCAAGCTCAAATCGGAAAACAAAACAGCCAACGAATTGTCCTATCAGTTGCTCTCTGACTCCGGATAAGTGTTTGTTAAACCGCTCAGCACTGTCATGTTTGCTCGTACAACCAGCCATTGGAGTAGTGCTGCGAAGAGCAACCAGATGAGGGTTCCGTACAGCCAAATCTTGGATATCCGAGACTTCATCGAACTGCACCAACTTCGAAGGTATTTAACTCCCTTGCTCATCACAGGGTACCTTCCACAGGACGAAGTTGAGCTGTTGAGACTGCAAACCGAATTCCCGACTATTCAACTCCTCAAAGCATCTGAGAAACAGGACCGTTCAGATCAATCTAGGATCTCGAAGGTGTCAATCGGAATTCAGGAGGCAACCCCACCATCTCCTTCCTCAGCTGTCATCAACCAACGATTCCTTGTGGAAAGTGAGAAACAGCCATCAGTCCAGAGAATACCCGCAAGGGTTATATAACATCAAAGGCCTCCACCGCCTATTCAGAATTCGATTGTGCTTCCGTCTCCGCCAACCCCTATTCCCTCAAAATTGGCTGCTCCACCAAAAGCTCAAACAGTAGATAATGGCACAGATTCCCAACCATTGCTCGTACAGCAGTCAGTCCAAACATCAATCTTAGCCCAATCGCGAGGACCCCCTCACCAATCGCATGGGCCTCATCTTTCAATGCACTCTCGGATGCAGCAAACAAGCTCATTAGCAAGCCAAACATCCTCCCCGAGGATGATACCGTCTTCATCACAACCTGCGCAATCGTCTTCTTCATCCTCGTCTCAAGCGCCAATTTACCAGCTGATCAATCAAGCGATCCAGGCTAACGATAAGGCAGCCCTTGGAATATACTACTTGTGCGAATGGTTACCAGTCAAAGCGGATCGTTTTATGAAACATGTAAACCTTCATGAGCTGTTAGATGCCTTCAGGCAGCAACCCTCCCAACTCATGATTATATTTGCCGAGAAAGACATGCTTCACCGGTTGCCCAAAAGTCTCGTTGCTAGTTAACGAGTTAGGCTTGTTGCAGTTGCAGACGAACCCTGCCCTGAAAGTCTGCTTTGGCTGAGAGTCGCTGACCTCCAAGACGTATAAAACCATATCAGGCAGTCTATCGATGCTCGGACACAAACCTAACCAAGAGCACCCCCAATATCGACTGCGATTGGAACCGATGGAAAGCAACCCTTCGATATCTTAATTGCCAGCAAAGGGGTCTTCTCTAGTGAAGACAGCAATAAAGTAACACGGGAAGAACTCACTACTATCGGCAACATCAAATATGTCGATAGAACCGAGCTGCTTGATAGTGTTGTTGGACCGAGGTCGAACCCAATCGTACTTGTGTTGGATGGGCTTCGGCAAGACTCTTAGCCTATTCAAGTTGTATATGATACTGATGGTGGTGCCAAGCTCAGCATGCTCCGGCCTAATGCAAGAGTACTACGCAGCGCTGAATAGCTCAAACAGTTCCTACTGGACAATCCTGCGCCGAAGGCCAAATCTCCTCCCCACTAAAACCGGAAAAAGATTCTGAATACAGTAAACATGAAGCTCAGTCGATAGCCTCTTAGCCCATCCCATATGCAACAAACCAGCAGCTCCCTCCGAAGACATTCTGCGAAAATTGAAATTCGAGTGACGCGACCCTCGGAAACACCTAAACAGGGTCCCTAATCATCACTTCGTAGTGATGCTGTAAAATCTTCACCATACAACGGAGATATCAGATAACTTCCATTGGCTGCAGAAGAAATGGAAAATATGTGGATTGATGATGCTTTGACCCGTTTCCTTCCTATCCTCAACGGCGACATCATGCGTATCCTCATCCCTTCTCCCAGTAAAGAGTTAAGATAGATGCTCGCTCGGTCCCTACCTACTCTTATCATCGTCAAGTATATGAACCTTGACTATATCAACAGCTATCTGAACAGCCATCCAACTTACCCGACCATAGTATTGCTTGATGATGACCTCACGGAGCGGGCAGAACAGCTGCAGCATCTTCATTCCAATCTCAGGATCATACAGTTGGGTAAGCGAGACTTCTAACCTTTGGGCGTGAGCCTAAATGTTGAGACTGACAACGAGGCAGAGTACCTAATGAGAAGGCTCATGGAATAAAATGCGTTAGTGGATCTAGCCTCTAACAAGTATAGTGATGCACCTCCCACTGAATTCGGCGCATCTCGCGCTGGTCTTCTGCCGATAACTGATTCGAGCCAAAAGATATTTGTCCTGTACGACCCACAACGTAACCGATTGATCATGGACAGCATCAACCGCTCAGCCGGAGAAAGTGTTTTGTTTGTTCCCTATAAGACCAAAAGCTAAGCCTACGAATACATCGAAAAGCTAGGAACAGACGACTTGGCATTGCTTATTTGCAATGATGACGACATCCGACACCTATAAGAATTTCCCAGTAACTGTCCACACCTATACTACATCAGACACATCTCCAACAGGATGAGACCGGCTGCTGGGTTTGGTGCTCTCAGTGATCGAGTGCTCTTTACGGGATACACCCTCCAAGCTGTTTCGGGATTTATATGCAAGCTTCTCATCAACAGCTTTAATAAGGTAGGGAGGAAGCCTAAAACGTTCCGAAATACGAGGCTACAGGTCACTCGCATTCGTAGTTCAGAAGTGAGAAGAGTGCAGGTCGTAGATGAATAAAAGCGGTATCGAAGGCATTACGCGCCATCGACGTTCGGAACAGCAGCACGGTTCGAGTACTACGACGACAAGTACGTGCCAACAGAAGAGAGCACTCGTGACCGAGTTTCATACTATGATAGCCGTCCCTTTTCCTCTCGCGATAGAGGCAAACTGTAACTCTTTAACTAATTCAGAAGGATGAAAAGCCCAAGCGTAAGGAACCACTATGCCCCTTCGACCGAGTATCAATGATAATCAAGCACTTCAATTAATAAACGAGAAAGTCACTGTCAGTATCTCTTTTCTTGAAGCATGCCTTCACTTCTCCTGCAGGACTGTCTTGAGCATGTTCATGTTGAAGTTTTACAGTGCGTGCCATTCCACCTTGGTCTGTTGTTGTGACCCGAACTTTCGAATGCTCACCTGGAGTCGTTTCTGACTCTTGCGAAGAATCAACCCCACTCGGACTCCTTCCACTTTCTAGCCCATACACTCGTTACTCCAGTCAGCGTAGATTCCGTTGTCCCAACAATCGTTCACGATCTACACCATCTCCTGTTCGAAGACCTCACCGATACTCCAGACGTAGACCTCCACCAGTGGTTTTGGAATAACCGTCAGCTCCACTTCTACATGCAGTAGCGCAATCTCCTCGCCTCTATGATATTCTTACATTGTGGTAAATCCACCAACACAGTTCCTATTCTATTCGGGGTTCTTTACCACCTTCCAAAATACTCCATAGGTGGCTTCGTGGGGTATCATCAATCTATAGACCACCATGTTCACTTCCATGCACTGGATGAGTCTCTCTACTACCTCCAGCTGCCTCAGTACCTCATTGAAGTTTGCTCCCTTGAGCTCTTCGCTTTGGAGAAGTTCAATGAATTCTTTGGGATTCGTTGCACTGATCTTGAAGTACTTGATTAGCCTTCGAGAGATATTATCATTGATCTCATGTTCTTTAAAAGCCTGCTCCCAGCGGTCGGTCGGCGGTTCGACTGTCCGATCGAACTGACGACCAAGCAGAACCTTATACAGCGTCTCTTCTGGAAATTTCAGTTGTTCGCAGAGGAGCTTTAGAAGTAGGGAGTGGCTAATGTTTACAACGCAGTCTTTTTAATTGGCAGCTTGCACTGAGAGCTTGATAAGCTCACTTTGATGTTTTGCTAGATACTAACGGTTGAGGTCTATCACAATATCGAAGACTCCGACTATCCTTTCGCGATGCTGCACTGGCTCCTCACTGTCTTCATGCTCGTAGACCTCGCAGAAACTATAACGACGGATACAGCGAGGCTTGTTCTTCACATTCTTGAGCAAGTAGTCTCTAATCCACTTGAGCCATGGCTGATACGAACTATTCGATAGCTCAAACACACCCCCTTCCTGAGACAGTGCCAATAACTTCTTATCTCTTCTCGCTAAAACCCTTTTGCGGTTGAGCTGCAGATAGTCCTGCACAGGTATCATTGGAGTTACATGAATGTTATTTCCACCGTGGCATCGAAATAGTGTTTCGATTTCGGCATAGTTGTATCGACGGAAGGAGTCTCGATGGGTACCTTCACAGTGCGAATTCTTGATCTGAAAGAGCGAGTTCAGTAGTGATCTAAACTCGAAGTGGTTCGGGTTTGTGATTGCCGACACCAGTTGCACAAATAGCTTGTTCTTGACCTTTGAGAGCAGCTACTTCGCTGAAGGGCGCTGGCTTGAATTCCTTGAGACTAGATTCTTTAAGAGTTCTCGGATGTCAGGGTTCCGACAGTACTGATCAAAGTCCTCCGGAAGCTTCTGTTCCTTGAGCTGCTTGAACGTCTGCTCACGTTAGCTCTCAGTCCCATACATTCGACAGTAGAACATCTCAAATATGATGATACCCAGGCTGTACATGTCTACTTTCTAAGAGTACTGTCCGTTTTCGCCCTGTTCAGGAGCCTTGTATCGAACCGTCCCTACCAACCCCTTTTCGGCTAGATCTTCTTCCATTGATGTTGCAAGCCCGAAGTCCCCAAGCTTAATTCTCTGTTTCTTTTTGTCAAGGAAAATGTTAGCTGGTTTGATATCTCTATGGATTATCTTCTTGTCGTGGAGGTAGACTAGCGCCTCGAGAATTCCTCTTAAGATGAGAATTTTGAACTCTTCCAGCTTATCGTCATGCTTCCTCCCTTGGAACTAGTTCGCAATCAGATCTTTGAGTGTATTCCCATCGCAGTACTCCATCGCGATATACATTATTCGGAAAGGGAACGACTTGTTTCGATGTGAATTGACGCGGCTCTGGGAAGAATTCGACTCTGAGCTCTTTTTTTCGGTGATGTCCTGTTCAAGGGGGTTGTGCTCCCTAATAAAGAAAGAGGTGTGGTTGGAGATGTCCGAGATACCTCCCAAGTCTTCATCATG
>ERZ724508.1044-NODE-1044-length-17594-cov-6.113575_pt1 | contig 17594 bp, 23 predicted proteins | sample MGYA00376041_ERZ724508 | MGnify/ENA primary metagenome ERZ724508 (study PRJEB28724, sample SAMN07190887) | wastewater metagenome | isolation source: effluent of sewage treatment plant in Hong Hong | place: USA: Christiansburg, Virginia | collected 2016-03-01 ...
ACCCCCCCAACCCCATCAGAAAGAAAAAAATTATATTTGATCGGTAGAAACAGGAGCAGGAAACTCCCGATGAAGGCAAATCGTTTGCGGAAAAGGTCAAGTCCGCGGACACAAGAATAATGGGTTGGCTTGGCAAACTTCGATGATGTATTCCGGTTAGTTGTTGATTGGCTTCATGCGAAATATCTTAAGTCAGCGCAGTGACGAAGCACAGCAAGCAGCCTAGAAGACTCCGTCAACTCTTCTAAATAGAGTTACACAACACGGAGGGTAAGCTGTTTCAAGCCGATAACATCACGAGGATGCCTTTCAAACCAAAACTGCCGCCCTTTCTCAACCTAAAAAACAGTATCAAAATACATATAAAGTCAGTGGTCCAACTCGAAGTTGTAGAAGTTATGTGGTCCACGTGGGTCATACTCGTCGCAGTATAGCACCACTTCGGTAAAGCGTTAGCTCGCAAACCCTGGAGGGAGCTAATGGCTGACAGGCTGGTTGCTCTTACGTCGGATAATGGGGATGTTTCGAATGTAGTTCTACACGCTCAGACGGGGAGAGGAAGAGTTGATATAACCTGCACTTCGTTGCCGACTTAGTTGACTGCTGGAATTCACGTTGTATGTGAGGGACGTACGACTGTTGGATGGAGATCGGTCGATATGCCTGGAGGTTTGCGACATTACTGTAGTTATTGGTTGGGCAATCAGTGCCGTAGCCGAATGGACTGGCCGGCGATGCATCACAGTTAATGGTAATGCACTTTGGTGCTGCACTTTTGACTAACTACTCAGCATCGGTATTGACACTGGTGAGAGAAGTCTGGAAGTAGTTGGGGATAGAGCTCGACTTGTCATAAGAGTCTTTGTTTGGGTTGGTATGTGCACATTGGCCAGAGTTTGGAGAGTTTGGGGAGGCAGTGGGGGTAGCATTGATGGTGGTGACCTCACCCGCTCTATTGATTTTCTTTGGCTGCTCGCCATTGTCCCTGCAAACATCGGCCCAAAGCTAAATCCGTTGTCCTCTATTGATAGCGGTTTACCAACAGACAACCGTTTGGTCGGTGGTGGCGTCTCGGTGTAAGTAATAGTGATGCGTTCGTGCAGTTCAGGCGTATCTCCGATATACACAGTAGTGAAGCCATTCGCGGTGTGAGGTGATTGTTGGGGCCGTTTGGACGTAATGCTTTGCGTCATAGGAACATTGTTCGTATGGAATAGTGGTTGAGGTGCGACCCTCATTGGAGGAGAGACCACTCGTGGCAAGACGTTCTTTCTGCCAAGAGATGCACTGGATAATGCAGAGCCCATCTGCGGACCCGGTCGTACCACAACCGCCGGGTTCCTTATCATCTGCTATGTTATCTTAATAAACTGTAGCAAATGGAGGACAACCGCATCCCCTTGATTGCGTAAGCTCCGAGTTCATTGCAAGATCTCGAATCGTTACTGCCTCGACCGCCCGCTACCATTCCTTTTGTACAGATGCTTAGGCTGGTTTGGTCTTTCGGCTTCACCCTCCTTGGCGATACTTATGTGAACGTACAAGCACTACGCCAACTCTTTGTCGTGCAGGAAAAGATGTAAAGTCTCCAAAGATACAGCCTGACCGATAGCGAATTCGAGACTTTGGACATCCTCGCAGAAAAGAGTCCAGGGATCCGCACAATCAAGTTCCTATTCGCTATCTGCTGCTACAAGAATGGGTTTTGGACGGGAGTACTAGCCGCAGTGATGTTTACCCTCCCAATGTCTCTCGTGATGTGGGTTGTGGGAATGCACAGCGAGCTCGGTCGTAACTTTATGTACCAGTGGCCTGATTGAGAGTATAGGTATCGTTATGGTCGGTTCACGGGGAGCATCTGCAGGAATCCTCATCAACTCGAGTTAGCTTCCTGAAAGTCCGGCATTCGAGAATATCTTGGCCCTGGTGAGTCTGGCTGTCGTAATGATATTCCCTTCAGGTACAGCAACCCACCTACAAAGGGTATATCTACTTCCTCGTCTATCTGATCGCCGCTGTGCTGGCACTCTACACAAAGAGCACCAACCGTCAGCCCCTAAAGTTTAGCAGGATAAAACTCAACCGCAGTTATGGTCTGCCAGCACTCGTCACCATCATAGTTTTGCTGCTATTTTTGTGGCTCGGCAATCGCTTCATTGAGAACGAGTATCTCTACCTCAGCGAAGTGCTATCAAGTATCATCGTGGTGACCACGTCGAAGAATACTGCTGTGTTTCCCATGCTCTATGGCGAGTTGGGACTGCTCAAGGAAATCAGTGGCAGCACAACTCAGCTCAGCCATATGCAGGAGATGTACATGAGCATGCTTGGGATTTCATTCATCCTGCCTGGCCCTCTCGCAAAAACCTCAGTAATGGTCGGTTCCTATTTCTTCTCGGCAGCCGGAGCAGCACTAGCCTACTTTATATTCGTGGGGTTCTCCATTCTGTTCATGTGCGTCTTCATGACATACGGCTACACGATGCTGTCATCCGAACCCTACCGGAAGGTGGTCACCAGCATTAGCTGCGTAAACCGTGGGCTTATGCTTTACCTGGTATTTTTCTGATCTATTCAGGCATTAGAGATATTTCGGCTGGAAAGGTGCGACTTGGAGCTAGTGCTATGCGTTTGCATTATGGTTATCCTATGGTTACGCATCTACAAGATCCACAGGCACATCGGTATATGGATTGGCTGTGGTCTGGCACTGAGTCGCAAGCTTTTCCAGTGGAAATACAGGGGCGCCACTGTGTAGGAGCTGATGTGTAAACCACACTATTGACCACAAAAGGGATAAGGATACTTTGTGACCCTCCATTAAGACTACACAAATTCACTTAATCTTCTGAGTGTTGGGCTGCCACACTTCCAGTGTCTGCAACAAACTGACGGATGAGCCTCTTTAAGTTTGAATATTGCTAAATGCCATAACCAGTCAGAATCAGGTCCATCGTAGCTAGCTGAGATTATACTTTCGATAGTATAACTTCCACTCATGATGTGTATCAGCATCCGGCAAAGTGGTGAGTTAGTCACAAAAGTGGACGGAGGGCTGTAGACCTGAGGAATCGATGCTTGGAACAGCGAAGTTGTTCTAATTTCCGCGATTATAGAAATGTCGTAAGAGTCTAGCCTTGAGTAAACTTCTCAACGGTGTTTCCCCTTTATGTGGCCTTCGCTCGCAGTACCTCCGAGGCTGTTTAACATTCAAACTTTCCTTCTCGTGCTGTAAGTGGCGTCTGTGAATGATAGCCTTTGTGGGCATGTAGTGGTAGTAAGGACACTGAAGCAGGTTGTGGTCACTTTCTGGACAGAGTTTGCATTGTTTCTGCCGTACCTCCGATTGCTTCTCGATCAGCTTGTCGCGATAGAAGCAGTATGACTCGTAGTCGTCGCCTCTCTCACGTAGCACTTCCATCGTGGTCTCTACTGGCACACTTATGACAGTCGAGTGGGTGGCCGACTTGATGCTCGTCTTCGTGGGCCTCTGCCTCACCGACTCCTCGAGCAGCACCCAGAGGTACCGCTTGGAATTGTGCGAACTCGGCTGGGAGATCTCATCGACCTGGACGTCTTCGTCGTTGTGGTTGACCATTGCGGTCACCAGCTTCCCCTTCTGGAGCATAAAGAGCTGGCCGGGCACCTCGTCGATGGCCACCACGACCTCCGAGGGGTAGTACACCTTCCGCTCGAGCTTGACGGCGATGTTCTTCAGGGACGCACCCGTGAACCTGTTCCAGAACGTCATGTTCCCGAGGGGCTTGAGGTGGACGTTGAGCATGAGCTTTCTCCTGAGGTTGGGGACGAGGTCAGCCACGATCTGGTTCTCCTCTTATACCTTCGCCGACTTTTCCGTATCCGTCATGTGCCCAATTGTCTTCTTGACCTCGGCCTGAAGACTGTAAGGGACGTGATTAGTGTTCATGTACCGATTAACTACGCTAAGCTTGTGAGTTTTTGCTTGGTTGTCGTGTCGAAGACTCGCAAGAAGTACCGCAACTTCGTCAAATGAGTAACAGAATAATACTATGCTGAACAAGCTGAGAAAGGCCATGATTATGGCTTCTATTGGAGTCTCCGGTTCAAAAGTATTAGTAGCGGCCCTATAGAATCCCCATGCGTACACCGAAATCCATTCACTTTGGTGCCTAAGTAGTTGATTTTTTTCCATCCAGTTGGGTAGCTGATTGTCGTCGACCATCCAAAACAGAATTAACGAGACAATGTGGGCTACAAACGTATTGACAAGAATGACATATAGTATCCTCCAGATCGTGAACCAGGTACGGTTGACTCTGATGAGCAGATCGAACTTATCCAAGACGTTAGATACGTCCTTAAGTTTGAGAAAGGCCACCAACCGAAAGACCCCCGAAGCAACATGAAAGTATTCAAGGAAACAAAGTAGAAGCAGTAAGAGGTCAATCCATAGATGACGTGTGAGATAGTACTTGCGAATCTCAAACTTCAAGGTTAGAGCCTTATCGTGCAAAAGATTTTGGGTGTTGAGTTTGTAAATTGCAGCGACTAGGATAATACCGACATATAACAGTGGAAATATCCCCGGGTTGACCTCGAATAATGCCGATCTTAAGGTGAACAGGAATATGGCCACAATGCTGAAGGCGATTTCGATCAGATCCACTAGCAACACGTCGATCCTCCTAAAACACCACCCTTTGCTCCTCGAACTATCTTGCTTGTGCAGATAGGAGTTTAATCTGGATTCCACTTCCTTAGGAACACTTCTCTTCGTCACGGTTCTCCTTGTTGTGTCAATGAATCTACGAACTAGCCGTTCGGTTTTTTCCTCTTTGACTTGGTCAAGCATTTTACTCCATACACAAACCTTTTGTTCCACTGTGGTAGTAACGGTAGGCTTCTGCGACGGTAAACTCTGCGAAAACTTGACCTTTGCTGCCGCAGCGATACTGTCTTGAATGCGCAATTAACTTTACGCGTGACTGCAAAAAGGATCCGCATCGGTCGAGAAGGGTGGAACTGAGAGGATATTGGCTTGGCTGGACGACACGCCAACTACCTGAAGTTGATGAATCATTTTAATTACTATATGCTATTTCGAGGAGGACGAACATATCTAAGCCATTCAATGGAGGTGTTTTCCAGCTCGATTGGGTTGAACAAGCTGCTAATGAGTGGGGTGGATTCACAAAAGCCCTTTCTCAATAGATCGATTTAAAATAGATCTTTTGTGGTGCGAACCATACAATCTTGGGAGGACTTGACTTTGGTGACTCCTTCTCGATGATGATCACCAGGGTTTGGGTGCGCTACTTATGTCCCTTTCTCGATCTCCACGCCACCTTGCGAAATGTGCAAACTCTAACTTGGGATCGTAGTGAAGGTATTCTCTCAACCAAAGACACTTGACCTTTGACTTGGGCACAGCTGGTTGACGAAACAGCAAAAAGGTCCCCTACTGAATCACATAGAAAAATTACCCGTGAGACTGTCTATTCGAGATAAAATATTTTGTCCAAACAGATGCAGTACGTCTGCATCAGGGTTATTTATGGCTGAAAACATACAATTCCCCATCTGTATATTGGCATATGGATCGACTGCGCAACTGGAAACTTCTCCAGTGAGAATATAGGATGCTCCACAGAGGAGCTAATGGGTTTGCCCTGCAGTGATTATTATACAACGAGATAGGATTCTGAACCTCCATTAAACTAACTAAATATTATGGGATGTACGAGTAGCGAGGCTGCAGTTCCCAGCATCAGGAACAAGCTGGTAGACGAGTACATCAATCTCCTTCGGTTGGAGAGTGGTGAGAAGATGCAAACCCGTGCTTATCTGAACAGTAAGAGCCAGACTATGTTCAATTCGATGGGAGACGGCAAAAAGCTTGATCAGCACAACTCTCCTTGCTGTATTTTGGAGGTGAGCTTTCCGTCAATGGAGAAGAAGGGAACCTGGGGCACAGGGTCTTTAATCAACCCCATCCTCGTATTAACATCGGCTACAAATGTGTACAGCCATCGAGATAAGCAATTTGCACAGACAATCGTTCGCTTTTATGACAAGAAGCAAACAACAGTCGAAGTGGCGAGGATTTTCGCTCCTGAGGCTTTCATGCAGGGAGACCTCAACGAAAACTATGCTTTGGTTGTACTGCACGAACCTGTGACCGAATTCGGATTCTATGGTATTAGCGTACCTACCCAACCTCAAGCAGGGATGTTCGTCAACATGCTGGGCTTTCCAATTAAGGAAGGTTAGAGCGTGAAGGACTTTAAGAAGTATATGCAAGGCAACAGAGGAATGGTCGAAAGTGTTGATTAGCAGAAAGGACTCCTCAGCCATCGCCTCACCAACGACTTCGGTGTCAGTGGAGCAGGTCTGTATGTTATCAAAAACCACTTTCCCTACATTATCGCAGTACACTCCAGACGTGACCCTACGAACCCTGAGCTTTCAAAGGCAACACTGCTCACAGAACAGCGTTTGGGACAGCTAAAGCAATGGACCTCCTCCCTCTTGACAAAGTAGTTCGAACGGGACACACTATGCCGAATTGATTTTACTGCCGTGGAGGCCGGCCGCAGCTTCTACTGACAGACTCTTCTTTGACTGATCAACTACTGTCTGCACTACTAATAACCTTATGAAAGAAAATTGCATCAGAAACTTTCCGCTCCTACGAAGCTTAAAAAGGGAATTTAATAACCTCAACTTCATCGTCTACCAGCGGAGATACCTGGTTCCAGCACCGCCCCGACCAGTTCGGACAGTCTTCATGGAATGGTCGCTCAAGAAAACATCTGAGATCAGGAAGCTACAAAAGGAAACTCCATGCAAGCACATCATCTCGCAGCTGGTCGAGAATTTCCGCGCCAATCGACAGACCGACCCAGAGATTATCCAGCTCGAAAAGTAGCAGGCGGAGAGATCCAAGCTTTTCAGGGTAGAGTTAGCTAACTATCGCAAGAACTACGTAATGCCTTTCAGCCCTCCATTGTCAGTCTACATCTACTTCTCTCAAGTTAAGCACCAGTCCTTCCTCGAAGGCGAATACAACAAGAAGAAATATTTTGAGGAACTGTCGAAGGCCTACCACAGTCTTACGCCGGAACAGCTGAAGGAGTACAAAGACGCTGTCAACAAGATTAACTCGGAGCGCGATGAGCAGTACAACGAGATCCGTCAGCGGTTGTTAATACCTTGGTACAAGAGCAAGATGCCCTTCGCGTTGTACCTGTCGGAGAACATGAATAGCATTTACGAGATAGCTGAGCTCTCGCGCATTTGGAGAGGTTTGCCCGACTAGTCAAAGCTGGAGTACACAGAGAAGTGCAAATTGATTAACCATGAAGGGCAAAAGATTCTCTCCGATTTTCTAAAGCCTTTCGGTTTAACCCTACCCGAGTTTGATCGTATCGTAAAGGTCACCAAGGACTACCGCAAGGAACTAACCAGAGTGCGAAAGTTGAGAAAATCAAGTAAGAGTGAAACCGCGATATAAGCTGACATGGAGATAGAAGGAAAACTGCTGCTGCCAACTGAGGGGTCATCGGTGGACTGGCAGACCCACGAGGATGAGTAGTAGCTTTAGTGGGAGCTTCAGCAGAGATTGTGATTGTAGTTTATGCTGTCAAATAATGTAGAGGCCCAACATGCCGTTTGCAAAAATTAGTGCGTAGAATAGCTCGCGGATCCACCATGGTTCGCTCCATAGCTTCTTCATCCTCTCCCTCTCCACTACAGGTAACGCATGCAGTACCCAGCATTCCGATGAGCTCGTACTTGGTAAAGTTGCCCTCTGGCAGCTCACGGATCTCGGCTAAGTGGTAATAGCTGGTCATGACGTCGTAGCTCTCCTGCAAAGCCCTCATCTGTGACTCCTTTTCGATGATGGTGGGTGTGCGTGAGCTGTAGAGTTTGGTGCGTGTGATATACTGTTTCTTGATTTCTTCCACATTGGTGTTGCGGTCCACTCCGAGGATTGCGTGGTGCTCTGCATTCGGGATCTTGAGCGATGGGATGCTGCCGATGTTAATTGATGGCTCGGGTGCTGCTGGTCTTGGGGTGTTGGTGGTGGAAAATAATAATCTCAGAGGTCGACACAATCGCATAACAAATAATGACACTACTCGGTAAAGCCAGTTGCAGTCGTTGTATGAGTATTTGCCAGCCTTAAAAATTACACTTCGGAAAGTCTCACGTAAGTTCAACGGAGACACGGTTTTCTGCGATGACTCCGATGCTGCTAATCTTTGTATTATCGTCGCCTTGCCTGCGATATCGTAGACTTAGTTCAAAAATATAAAATTAGTTGAATGGAGGAAGATTTGGGGTTGGATGCCGAAGTATCTCATCCAAGGGTCGGGATACTCACCATCAACTTGCCCCACCTCATATGCACTCCTGGCGAGCCCATAAGAGGTACTGTCTATTTTAAGTGTGTCAACTCCTTTTGCGGAATACTCTCACTTCGAATGGCAGGGGAAGAGAAAGTGGAATGGAAATAACTGTTTGGTACCCACAGAAACCAACAGCAATTCTACAACAACCTATTCGAGTTGGCTTCGTTCTCCACTCCAATCAACCCCGGCAACTATGCCTTCCCATTCGTCATTCATACGTCTCCAAACTTCCAAGGCACCGTCTTGAGCGAGACGAACCTTGGAAGAATTACGTATCTACTGGTCGCTGAGATATCAAATTTCAAGCACTCTAGAATTCTCACTTCCAAATGGTTGGAATTTGCGATGATTGAACCGAGGAAGGATCTTCCACTTTCCAACAGTTAATATACATCAATCCAAAGCTGCTGCTGCTTCAAAGGTATCGTCTTCATGAGCATCAGTGTCAATGAGGTCGGAGGGAGAACCTATTCAGTGAATCTTTGCATCGACAATAGACTGAGCAGGGAGAAAATTGAAGCAGTGTGGTTAAGGCAAGTTATGATCTTCAAGTTGACATCGCGATATGGACACACGACCACAAAACGGGAGATTCTGGGCGAACAAAGAGTACCTGTCGAAATTGCCGAGTACCAAAAATGGTAACAGACAATCAAATTCGAACCGAAAAATCCTTTGTATCCAAGTTCTAACGGTAGCATGATAGTGGTTTCTTACTAATTTGAAGCTGAGTGCGAGATTGGCAGTCTTTCTCGCAGCTCATTTCCAAGGGTCTCCCTCCTTCGACATCCAATAGTTATCGAACGCTAACGTGCAAGATTTGACCCACTTCCAAACACAGTTATCGCTCCAACGAGGATACTTGATGCTACCAACTACCTTCGCAACCAAAACCCAATGCTCGGGAGGATGAACCAGCTTCTACCCGAATATTGAAGGCTAAATGATCAATCGTCGATTCAACAATAAAGAGTCAAAACCAGCAATCTTTGGCATCACTTGTGCTTGAGTTCCCCCAAGTTGAACTTCTGGTAGTATACCTTCCACTCCTTGTGGGCATCCACATCTGGCAAAGTCGTTATGTAGTCGTACAAACCGGCAGATGGACGCAGCTCGTCAGGGTCTTCAAACACAGTCAAACTTCTTTGGCTAATCTTCTTGTAGATTTATTTAGTCAGTTCCGCTTTGCGCAGACTTTCAACCCATGTTTCTGATCTGCGTGGCTTGCGCAATCGAGAACTTCGGGACTGCCTAATATTCAGACTTTATCTTTGTTGACGAAAGAATCTGCCAAGTACAATGTTTCGAGAAGGGGCATAGTGGTAGTAAGGACACTGGAGCAGGTTGTGGTCACTTTCTGGACAGAGTTTGCATTGTTTCTGCCGTACCTCCGATTGCTTCTCGATCAGCTTGTCGCGATAGAAGCAGTATGACTCGTAGTCGTCGCCTCTCTCACGTAGCACTTCCATCGTGGTCTCTACTGGCACACTTATGACAGTCGAGTGGGTGGCCGACTTGATGCTCGTCTTCGTGGGCCTCTGCCTCACCGACTCCTCGAGCAGCACCCAGAGGTACCGCTTGGAATTGTGCGAACTCGGCTGGGAGATCTCATCGACCTGGACGTCTTCGTCGTTGTGGTTGACCATTGCGGTCACCAGCTTCCCCTTCTGGAGCATAAAGAGCTGGCCGGGCACCTCGTCGATGGCCACCACGACCTCCGAGGGGTAGTACACCTTCCGCTCGAGCTTGACGGCGATGTTCTTCAGGGACGCACCCGTGAACCTGTTCCAGAACGTCATGTTCCCGAGGGGCTTGAGGTGGACGTTGAGCATGAGCTTTCTCCTGAGGTTGGGGACGAGGTCAGCCACGATCTGGTTCTCCTCTTATACCTTCGCCGACTTTTCCGTATCCGTCATGTGCCCAATTGTCTTCTTGACCTCGGCCTGAAGACTGTAAGGGACGTGATTGGTCTTCATGTACCGATTAACTATGCCAAGGTTGTGAGTTTTTGCTTCGTCGAACTCTCGAAGGCTAACCAACAAGCTCTGTATCGCGTTGATGCAGTAAGCAAACGTGATTACACTAACCATCTCCACGAATGCCACGACAATCGCTTCCTTTGGATTCTTGGCGGTTAGATCTCCGAATCCGATCGTAAGCATGATGGTAGTGCCCCAATAGAATCCCCACACGTATACTGAGCTCCAGTCGCGGTTGCTTCTTAAGAGATTATTTGCAGCCATCCAGTTCGGTGTTTGACCATCTTCGACCATTGCAAAGACTATCAGAGCTATGATGTGTGCGACCAGCATATTGAGGAGAAAGATACTGAGCAACTTCCAAAGGATTACACCTGTTCGTCTGACGCTGATTATAACTTCGCATTTATCCAGTACGTTCATGATGTCACCGAGTTTCAGGAAGGCCACCAATCTAAACGGTCCTGACGCCACATGGAAAAACTCCAGAAAACAGAGAACCACCATAAGTAGGTCAATCCACAGATGCCATATGAGATAGTTCCTCCGCACTGCAAGTTTTGTGGTGAGGGTTTTATCGTGAAGAAGATTTTGGGTGTTGACTTTGTAGATCGCAGAAAGAACCAATACAGCGACATAGAGGAGCGGGAAGATGCCAGATTTTACCTCGTATAGCACCAGTCGAGTGGTAAAGAAGAAGATCGCCACCATACTAAACACTGCTTCGATAATGTTCACAAGGAGTACATCGAGACGCCAAGGATACCACCCTTCGCTAGTCGTATCTTCCCACTGGTGTAAGTAGGGGTCCAATTGAGGTTCCACTTCCGGTGGGACGCACCGTTTCGTCACTGATTTTTTCAAGTTTATAATGAATTTGCGAACGTTCCGGTGAACGTTTTTTGCTTTGGCTTGCTGACGTAACTTTCCCCAAGTTGAGACCTATACTTCACTGGCAGCTTCAAAAGGTCGGTTCGGCGGGACTAAATTCTAACTTGATATGGGCCTTTAAGTTTCGATCGGATGGACGAAGAGATGCTAATGCTGTGGGTGAATCTATGCTTGTTAGCGACGCGGAGCCTCGTAGATCTTGGAGTACTGAATGCGAGAGCCGTTGATTGGTGCCGGTGCTGCGACACCCAGATGATTCTGCAGAATCATTTCAGTTCGAAGGGTTATGATTCGAAATATATAAGAAAATATCAATTAGGACCCTTTATCCCGCTTTGATTGTACAAAGTAAATTTGAATGCAAAGGTTGCGATCGGATTGCTATTGGGAAATATTAAAGTTTCTATATTTAAAGATCTTGCTCAATACTAAATCAATAAGGTCTTCCTTGTGGATAACCTTGAGGGGGGTAACCAGCTCCCGGTGGATAGTTTCCTTGTGGGTAGCCGCCTGGTGGATACTGAGCATAACTGCCTGCTCCATATGCTCCTGTGGAACCATACGGTCCGGGAGGGTAAGGACCCGGGCCAGAGGTAACTGTGGTGGTGGTAGTCTATTCAACCACCGAACCTGGAACCACTCCGACTGTGCTTGTTGTTGGGTAATACCCCCCGGTCTGATATCCAGATTGGTAGCCTGCTTGATATCCAGTCTGGTAACCGCCAGCTTGGTAGCCATAGCTTGTAACTTGAGGACTAACATTGGAAGAATAAGTGGTTGACGTCACCGCAGGGCCTACAGTAGTGGTGACTCCTACAGGTGGAACAACACCAACTGTGGATACCCCTCCAACGTACGAGCCAGCATAGCCACCTGGACTAACCGTACTGGTTGTGAAGGTAGTAGTTGGAGCGCCGGTAATGACGGTAGTAGTTTCTTGTTGAGGATAGTGCACGTAGGTGCTGAATTAGCTATGGGTTTACCTTTCGTATGGTAAATACTGCACTCTCTCGCTGACCTTTTCCTGCTGAATATAATCTATCACCTTCTCTTCGACCACACGCGGAACATATTCAGTTTGGTACTCGACTGCGTAGTAGTCCTGCACAGTCTTCTCCACTGGGATCACTTCTGTACGCTTCACAGCATCGTATTCGGTGATAGTCCGTTGTACGGGGATCTGTTCAATCCTCTCGACCTGATCATACTCAATTCGACTCTTTTGGTAGGGGACATAATCCACTCGAGACTACGCTACGTTATCGAGAAAGCTACCTGGAATCTCTTGAATCACGGCCTTCTCGTAGATTGTCGGAGCAACGGTGGTGGTGCCCATAGACACAGTACTGGTGCGGCTCACCGGTACAGTCGAAACACCTAACCCAGAGACTCCAAGTGTCGAAGCTCCGTAGCCCCCGGGATAGCCAGTGTTGTAGGTGGTCTGGCTGTAGCTGTTGCCTGGTAGAACTCCGTAGGCACCATAGCCAAGACCAGGAGCAGGTCCAGTGCCAGATGTGACCGTGGTTGTCGTCGTTTCGGTGACACCTGCAACCCCGCTTGTTGCGAGTGGAGCAGTATTGGCTAAAGTTATTCCCATGGCGTACGATAGCCTGTGTTGTACATCTTTTGTTCCAATTTGGATAGATATTATCTGTGAGGAACACCAGCGACTCCGCATTTATGCAGTCGGCTTCGACAGTTGGAGCGTTCCGAAAGGACGTCAGCTTTTCCAAACAGACAACGAACACTATCGACCAACATTTCGGCATAGACTTCTGAAAATTCTGTACCAACAGACAGATAAAAATGATTCATATTTCTTCGTTCCACTCTTTACCTTCGTCCTCGAACTACTCGTCTTCCTCCTCGATATCTCCCATATTCTTGTCGACTCGATCAATGTTCCGGTAGAGTTCTTGGATGGCCTCGCCTTCAACGGTTTCGTCAAACACCAATTCAAATCTATTCGTCTCCATGGGGTTATCGCCCAGCTGGTATTTCTTGTTGACTGGCCAGTTGTAGGGCGGTGGGAAGAGTGGGTCTAGCCCGATCTTCAAAGCATTTTCGACCATAGCAGGAATGATTTTGCTCAGCAACGGACAACACAACTCCAAGCACGGGTTGGTGTTGATCTCGATGAGCCAAGGTCTGAAATCCTCATCAACCATGAAGTCCATCCCAAAGATTTAAAAGTTGTGACAGCGTCGCTAAGGATCCAGTAGGAAGTAGGAAGCGCGCATAGCATCGGTACAGATCCTTTTCATCTTGGGCAAAATGCCACCGAGGAAGTCGAGTCCTCGATGGTTCTGATCCAAGTATCTTTGAAAGTCTTGATAACTGAGTTTATTGCCTTTCTCGAACCTTCCATAGTCTTCATTGTGCTTTTGAATAGCGTCATTGGTGAGATGCACGAGGTTGTCCCGGCAGTTCTTGACTGAGTACTCGAAGCTAGTGGTACGGATGTAACCCTCTTCATACCAGTAACCCTTGAATGCCCCGTTGATACCTGTTATCAGCATGTAATGCCTGATATCGAACTTTCTGCGTTGGTACAGGAAAGGCCTTTAGAGGTACTTCTGAACGATGAAGGTACGGAACTTGCCGTTTTGGTTGCGCTCGCGTCCTTTCAGTCGAATTTTTACATCATCCAAATTGGCACACACAGTAATGCCGGTGCCTCTATTGGTGAACTCTCCTGGCTTGACTATCCAAATATTTTTGATCTGACGGTTGGCCGGTTGTTGCTGATTGCTCTCTTGAATCTGCGAGTAGTGTTTGAGAAATTTGGCGCATTCGGGATCGTCTATTCCACGAGCAATGTGGAAAGTCAGTGGAAGGAAGTCGAACACGTTCTGACCATTGAGCTCATAGTATTTGCGCATTGAGTAAAATAGTGCTTTTTTGTTTCCGAGGAAGTAGTTGGCATTGAAGTGATTGTGCACTCTCAGCTGTTCTGACGACTCAATTTTGCTGGCATTCTTGTTCTTCAGCAACCATGCTCGCTTGCTGTATATCCTGTCGTTAAGTGATTCCTCCATCTTGCGGTTCTTTTCAAAGTAAGCCTGCCACATCATCAAGTCTTGGGTGCCGAAGATCAGTTCATGAGGGTCGCGGACTGTAGAGGTAGCCTGCACGACCGTCTCGGAGTGCTTCTAACGATGCTTTTTTCCAAGTTGCCGATGCTTCCTCGCTGTCTGAAGTGAGTCTTGAGAATGTTCTTTGAGCTTGGCATCGTTGGAGCGAGAAGGAGCATTACTCTCCGTATCGCTGCTGGTTTCAACTGTAGTGTTTAGTGTCACCGACGAGCTGTAGATGCGGGTGTTGCTGCAGCCACCCAACGTCGTCTTCCCAGCGAAGGGTTTTTGAATTTTAATGTAGTCGTTGTTCTTGAGCTGCGTAAACACAAAGTTCACAGCCTCCTCACCAGTACAAGTCACCTTATCCACTACAGTCCACCAAAACCTTCGCTTCATAAGCCCCTTGATGAGCATCGAATTGTTGCCTCGTCCCACGTATACCTTGTAATTGCGCTCAAGCTCCACCTCCGGTTCGATAAACAGTCCATTTGAGAAGTTGATCTTCCAGAGGAAGTCTCGGTAATACTCCACTCTGTTATCTGCAATAACCTTTATTAGATACTTTCGACAGCTGGGCGGTCGGACATGCCGAACACGAAATAGTCTTTTTTGTTGAAAGTGCGGCGGGTCATTGTGAAGTCTTGCTGGGCTGGACGTTATTGTCTTCGACGATCCTGACTGTTGGTGCGAGTGGGTTACTTCTACTTTGGCTAGCGAATGTCTTTGGGTTTGAAGAGTAGTTTGGCTTCGAGGTTGGCTTATTGTGCTCGACGGTTCTTCTCAGATTATTCCTTCATGACGATATTGCGGATAAGCATGCCCTGACACTGATGATCGATGGCGGAATTGCCTGTATTTTCGAAGGGCTGAAGAGATTGCTGATGCTGTTGCGAGGCTTTGATCACTGGCCGAAGTCTTTCGATATTCAGGTATTGTTTGTGTATGTACTGGGTGAGCTCATTGGTGAATTTCTTAATCGGCGAAAGTTGCACCCTATTGAGACTGCTCCTCGCTCGTTCTTCCTGCCTCTGAAGACCATTGTTGGTATTGAACTTGTTTGTAGTGTATCTCGCGTTCTCCAGCTCTCGAAATTCATATACGGTGGCCTGCTGAAGAGGATTACCGCTACTGACTACCTGCTGTTGTTGATTTTGCTGTAGATGCTGGCCTGTGCTTACCATTGACTGGTTCATCAACTACTGATCTGCGGCGGTCTCTAACAGGGCCACTGCTAATGGCCTATTGTCCACACTTCTGTGCTTTCGTTTAAGGTTTTCGAAGGCTCGTTCAGGTGGCCGTTTTACTGCAAAAGCAAACTCTACGTTTACGATGGTAGGTGTCTTGCATTTAATCTCGCGGTCTAGCCTTGCGAACTCTTCACTGTACTCCTCGAGAAACTGCTGGGTGGTGGGGGACTGTTCCACGATTCTTTCCACAAGCGACCTGTCAATGATGATTTCCTATTTGGTTGCAATGGGTTTGGCTTCAACCTCTTGTAGGCAAAAGAACCCACTGGATTGCTTTCCACCGGCCACCGTACAGTTTACGCTATGTCGCTTCTTGCGGCGTCTTTCGCCGATGGAGATGTGATTTAGCTGGTCGACACGACTTGCCATCTGGCTCTCGCTTACCATTTCGAACTTGATTTCACTTTGGCTGCCGTTGCGTTCGGTGTTATGGGCGGCCTGCGGACTATTCGGAGACGGTTGCAGCTGCTGTTGAGTGATGTTTGCCTTCACTGCAAGCTTTACTGCCTTGGAAGCTACACGTAAGAGCATACGGTACTCAGCATGAAGGGTCGGTGCAGTTTGGCTGTTCGATTTTTTGGCGAGATGCCGTTGTTGGATTGCATCGGCTTACCGACTTAGAGTTATACTTTATTGCCGGCAGCAAATAAACATCGTTGGCGGCTGCAAGTCCAAACTTAGACAGTTCTGTCAGACTGTTGAGTCTGTACCTACCGCTCAATCCGATCTAAATATTTGTTGGGTAAACCCCATATAAACTACCAAAGTAAGGTCACTGCAGGGATTCCTTTGGCTTCTGCTTGCGCCGGTGCTGACTCGCAGCATCACTCACGTTTTCCTTCAGTTGTTGTTGGTGCTTGAAATCGAAGTAGCCGGAGGCTGGGTTAAGACTCATATGTACCTTTTGGACGGTTCTTACTCGTTTGGCAATACCAACCGTTTTGGGATGGTTGCTCCTATTTAGGTTGGGCTTTTGCGGCTACAGTGCTGATTTGCTTTGTTTTCTTTGCCATGTTTGGGCAACCTGGGACTATCGGTACAACCGCTGACCGGTTATTATCGTCTTGGGAGGCAACAGTGACCGACATATGCTGCTGCCGATGGTTCTTGAGCTGTTCCATCTTTCGTTAGATTCCCTGGATCTGCCTCGCGCCGTTGCTCTTGTTGATGCTGGTTCGCATCACAAGATCTTCCTCCCAATGGGTACTCACCTGTCTCCGATCCTTTTCGAAGTTGTGAAGCGACAGCATCTCGTTTTGTTGATGCTTTGCACTGAGATATGCATCATGGTTCATGGCCTCAATCATGCACTCCATCTTACTGTTTTCGTATTTGTAGAGGGCCAGTTATTGGTTTCTATTCTTCAAGGTCGTGGTTAGCTCGGCTAGTTTGGCCATTAACTCACCGTTTAGGGAATCCTTCTACTGCAGAAGCCGGGATGGGTCGATCGGTTGTGGTCGAGCAATGTTGTCAGCAATAATCTTTTGCAGGAGTTCTACTTGACCGTCCCGCTTAAGCAGCTCCCTGCGGTAGTTCTCCAACTGTTTTAGCAACTCTTCTCGTGTCAGATTCTGAACGTTGTCCTTGATAGGTTGAAAGACATCACGACTACCCGATACTGGGCTTTCCGGTTGCGACGGGTAGGGGTCACTTGGTTTCTCAAAGGTTGCAATATTCGGGATAGAGCAAGGCTGCTTGACCAACAGACTCGGCTTATTGAACGTCGTAGGCGGCGGATTCACATTCACAACTGCTGCCGCAGGAAATACGAATGCTTTTGCTCTGCCTTTGTGAGATGGTGCTGGTGGTTCCCTACAAACAGTGTTGTTTGAACTTGTCACCTTGGAGAGGTTGTCGCTCGTTTGAGCAGCCATTCCGATGGTCGTGGAGGTCTGCTAAAACTTCGCTTCTGGCACCTAAATATTGAACTTCCTGCGAGCGTTCGCCTGTGGACCGTTAGTCGTTCCGATATCGAACTCTTCGAATTCGCGGAACCTGCGAGTT
>ERZ724508.1045-NODE-1045-length-17586-cov-6.444926_pt1 | contig 17586 bp, 15 predicted proteins | sample MGYA00376041_ERZ724508 | MGnify/ENA primary metagenome ERZ724508 (study PRJEB28724, sample SAMN07190887) | wastewater metagenome | isolation source: effluent of sewage treatment plant in Hong Hong | place: USA: Christiansburg, Virginia | collected 2016-03-01 ...
AGCACTTAAAAAATTTAACTTTGTGAAAACGGTTTTATTTTTACCTTTTTTTTTCCCTTTATTACTTCATAAAGTCTTCGAAATAGGAAATTATTCTATTAGTATTTTAACTTTTCCAGGATTCCCATTCTCTCAAAAACTCTTGCTCGCTCATCATAAATGAATTATTCTTGACTCCACAAATGGGCAAATAAAGGGGGCTAAACCTATCCTGCCATTTCTTATCAAAAGGACCAAATTAAAACTTGAACTTATTTCCCTTTTTTACTTTAAATCCAATTATCTCTTACTTCATTTTCAAACTTAAGCATTTTTCAAATTTATCTTCATTTTCATAAAATTCATAAGGAGATAGCAGTATCCCTGAGTAATTTAATGTTGCAACTGTTAGCTCTGTGCCATAGTTTGATTGGAAGATCGAAGGTGAGCACCCCATAGCAGATTAGAAACTGTAATAGAAAATATTTTATAGATAGAATTTTAGATTTTTAATAAAATATAACATTTTATAAGGGAAAAACAAAGAAATAGATGAGATGAATTTGAGCAATGAATTGTTATTGAATATGCTTTTGTTTATATTTATTCCTATTTTTGATGAAAATAACTTCATTCAATGGCAAAATGAAATAGATTTGAAAAAACACAAATTTTATATATGTCTCATAAAATCCAATGAATTTATAAGTTAGATTTAAAACCGAAATAAATATTAATAAAGATGGGTTGTGCTTCATCTGATTACTAGAATGATAAGCCTCTAAGTGACGATCTAGAGAATCAAATGCGAGTTGTGTCCTTTGATAAGCGAGATAATTAAGTTTAACGATTCTAATCAAACAAACCATAATAAGGATTCGTAATTATAGTTTTTATCAAAGGATTAAATATTTCAAGCTGCTTAAGAAACCGATGAGCAATTTATGGCTGTGAAACCATGGATTGGAGCTCTTGTTGCTCCCACTAAAAGTAACTTATTTTTTTATCAAGAACCGACCAATGATCCTAGTGCACCAACAAAAAAACTCACACTAAACTTCGTTAATGGATTTAAAGTTGAAGATTCAAGGCAAAATATGTTTTGGGGAAAAAATCCAGATGAAATTGTCTATTGTGCAGCTGCTCTAGGGATAGTCATGAATACAAGTACCCTAAACCAACGTTATATGGGAGATGGGCTATCATCAGAAGCGAAGGGCCATAATGATGATATTATGACACTCGGCATAAGTCCAGATCGAAAACTAGTTGTAACAGGATCATTAGGAGCTAGGCCTGACATTATTGTATGGGATTCAGATAATATGAAAGTACTAGCAAGAAACAAACTTGGAAGAAACACCAGAGCAGTCGTTTCAATTAGATTCTCGACAGATGGAAAGTACTTCTTCTGCTGCGATAAGCATAATGATTCAAATGTTTATTGTTTTAAGACTGATACTGCAGAGCTGGTAGGACAAAATAAATGTGGAGCTGAGGTTATATTTGATGGTGAAGCAGGAGCTAATAATGTTTATGCGACTGCAACGAAAAGGGCAGTATATTTCTTTCAATTTAATGGAAGCTAATTAGATAAACAGAGAGGAATATTTAACGGAATCCCTGCCAATCCTCAAATATGCATTACTTACAACATATAATCAAATACTTTTTACTCAGGAACTAGTCAAGGGGACATATATGAATGGTCAGGAAATAGCTGCATCAAGGCGGCAAAGGTTCACGAAGGGTCTGTCAGAGGGTTGCAATGGTCAAATGGATATCTACTGTCGTCTGGGAGTAAAGATAATGTACTGAAGGTTTCTAAAGGATATCAAGTCATGAAAACATTCGACATTGGGGCATTTGCAGTATCATTAGATTTTCATAAAGGAAAATTCCTAGTAGGGACTTCTTCAGGAAGAATTTTATCCATTACTGAATCAACAGGAGAAATAAAATAAGTCATGAAATCTCATAGCACTGGATAAACTTGGGGTCTAGCTATCAGTTCACAAAATACAATTTATACAACTGCAGATGACAATCAAATATTATAATTTAATCCAAAAACAAAGAAAGTCGTAAATTCTGGGACTGTAAACAAAGTAGCAGGCAAAAAATACAGAATAGGAGGCGCTTCGACTCTCTCTGTGCTTCCTCCTAATCAACAAGCTAGAGGTGTGGCTGTAGGCAGCAATGGTCATGTTGCTCTAGGTATCAATGATGGAACATTGAGTATTAGATCTGCGAAGGTACAAACTGTTTTAATATAGAATCTAGATTAAGTTATATTTGAGACTAAAGATTCAAAGTAATGGATATAAGTGCTCAAATATTCTCCCAAGTGTGATAAGCTTGCTGTCGGCTCTCACGACAATAACATATATGTCTATACGATCAGTGGAGATAAATATTCTCTCTCAGCCACATGTCGAGGTCACCAATCCTTTATTACGAATCTAGATTGGTCAACTGATGGATAAATTATCCAAAGCAATTGTGGTGCCTATTAATATTTGTTCTTTAAGGCCACAGATGGAAAGCAAATCACAAGTGGAGCTTCGCAAACTAGAGACTAACCTTGGGCAACTTATACAATCAAACTAGGATGGTGGGTACAGGGTATTTTCCCACCTGCGACCAGTGGAGATCATGTCAATGGAGTTGATCGAAACAAAACAAAAGATACTATAGCCACTGGAGATGACTGGGGATTTGTTAATTTATATCGAAATCCATGCTTGAAAGGAGCTAAATGCAATTCATACAGAGCACATTCTAGTCATGTTGTGCGAGTATTATTTGACGCGAAAGATGAATATGTTTACTCAGTTGGGGGTTATGATAAGACATTGATGATGTGGAAATACACTTGATTTTTTGATAAACTCCATTTATCTGCTATTAAATCGAAATTTTTGATACTTATTGTTTTCGTTTTTAATAATAGAAGTTTTCTTATCACTATTTTTTTGTACGATATTTTATTCATCTTCTATTATAAAATTTTATTAAGAATATATTTGATTGGGATTGAGAATTTTCTTCATAACGATCAAGATATATCAAATAAAACAAAAAAAAAAAGATCTAATATTCAATATTATATTATTATTAACTTGAAAGATTGATGAGCTAAGTCTCATTTTTTTATCCTTCAATATTATATATAAGTAAAAGTTAATAATTCTTTGATTGTGAAAATGGATAGTGGCAGTGAAGGCGAAGAGATTAAAACTAAGAAAAAAAAATATTCGAAAAAGGGTGAGAGTGTTCCTAGTGATAGTCTAGGGTTTAGAGCCAACATTGGCGCTGATATCATTGACCCTAGAAATATTCGGAGGATGCAGATTCGCAACAAGTAGGTTATTCTTGATGTAGAAAAAAATATATCACAAAATCGAAAAAATAAAATTTCATGGCTAGATTGAGAGTAGTTATTGATGTAAATGATCTCCCTTCGTAAACTGAGAGCCATCTGTTCAGAGTTAGTAATAAAAATTAATGGAATTATGTAAAGAAAGTATTTTACCGAAGCCGAGAGAAAGTTTTCTGCTCTATTTGCCTAGAATAATAAATAATCGCACCACAAATAACTTACTGTGGCCATATTTATTGCTTCCACTGTATATTGACTCATTTTACTCTATGTATCATTAATTTAATAAAGCGCAGAAAAGTTCTTCATGCCCAGTCTGTAAATAAGTAACAGATGTTCAATAATTAAAAACTTGCTAGACAAAGTATGATAAATAGTTTGAACAAAAAGATTAAATCGCATTTATTCTTAAATATCGGCAAGGGCATTACATTTTTGATGGTGATACCCTCCTTGAAGATTTAAACTTCGCTAGTACGATCAGAATGAGAACCAAAGGCATCATCCCCATTTACTAGAAAGAACTAGAAGAAATAAAAAAATAACTAGGGAAGATAAATCCAAAAGATAGAAATTATCAATATCTAGCTCAAGCCATGACTATCACAACTGAAAAGATATCTAAAAATTTAGCTTTAAGCTAGCGGACTCATTATTACCCTCTGAGAAATAACTAGAAATTAAAATAAAATATAGTTGTTCGTTATATTTCCCCGTAATAAAAGGTCAAACTCAATTTTTTTTACCAATAAAAGTAAGGCAGTTTGACATTTATCCATAAAATGTGCAAAAAATATATTAATAACACATTAAATAAGTAAAATCCTCAACTCAGCTTGAAATCAATAGTTTTGTGGAAGGAAGAACTAGATTTTAGCGCTGGCTAGAGTTAATATAAAGAGCTTTCTCTTTTTAATGTGGGCTCCGATGCAGAAGTGGTAATCATTGGCCTATCAACGTTGGTTAAAGCAGAAGAAAATAAAAGATTTTTAGACTAGTATGATATATTTATTAAAGAAAAGGATAAATTATAGAAATAACAATAAATTCATCTAGAGAGGATAAGAATATAATATGAATAATAGCAAAAATATATAAGAAAACTAAAAGAACAACAGTAATCTCAATTTTACTTCGATGTAAAGCTACCTCCAACCCTCGATCCTAGTGAAATAAATTAATACTCATTCCCATCCTTGATAACTTAATCATCAAAACAATCTTCCCAATAAAAAGAAAAACAAGAAAAATTGACCATCAATGAAATCAGTAGGAGAAAGACCGAAGAGAATAAAAAATTATAATTTGATTTATCTCACTAAGTTTAATCTTTCCCTGATTTGTCACAAATTACCAGAAGTTAGTCTTCAAAACCAGCTAAAACCATTAATAATGGAAATGGCAAGAAAAAGAAAAAAAATAAGGAAAAATTCGTTGATGTTACCCACTAATTTATGTTTAATCGTGGGTAGGATTAATATGATTGATAGAAATATTTAAACTTTATACTAATTAATTTTTCTGAAATGAATTTATTAATAATAAGTGTTTAGATAATTTTATTATAAATTTCACAAAATTCAATTGTTTCCTGTGCCTCTGTATGATGATGAATATCCTCCTTGACCTTGTCCATATTTATAACCTCCTTGAGCGGAGCTTGATCCAGATAAACCAGTTGTTCCTCCAACTGAAGAAGAACCTCCAGTTTGTCCGCCTTGTTGTGTAGTAGCTCCAGTTCCTTGTCTAAAGGTTGATGAGTATGAAGCACCTGTTCCAGAAGCTCCGATTGAACCTGAGCCTCCACTAATTCCTGATGATGATGATGCTGATTGATATCCAGTTCCTGATTGGTAGCCAGTTCCTGATTGATAACCTGTCCCTGATTGATATGTAGCACCACCTACAGCACCTGTTCCTGATCCTGATGTTCCTGATTGATATGTAGCGCCAGTTCCTCTTGCTCCTGAACCTGATCCTGAGCCTGATCCGAGAGTATTTCCGGAAACTACTCCTGTACCAGATTGAATTCTTGATGATGAAGTAGAAGATCCTCCAACAGCAGATGATCCACCAACTGCAGATAAGCCACCACCAACAGATGAGCCTCCTATAGCAGAGGATCCAATTCCGCTTTGCCCTCCATAGCCACTTTGAGTTCCATAAACACCAGTAACATTTGACAGGCCTGTTCTTGAAGCAGATTGATCATATGTTGCTCCCTGTCTATTTCCACTGGTTGCTGAATATCCAGAGTTATCAAGACCATAAGATCGGCTTGCATCAATGTTTCCTCCAGTTCTGGATGCTTGATCAGTTGCTGTTCTAATTTGTGAGTCAACAAGTCTAGTTCCATAGTCAGGTGAAGTCATAGTATAATCTTGACCTGGGCTTCTAATATTGGGTGATTTTACAGCAGAGTCAATAGAAGTTATATGAGAAAGCTTAGCATTTTATCCATATACTTGTAATTTGACATCGTATTATCTCTTTAAGTTCAAGAGATCGGTAGATAAATTAGAATTTTATTGTTCTAATTGAAGATTTCTTGCTTATAAATCTTGGTTTTCTGATTTAAGACTATTGACAAGTTCAATGGAGCCTTGAGATTGTCTGAGTTGAGATAATTAATTTTTATAATTAAGAATCTATTGCCTTAAAACTTCAATGATTCTGTTTGATGCTTCGCTGGAGGATCCTGAAACTTTATTCTTTTCTAAAGCAAATATTCTGTCTCTAAGTTTTAATATTTATGCGTCTTTTTCTCTCACCAAACTTTGAATTCTTGCATCACTAATAGTAAGATCCCCAAGCATTCTAACAGGCTATCCAATCACTCTAGTTGTTATATAGGCATCGAATTCTCTAAAGATATTGTTAAAGATTGATTATTGTTCTGTGGTAATACCACCTTGAATAAGACTAGATCTTATTTTACCAATATATCCTTCAAGAATTCCAACTTCTGATTCAAATCTCTTATATGATTCATCTCTCTTGGAGGAAATACTTTTAGCCTTTTCAATTTCTAAGTTGGCGTTTCTAACGAGATTAGCCATTAAGAATCTCTCTTGTAAGAAACTATTGAGCATCATTTGATGATCAACTGACCAGCTGCCAAGTGATTCGAACTTTCTGTAGACAGAGTCAGAGAAGGATTTAAGTTTACCATTAAAGTCAGCGCTAACAAGGCCGCTTCCTTGGTCTAAATCGAAGAATATTAATTTAACATCATCTTCAAGTTGTAAATTAACATTAGGATTATCCTTTTTAATTCTTTTAAGTTCAATGATGAGTTTTTCTACCAATAAAGATAGAGTTAACTACATTTTGATTGATCTTTCATCTTGAGTGGGAACATTAACAACTCTATCTCTCTAAACAATTTTCTATACTATTTTTTCTTTTGGAATCTGGAATATTTTGGGATATAGAATAAAATCTTCAAGTTGAAGTAAAAATCGTTCAATTAATTCGATTTGAATTTTGAAACCAGGGTTGCTCTTCAGAAGTTTTCTTAACTCAGTTAAAAGTAAATCAAAATTGACTTTAATATCTTTGGAAAGAATCTTCAATCTTTGCTCATGTGTTGTCACATCAAGTCCAACAGCTACTCCAAGTTCTTCTTTTTCAGTAATCTCATGAACATATTTAAGAACTTAGACAATTTGCGGCATAACTACAATTTTTTACACGATTTTTTCAAGAATATAAGGAACTTCAATTAATTTTTATTCATGGACTAAGATTTCGACTGGAGTTTGCTCATATCTATCAATAATTTGTAAGACTTTCTAAATGTGATTGATATTTCTTACAACTTATTTGAATTTTTCAACAATAACAGCTTTTTAGATAATCGATTAGACTTATTTAATCGTTTAATATTCATTTCTTACTTAAACTATTTTTTCATTTTATCTAATGACCTATTTAATTCTTTCAACGATGACTGGTACTTCAACAATTTTTTCAACTATGTTTTGAATGTATCTGTTAACATTGACGATTTGTGGAATTATTCTTTAAATTTCGACTATTTTTGGAATTTCAATAACTTTTTCATGAATTCTTTCAACTTCATATACTTTTGGAACTGTGATTGTTCTCTAAACAACTTTTTCGATAATTTGTTGAGCTGTAACTATCTCTTGGACAACACTTTGTACTGGGACAATTCTTTCAACAATTTTTTATACTTCTTTTATTTTCTCTGTTATATATGGAACTTCCTTTACAATTTCTTTGTATTGAACAGAATTAACAATCTTTTATTCAATTCGAGGAATTTATCTAATTTCAACGACCTCTTCTCGAAGTGAAACTATTTTTTCAATAACTTGAGGAACTTGAACAACTTTCTCAATCACTTATGTAATTGGTACAATCTTTTCAACAATTTTTTCCATAGGGACAGGCACTTGAACTGGAACAATAATTTGCCTCTCAATTTCAACGACCTTAGCATTCTAAATAGTGACATGGACAATTTTTTAAACTTCAATATTACGAGGAACTTCCCTAATCACTTCAATTACTTTTTCAATAATTACTTAATTAGTAATTATTTTTTATTCGTATTTAGGTACTTCTACTAATTTATCTACAATTCTTTCAACAATCTTTTAAACTTCAATATAAACATTCTTTTCAACTTAGACTTCAACAATTCTGTCTTGGATCATAGGCACTTGAACAATTTTCTCAACTTATTTAATTTTTTATTCAATGATAATCTTAGGGACAACTCTTTCGACAATTTGAGGAACCTAAACAATCTTTTATATAACTCTAGGGACAACAACAATTCTCTCAACGATCTTTTAAACTTATACAACTTTAGGGACTTCGACCATTTTCTAAATAACTTTTTATACTGGCACCTTAATTTCTTTAATTCTATCAACATATCTGACAACTTAAACGATCTTTTCTTAGATATATTTGATTGGTTTAGGTACGTCAATATAATGATTAACAATTCGTTCTACTTCAATAGTTTTGGGTTCTTTGATAATAATTGGATCTCTGATATAAACTTCTTTGATAATTGTGTTTTAAATTCTTTGAATAACTGGTTTTTAAATTATCTCCTGTACAGTGACTATTCTTTCGTGGATCACTGGAATTTGAACAATTCTTTAAACTTATTTTATGACTTATCTAATCACCTCAACTGGAACTCTAACTTCTTTTATAACTTAAAGAATTTTCTATTCAATAACGATTTTCTCAACAATTCTCTCTACTTCTACAATTTGTTGAACAACTCTTTCAACAGTTATAATTTTCTAAACTATCTGAGGAACTTAGACTATCCTTTAGACTGTTTGTATAATTGGGACTGGTCTCTCAACAATTCTATCAACAATTTAATATCGAACTTCGATATGATTGTCAATTTTTTGAGCAGTTACAACTTCAATCTGTGGGACAATTTTTTCAACTATTTTCTCTACTTAAATAATTTTGGGGATCTATACAACTCTTTCAACAATCTTTTAGACTATTACTGGAACCTATTTAATAACTTAAATTATTTTTTAAGTTTGAATAATCTTTTCCACAACAACTTCAACTATCTGAATTTTGGTTTCAATGTGGTTTACAATCTTTTAAACTTCAACAACCCTTTCAACATCATATGGTCTCTCTTCAACTCTTTCAACAATTTGAATCTTTGGAACTTCCTTTATTACTTAAATTATTCTTTAAACAATATGAGGAACTTCTACAACTCGTTCAACAATTCTTTCTACTGGAACAATCTTTTCAACAATATTTTGGACGATTGTTGGAACTTCGAGAGGAACATTTACAATTCTTTAAACTTCTCTGATCTTTTAAACTTAAACTATCTTCTCAATGATTTTCTCAACAGCAACGATTTGTGGAACTTCAACTATTCTATCGACTATTTTTTCAATAATCTTTTCCACTTCTACAATTTTTGGAACAACCCTGAAGACTTTAAGAATGTCATCAACGTCCACAACTCCCATGATTTATTGATTGATCATTCCAATAACTCCTTCATCTATTTCCAAAGCAGCTCCTGTCTTTCTTTTTAATTTTTAGAGTTCTTCCAATAAGGCTTTAACTAAAACTCTAAGATGGAATTCAACTCTTCTTGATTTTTCACTGCTATAAGCATAAACATTCTCAACTTTTACAACTTGAGGAACATACTTTACAATTTCAACGAGTCTGTCAATCTAGTCAACTTGAATGATGTCGATAAGCTCTTGTTGGAAGAATTCTGTGAGTCTAACATCCATTTATTAAAGTAATTTTGGATATTTTCCAGTGAACTTTTTCATTTGAACAGCTAATAAATGAATTAAATGTTTAGTTCTTGCATCTTGGACTGGGACTTAGACAGTTCTTTAACTAAATCTTTCGAGATGGACGATATCTCCTCCAGTTTTGTACACCGATATTTTGTGGTCTTTCAGAATGTCAAATATTTTTGGATCAATATCAAGTCTGAAACCAGCATTGTCTCTCTTGATTCGATCAATTGAGGCTTGGAATAGTCCAACTGCAACACCGAATTGATCTTTAAGTCTAAGATAATCATCTTATAATTTTCTTCGAGTTATTGAGAGATCAACTGATTATTTAATTCTAGTTCCGTTAAATCCAACTAAGAATCCTTCTAAAATTCTTTCAATATCAGCATCTGCAATTCCGTCTTGGTTGTTGAATCTTTCAAATTCTCTGAATAATTGAATGAGTTGAGTTTTTGATTTTTGGTTTTGAGGTAAGTTTTGGAACCCTTTTGATCGGCTGGCTGCGCCTTCTTTTGTAAGGACATCAGCTTTAATATCAAAGCTTCCAATTTCAGGAATATTAACTCCTTCGAGGATAACTCTTTCTAAATCACCAATTCTGGACTTGTTGGTCTCTATATTTCTTTTAATTTTATTGATAGCTTCTCTAATTGCATTGCTTGTTGCAACCTCAGCCAATATAACATCATTTTTATTCAAGATAATTGTTTCTTTCTTTTTTAGTTCAGCATATAATTGGGCAATATGATTCTACAATTAAATTTCTCTAGCACTTTGTCTCCTGAGCCTTTATTCAAGATTATTAATCTTTTTCTCAAGCTATACAATTTGTGTTTCTTTCTCATTCAAAAGGCCACTGTAGTCCATGACTCTAGTTCCGCCAAGTTCATCACGAGCAGAGTAATTAATTTTTCTTTTAAGAAGTCCATCAATTTAATGCTCTAAAAGAAGTAATCTTTTATTCAAGTCATCCTTCTTTTCACCGGTGAATGTCACTTTTGCTCCACCTTCAGTGAATTCAGTCTGAAGTGCTAAGAGAATATTCTTCATGTTCCTTAATAAAGCGAAATCAGATTAACCATGGATCACAACATCACTTCTGCCATCGCCAATGCTTGACCATTGTAAGAGAGCCTCTTGGATAGCTTGATTTTCGTAGTTTCCACTAAATTAGATAAAAGTTACAGATTGTTGTTTGAAATATTAGAAGAAATGTTTGTAGTAATTCTTGTTTGCGGCTGATTTTGAGCCCCTATGTTTACATTTCCTTGAGTTCTTTGAGTATTCGATTGATACTGACTCATTAACTTTTCCAAATAAAATATATTTAATCTGTGAAGATATATGTAATTAAGGGATAATTTTTATATTACTAAATTTTATTTAGTATTTTTTCAGTATTTTTCTGCCAGTAATAAAAATATTTTTAATTCTGTGAGTACAAATTATCATTAACATTAAATTAAGGCCTATGTAATTGATAAAGGTTGTTTCAATAAATGGCATGTTCGAGAAGGGGATTTTCCATATTCTCTCCATCGTAAAAATATTACGAGAAGACATCTACTTTACAATAATTATACTTTGTATCGCTTACTTACGAAGAAGTAAAAGAGTCTAAGGGGCGATCGGAGGATCCTGAAGAGCTGCTAATTGATCTTGATATTATTCAGGACGATAGATGGGGACAAATGGTGATTGCAATTTTTTGCTCTTTAATTTTTACCAATCCATGTCATTGAACCATGGGTGAGACATAACTTCTTGAGGACCATGATTTCCTAGACGATTTTGCGGTTTCCGCTGAATTGTTTGATTAACAAAATCCGCTGCTTACTGAGACCAGCCAAAAGGAATTTAATTTTTTTTTACTACTGCTTGCTTTGCTAATATTTTATCCCTGATATCTTGCCTGGTCTGGCCAACGTAAGGTCTTATCCCAAACATGCATTCGTAGACAATAATACCTAAAGCATAATAGTCAATGGCAATTCCGTGATTACATCGGCACATGACTTCAGGAGCTTAATAAATAGATGAGTTACCCATATAGCCAGGCGTGCCAGATGTATCGGATAAATTCTAGGGTTTCCAAATTCTGGCAACTCCTAGATCTGTTAATCTTAGATATCCTTTTTTATCGAATACGAGATTCTCAGGTTTAAGATCCCTGTGAAGTATTCCATTGATATGCAGAAACTATAAAGCGACGACAATACAGGCTGCAAAAAATTCTACCATCGACAAAATAATACTTGTATGTTGTTAATTAAATCTTGAATGCTTAATTAAATGAAATCGAAGATCCCCTCCACACAGCAAGTCCATGACCATGTACAAGTTCTCCCGGTCTTGAAATGCCATGACTGCATTGATGAGGAACTAATGCTTTAAGCATTTGAGTAATTGAAGTTCGTTCATGACTGATTATACGCTTTTTTTCATTAAAATTCTGGTTAATTATATATACTGTTTACTTTGCTTTCGACATTTCTTTCATTGCATATAACTTGCGTGTTTTTTTCACTTCTACTTTCCATACCTAACTTCACTTTTATTAATTACCTTACCAAAACCTCCTCGTCCGATCACGGTCACTCGATTTAATTTTTTTAGCGCCACTTGAGCTGCTGCGTTAATTATCCTTTACTATTCTGAGGCGAAGGTTTTACAGCATCTTTCGTTGGCTGTCCATTGCCCATATCGAATTTATTTTTATGACTTAATAATATAATTTAAAACTTTACAAATAAATAATCAAATATGTTTATAGAAGTAATTGCTTTTCATTTTTATCAAGAGGTTAATACTCAAAGTAATTAGTATATATAAAATTAAATATCGAATAGCATCTCATAGAGAAAGCCTCAACCAATTTTTTTCTTTGATAAAGTTCTCATCCTCTTCGTCACAGCCATCCTAAATAAATCCTATCTTTCCTTCGTTTCACGGATATCTCTCAGTATTTTCTTATAACTGGGCGAAGCTGAGTTTGGGTTACTATTATTCTATGTTTCATTTTTACTATTACTAACTTTCTTGAGGACTTGCTCTATTGGCTTCTTTTTCTTTCCCTATTCGAAATACTTTTTGTTCTCAACATCTTATGCCTTTATATACTTTTTATTCTGGATAGGCTTTTTCGGAGTGTGATCTAAGTGTTTAGCGAGAGGAGGTGTAAATTAAATTTTTTATTTTTCATCTATCCTTTTAATCTGTTCAATTTTTTTATCCTTACTTAATATTTAGGCTTAAAAGTACTCCTTCGCATCATTTGATAGCCTTTCAAAGTTATTTTCGAAGTTATCATCAAAAATCATTGTGAGAACTTGCTGATTAAAAGAGTTTTTTTTGTTGAGCATAGACAGTAATGCGAAAATGAAAAAGTGGTTGTATTTCTGCAATTTGGCAATACTTTTCAATATTTTTATTTAATCTTCATAAATAGCTTTGCAATTTGAGTTTTATTCAGACTATAGTTCATAGCCAAGCAGTTGTAATATAATTTTTGCTATACAACGGTAGTCGTCCTCGGGTTTAATTTATTATTTTTCTGACGAGTAATAAAATTTAGCAGGCTATTTCAGTCCAGGGTAATACACTCTAATATTTCCCATTTCGTCGATTATTATCGAGTCAGCTGATAGATTTCCATGTACTTCTCCTAGTTTGTGCAGATGCATGGCTAATTTTAGAATCGGCTAAATAGTATTAATAATTTATTTCTCCTCATATGTACATTTAGCCCCACTTTTCAATCCACTGCTAATCTGCTTGGATAGAGCCATGAAGCCAGCATCATAGAGAATGCCCGTCTGTACGAAAATTGGGTGGACGATATGTTAGAAAGGTGTCGATTTAGATGTAATATTTTTGAGGCAATCCTTATCTGGAAGAGTGGACTGCTCGACATAGCGATAGACCTTGCGAGTTTATTTATTTTTCATTAAGATGTGGGATGGCTCGAGCTTTATTATTTCATAGTTTGAGATATTATCAATCATGCTAATATTGCTAATATATATTTATTTACCAAACACTGTTAATATTTAAATAATTATATTGATGCTCCAAATTAATAGTAAAAGTATATAGAGTGATATCAGAAAAAAATATTGAAAAGGTCTACTAATTACTCTCCTATTTCTTATATTAATTAATGAAATATTATATGGCTCGCTTCCACGAGTAGTTCTGTTTACTAGTCGTCGTAGAATATCCATCTTTATTCGCCCTCCACTAAGTCCTGGGCTAACATTCTTGAAAGCCTATCTTATTGGATCTGTGTTATGTACTCTTCATTTCCACCAAGTGTCGCTATCTATTCTTTCTATACGATGATCCCACAGTACGTGGCGGATATGTCAAACAAACGTTTTTGGGCACTCTGTACACTTGTTCTAGTTTATTCATAAGTTTTGATATGATTGAAGAAATGGGATTTTTTCCATGGAAATGGTTTTCCAAATGGACCAAAGTTTCTCTCATAATCCAAACATTAATTCAGACAGTCAAAACAACTTCTTAAAAATACTTTATTTAAACCTTTCAGAAACTATTGCCTCTGCTTTTCGCGCTATTAATCCAGTAGCTGTCTTTAGTATTTTATGGTTAGTATCTTTTTGGCCCAGAAATTCTAAAAAATCCAATGAGGCAAAATCATCACAGTAGGGTCATCTTCTTCCTCTTCAATATAAATATCACTATCCACAGACTGGTGCATATACCTGAGCATTTATAGAGCAGATGGACCAGTGGCTTTTTCTAGATTTTTAAATATTTGGGGCTAATCATCTATCACGTAGTTGCATATCCCTTAAATAAATCCCTTAACTTATGTTTGGTTAGTAGGAAATCCACTCTTTTTTGATTTCTTTGGAGCTCTTTTAATTGCAGATTTCTTGAGTACAATTTTCTTATAGGCTTTTAATATAGTTTAGGGATACTTCCCTATTTAGATAAGAAACTATAATGCTAGACTATTAACTAATAAAATTGATATTTGTAAACTTTTATCGATTTATTCACTGCTAGAACCCTCTTCAGATTAAATATCTCGATCATAGTTTTCTACCTGCACTTTTTTATATTAATTCTGAGAGCGATGCAAGATAGGTTCAACCTACTGCCCCTCATCTATGGAATCATCATCTTAGCGTTAATTTTTCTTGAGAACTTATTCTTTAGTGACATTTTTACTTTTAACCCTTTGAGTTTATCTTGGCGGTGTCTTCACTTATATATCATTACTAAGAGTATTTGACTCAGACTATTCAAGAATATTGCTATTATGCTCAACATCAGCATCAGAATCTTCTTATTTCAATTTATTATACTCTTTTATTTTGTTATAAAATTATTATTAAAGATATGCCTTCTCGAGATTCCTATCCTATTATAGCTCTAGCTCGTATTAAAATTACAGAGAACCCTCTTAATTGGAATTACAATTCTCATCATTTTTATTTGTTATCGGTTTATTTTTGGTACTATTGATAAATTTTTTATATTAGTCATTCTACAATTCTATGTCTATTTATTAATATTATAGTTATCTTCTCATTATGCATCTCATATCTTACTCCAAGTTTTTTGAGTTTTACTTCGATATCTTTGGGATATTAGGCAGTTCAAGCTTTTTTATTTCTCTGTTTCTTTCTTATTTTTTTTGTTTTTATATTTCTTCTTCTTAGTCTTCTTCTGATTTTTATATTCTTATCTATTGGTTATTTGCTTTTTTAACCTTTATCTGTCTCTCTTTCTGTAAAGGTTAACTTTAATTATTCTATTAAATTTAGATTTACTCTTTTGCATTTTTGACTTTCTCTATATTCTTGCTCTCGCTGTCATACCTGATACTTTTCTAAGAGATAGACTTTCTGATGTGAGCATTCATGAGCTTGGAAGTTCGAGAACTACTTTTCCTTGAGCTTTTCAACTATTATGCATCAATGTTACTAGCTGAAGACATAGCAGAGCTTGATCTACCTGATCGACAAGATAATCTTGATTTAATTTCTCCATCAATCTCAACGTTATATTTTACACTATCTAGGACCTTGGACCCGCGGATCAGCTTCCTAGAATTTTAGCATTTTAGTTTATTCAGCAGCTCCTATTGTTTTTTTAGCCCAATTGTTGCCAATGATTATTCATGTTGATTTGAAATTGGATACATATCGCTGTCCAAATATTAAATGTATTTCTTGGAATTAAATTACTCTTCGATTTGTTTGATAGAGTCTTAAGAAAGGGATGATTTTTGTTGTTTTTGCTTTTATTGTAACCTTTTCTTTAGATTTTGTAAGGCAATCTCTGGGTCTGCCCTTTCCTTCTATTTTTATTTTTCTCGTGATTCTTTCTATTTAAGTTATTTTTCTTTATTTGGTATTTGATATTAATATTTGTCGGGATTGTTAAAAAACTATTCTTCTTCGTCAGCTTACTATTATTATAATTACTATTACTATTACTATTCATCTGAATCTGACAGCTCCTCTTATCTTGAATAATTTTTATTTTAATTTTCAAGATATCTAACATATTATGAATTTTAAACTCCAGACCTACCAATACATAATTTATCTAATGGCTAAGTACTTTATTTGGGTATTTATAGACTTCTTTTATTATTCTATGATTTGTTCATCAATTTTTTCAATAATTTTTATGTCTACTGAGGATTATCAGATCTATTACTGTTAATTATTGTCACTATCTCAGACCATTTCTCTAATTGCTAAAGTTTAATATGGAGTAATTTATCGCTCTATTCATTTTTTTACTCATGCTGTTCATCTGATTCTGATTCGAGGTTTGAAATATAGGTTATTTTTCTTTGTCCTCCCTCCTGCCTATATAGCTGCTATGATTATATTACGACCTATTCTCGATTTTCCTCAACATTTATTGAGCTCATGTTAGAAACTCCCTGCGAAGGGTGTGGGACATGGAGTTGTAGATTGGTGTATCTTTGAATTAGCTTGTGAGTTCGATATCTCTTCCAGGCTCTCTGTATCCTCCTGGCCATTAACTCATAAACATTGCCTTTGAAATAGTCCATATTCATTCTGATTCCAGGTTATTTATTCCTACAAAAAAGTCGTAGTTCTCTGATGTTAATATCCTAGAAATTCTCACCACTGATTATGTACTCCAGCTTCTTCTTCTAGGATTCTGTGAAAGCCTAGGAAGTACTGATTAATGGGATTTAAGAATCATCTTAATCTTTAAAATAACTTGTTTACTTTAACTTGTTTATAGTTTGTTACAATTTTTATATTAAATTGTTATGTGATTTTGATTTTGAATTTAACTGTAAGTGAGGGTGAGTAAGTAGGTGTGACTGAGGTTGAACCGGGATTATTTTTTTTGTACTTTTTTTTAGTTTAGGCTTTGATTTATTTTACTTAGGCGACTTTGATCTGGACTGAATTATTTTCATAGATTTAAACTGCTTGAGTAATTGCTTTAAATTGAGAGGAGTTTGAACTCCAGCTTGCTTGGCACTAATGCATCTGGATTTTCTGGATGCCGGCTTTTTGCTACTCGATTTTTTCAATTAAATGGAACGACCCGCTTGGCGCAAATCCATGGTGGCAAATGTGGGAATATGTAGTTATTATGTATAATTTATTTGCTGAATGGTTGTTTTTTTAATCGTCTTAAAATTCTATTTGTTCTGATTTTTCTTACGTTAATGCATTAACCTTTGTTATAATAATTAACTTTTGTATATTTAAATTTATCATTTCGGACTCTCATCAAATTGAGCTAAAAAATTTATTATAGCATATCATAATCTTAAGTTTTTCATGTTAATTTCATAGTTAGATTATTCATAATCTAAATTTTCTTCTTGATGAATTTGATGAATGAAAGCTGACATCTGTCCTCGCTGACTCCTTTCCGCTGTAGAATTCTATCGATGAT
>ERZ724508.1046-NODE-1046-length-17584-cov-5.575104_pt1 | contig 17584 bp, 14 predicted proteins | sample MGYA00376041_ERZ724508 | MGnify/ENA primary metagenome ERZ724508 (study PRJEB28724, sample SAMN07190887) | wastewater metagenome | isolation source: effluent of sewage treatment plant in Hong Hong | place: USA: Christiansburg, Virginia | collected 2016-03-01 ...
CATGCAGTTTATAGCGCCTCATTCTCTTGCGCGTATTCTATTACCTATATTCTTGCTGATGATAGCTGTATGGCTGTGGAGCCGTCCTGAACCGGACTGATGGGCTGTGCGATAAGATCAGTGCGCCCCCAAACTAGCGCAAGAAAATCCCCCGATTTTTTAAATACTTGCTGAGCAATCTCGCCACGAACTATTCCGTGCTGGTGAAAGCAAACCTCTTGGTAATATTTTATGCTACTGCCAATCAGGCGATATAACTCTCTTCCTCCCCGTACATCCACTTTGGGATCATGGTCGGCATGCATAATCAGAGACGGAATATTTATGGTAGCTAAATCTTTCTTCACGCGGCGCATCAAGTGTTTGATCTGCACGATGCTGCTAATAGGGCAGCGCAGGTAGTTAATATGCGGGTTATCGGCATGATTAGTGACAAAGGATTTCTGAGGCCACTTAAGTCCCAATGTGGAAATGAAGCGGTTGCTGATGTTTACCGGCTCTGCAAAATTCGCCGAAAATGACTTAAAGCGAAGGGGGGCGCTGATACTGATGATGGCTTCAAACGCATCTGGCTGCCTGATGACGCATTGCAGCGCCACTGCACCCCCTGTGGAGAAACCTGCAATAACAATATGTTGGCAGCAACACTCCAGAATACGATGGCCTCTCTCCACCGAGGCAATCCATTCCTCAGCTTTGCGGTTATTTAAGTCCTCCACTGAAGTGCCATGACCAGCCATACGTGGTGCATAGACGGTAAATCCTTGTTCATGAAGATGGTCGGCCCATTCCCTGACTTCCTCTGGGGCTGCCATTAAGCCATGAACGAGCAATACCCCCCATGTTGAAGTGTGAGAGGGTAGAAATACCGGCTTGCCGATACGGGCCGGCTTGCTATCATTTTCGTTGAAATGCTGCTGATATTCCCGTGCGAATAAGGCTTCTTCTGCGGCTAGTAGCGTTGAAAGGGGAGATGCATCAGCAAGCATGATCACGTTACTGATTTAAGCGCCAGAGCGTTATAAATCATGGCGTAATGACAGCCAGCGCCAATTAATACCATTACATGAAACAGCTCATGAAAGCTGAAAATGCCAGGCCTTATCAGCGGTTTGCGTGTGGCGTAAAAAAGAGCGCCCGTGGTAAATGCCGCACCACCTGCAAACAGCAAGGTTTGCTGTGTTGTGGTCATCGACGCGAGAACCTGCTGAATGGGCAATAAGAGCAACCAGCCCATGGACATATAGATCAGGGTAAACAATACCCGCGGGGCGCGTGGAAAGAATATCTGCAGGAAAACACCAAGGCCAACCAAACCCCATTGCAGAGTGATCATGGGGACGCGCCAATGCTCATCCAAAAATAGATAGCAGACCGGTGTATACGAGCCTGCAATCATCACAAAGATGGCAAACCGGTCCATACGCCGCCAGAAAGACACCTCATTCTCTTGCTGCTTGAACGCGTGATACAGCGAGCTGGCGAGAAAGAGGAATACTGTAGACAGTCCATAAATCAAGGCAGGGATCAGTAGTGACTCCGATGTGGATGCTCGCATGACCAGAAAGAGGGTGCCAAATGCTGCAGCAACCATTCCCACCAGATGGGAATAGAAATTGAACGCTTCCTGTGAGCGGACCATGAACATGCCTCAAGATCGGATTTTATGAGGCAGCTATTGGGCACTAATTAAAAGACACTCGTCCTTGATTTTGATCATGTCGCCCCGGCCATTAGGCAGGGAAATGACAATATTTATTGGTGCCATCAGAACGGGATATGACCAATCAAGGCGCGGCCCATTCCAAGGATAAGACCGATAGCCGCACCAACGACAACACCATTGACACGGATCATGTGCAGGTCACCACCGACTTCCGTTTCAATCTTGGTGATCATCTCACTGGTATCCCAGTCATGAATCTGCTGGCTAACATAGACGATAATGGCATCGGCATAGTCTGATGCAAAAACGACGGCGGCATCTTCAATTTCCTGATTAAGCGCCAGCCTTACCCGTTGATTATTTTGCAGCTGGTTTCCCATGCGCAGTAATATCCCCTTGATATTACTGGCCATTCCCGAGTCCTTTCGTTCCAAGTCTTTCTTAATGGCATCGCGCAGGATAACAATCGTTCCGCTGACAAAGCTCACCACAGAGGCAGTATCGGCGAGAGAGTTTTTGGTCGCATTGAGCCGCTTAGATGCAGGTGAATTTTTTCGGCGAAGCTCTTTCATGAGCTCGCTGGCCATTTTCTCCAGTCCTGAGCGCCAAGGATGATTACGGTCTTCCAATAACTTCTCGACCTTGTCCATAAAGGTATTGATGACCTTTTGCTGTACATCAATCCCTATCCAGCTCGCGCCACGCGCTAGCCCACCCACGCCAAGTTCCTCGAAAATAGTACGTGCAGTTTCATTGGCTCTTTCTGGATTGTCTTTTATCCAGCGGTCAGCGGTATCCAGGGCAAGTTGAAGGGCATCATGATGAAAATCATTCTCCAGTACCGCACGCAGCATTTCACTGGCCATGTGATGCATGGGTGTATTTTTTACCCATTCGACCGCGTTCTGCTCAATGAATGCTTCAATTTCCTTACTTTCAAATACTTGTAGCAGGCGAGGTCCGATACGTTGTACCAGTGCACTGATTTGTAGGGCATTTTCTTCTTGCGCCAACCATATACCGAGCTTCAGGCTGACATCAGTTTCCTGTAGAGTTTTTCGCACAATGGGAGGTGATAAAAAGTTTTCCTGAACAAAGCGCCCCATAGATTGCGCGATACGTGCTTTGTTACGAGGGATGATCTCCGTGTGTTCCTGCAGCAGCGCAGGTAAAGGAAGGCGTCCAAACGGGTTACGAAATAAGACAGTCACGGCATACCAGTCGGCCAATCCGCCTACCATGCCGGCTTCTGCGCCAAGGGAAAGGATCTCGAACAGCCCATGGTAATCAGGCAGCAAGCGGGACAGTATAATAAATACTAACCACAATACCGCCGCCCCAATTAGGGCGAACATGGCAAGTCGACGGCTACGTTCTAGCGAGGGTGGGGGCAGTTGCCCCGAAGCAGAGGTATTCAACGGTGATAACACCTAGAGTGACGTATTCACTCGATGGTAACAGAGGAATAAAGCCACGGTCTTGTCACGTATTTATGATAGAGGCATGGCCGTATTCTTGAGGTGTATCTGCTCAGGAAGGAGAGTCTGATTAGCTAGGAGGATTCAGCTCATCCCGCACAATTGTGCCGTCAAGCAGTTCGATGGTGCGCTGACAGCGTGCTGATAGGCGCGGGTCGTGCGTAACAACAAGCACAGCGCATCCAAATTCGTCATTAAAACGACGGAACAGGTCGAAGACACTGTCTGCTGTTCGCGTATCCAGGTTGCCAGTGGGCTCATCTGCAAGGATCAATGCAGGCCGAGTGATCAACGCACGGGCAATCGCTACACGCTGCTGCTGCCCACCGGAGATGGCATTGGCTTTCTTTTGGGCAAAATCTTGCATGCCGATGGCTTCAAGCAAGGCCATGGCGCGCTCCGTATCGGCGGGAGAGGGTTTACCCTTATGGATCATCAAGGGCATTAGCACATTTTCTAGCACCGTAAACGCGGTAATCAGATGATGAAACTGAAAGACGAAGCCGATGCGCTCATTGCGCAGTGCTGTACGTTGCTCATCATTCATCTGACGCGTCGGCTTTCCCATCAAGTACAGCTCGCCTTTGCTGGGAGAGTCGAGCAGACCTATTACATTTAGTAAGGTACTTTTTCCTGAGCCTGAGGGGCCGATCAATGAGGTCAGTTCGCCTCGATGCAAACGCATGCTTATGCCGTGCAAGACCTCCAGTTCCAGCGGCGTTCCTGCGTTATAGGTTTTGTGCAGGCCCTCTAGCAGCAGAACTTCTTCGGGAGATGCAGATGCTGAATCAGACATAACGGATTGCCACTGCAGGGTCATAACGGGCCGCACGGCGGGCAGGGAAGGCGGCTGCTACAACGCCGGTAACAGTGGCCACAATAACGGTGGATGCTAGCAGCGATGCATTGACTGGAATATAAAAAAGCTTTGGCCCAAACGTGTTGAAACTCTGCACCAGCAGGAATCCAACCAGCCCACCCAGTACAGAGCCTAACAATCCAAGTATGCCGCCCTGTAGCAGAAATATATGCAGTATCTGACGCCTGGGGCTGCCCATAGCGCGCAAGATGCCAATCTCACGAGTACGCTGCACCACACTAACGGCGAGTACGCTAGCAATGCCGAATGCAACAGAGATCCCAACAAAAACTCGAATCATTTGGGTCGACATTGATTGTGAACGAAGGGCATTCAATAGCTGGCCATTAGTTTGCATCCAGCTTTCGGCCTTCAGGTTTGTTAGTCTGCCCAAACGCTCCGCAATCTGGTCGGCACTGAACAGGCTTTTAACGCGAATATCAATCACGGTGATGCCACCGGGAAGATCCAGCAGGGTTTGAGTTTGCTTGATATCCAAATAGACATAGCGCGAGTCCAGTTCGCGTACACCCAGTGAGAAAATTCCAGAAATATTCAGTGTGGCTTCACGGCCTTCACCCGCATCCAGTCGGATTTTGTCGCCCACCTGCACACCAAAGTCTTTGGCCAGTTCTTTACCAATGACGGCATTGCCGCCACCTACTATAAACTTACCGGCTATCATGTCTTTCTGGATGGGTATGATGCGTTGGTATTGAACAGGGTTAACGCCCATCAACGCAACGGAACTGCGCGCAGCACCACGACGAGCCAGTGCGGGGCCACTGATTAACGGAGAAACGGCATCAATATCCTGTTGCGTACTCAGGATACTGAGTATTTCCTGCCAATTGCTGATGGACTGTAGTCCTTGGGCACGTTTGCTCTCTAATACCAGTTGGACAGTGCCTGACGGTGGAGCGGCAATATGATTAAACTCATCTGGCGGCAGTAAACGAATATGCGCTTGAGTGCCTAGCGTACGGTCGATGATATTGATCTGTAATCCATCTATCAGTGCGGTGATAAATACGATAACAGCAGATCCAACCGCGATTCCGATGGCGATCAACAATGTCTGGAGATAGTTGTCGACGAGAAAGCGAGTAGCAATCCGCCATTCAAGCCACAACTCATTTACCAGAGACGTGCGATCACTCATTGCTCACCCTCAGGGGGTTAGTCTTAGGTCGAACTCGACTCCCTGCGACAATATCATCAAGTAAAATCGTATCACCTGACTTAAGGCCTTCACGAACTTCGCTTTGAGCCATGCCCCGCATACCGAGTTTTACGACGACACGCTCGGCCTTGCTATTTTCAACCCGCATAACCACCGCACTATCTGCATTTACTTCGCGCAGGGCATCATTAGCAATAACTAATGCATTATCGCGACGACCTGTTTCCATTGTCGCAGAGACGGTCATACCCTGTTTTAAGAAGTCTGTCTGTGCATCTACGCTGAGATGAATGTCCACGGTGCCGCGGGCAGTATCAATTGCAGGGGCAATAAAAGTGATATGCGCAGGCACTACGTTATCTGGGTAGGCATCGGCAATAATTTGAGCAGGCTGCCCCAAGACAAGCCGAGCCATATTTTTTTCATCTACCTTAACGACTACTTCCAAGCTATTTGCAGTGGCAATTTCCAACAAGGTATGACCAGGCTGCACTAGGTCACCGGGCTCCACATTGCGTGTTTGCACGATGCCCGCTACATGGGAGACCACTCGTGTCTTTGCCAGTAAGGCGCGGCTGGCAGCCAGTCGTTGCGTTAGAATCTGTTCCTCTGTACCCCCACTGGCCAGTGCGGCAGCCTGTAGTGTGGCTTTGTCGCGGCTAACGCGTGCGCTAAGTTCACTACGGCGGGCCTGTTCAACCTGTTCATCTGACAGCAGTTGTCGTTCTTGTAGTGCTTCACGGCGGGCGCGCTCGCGCTGTGCTTGATCAAGGTTTGCTTCGGCTTCCTTTTGTGCCGCTTGTGCCTGTCGGCGGGACGAGCTGACGAGTTGCTGTAGCGCGGCTTCAGCCTCGTACACGCGTGCCTGTTGTTCGTCGTTGTTCAGTTCCAGCAGCAGGTCGCCCGGCTTGACTGCGTCGCCCTCACGCACATGGCGTGCCTTGATGATGCCGGTAATCTCACTGCCAATTCGTGCCAGCGACTGGCTGCGGACTTCACCGCTGGCCACCACGCTCTGAACCAGTGGCTGTTGCTTGATAACCATGGCAGGCACTTCGGGGCCTTGCCATTTCTGCCAGAAGAACAGAGAAGCTAGCACTGTAAGTACCAGCAGAATGATCTGCATTTTTACGGTCAGTCGGGGCACAACTGAGCTCCTAGTGTGATGGTTTCATCGGCTGCTCAGATTACAGCCCAAGATAGTATAGAAAGCTTACACGGGGCTATTAGACAGGAACAATAACAGTGATTGGGCAGCTCGTCTCCGCATGGTTTTATTGGGAGGGGCGGATTTAAGTTACAAGCCTATGTTGGTGTGGCTGCATTTTAGCGATCACATTGTGAGCAATAATCATTCTGTGCGGCCATTTGGCTATGAACGGACTTACTCAAGAATTGGAAGTCTCAAAGCAGTTCAGAAGGATCAGCATGATATTCCTCCATATCCCGTTATACGGTTATAGACACAGATGAGGGTTATGCCACCAAGTACTAGCCCAATGTCGGCGACAATGACGACTGGTGTAAGTGGAAGTTTGACAGCTCGCTGCCAGTCTTCGGCATCTTTATCCAGTTGTAACGTATAAGCCTTATTTAATTGGAGAGCGTTGCTTTGAAGAACTTTCTTGGCTTTATAGACCTTGCCGGCCACGATGAAATTACGCTGTAGCGATAAGTTAGGCTTCGATGAATGATATTCATTTGCGAGCAACGCGATTTTTTCTTCGTTGGAGATGACGGCTGTATCTACCTGCACGGTGACTGTGCCGGATACCCTCCCATCAGCATGCAAATCTAGAGAATTCTCTTTAATACTGAAGCCTTTGCGATGCTCACGACTGAGTAGGGCCATTAATGCGGGGTCTACTTGATCAAGCACATAGTGATAGTGCTCACCAATAATTACGATCTGGCTTTGATCTGCGGTGATAAGAAAAGAAGAGATAGTATCTGTCTGATGAGTTCCCCATGTAACCAGATTACTGCTCAAACATGCTGTGAGTAAGCAGGCCAGAGAAATTAGAACCACGCGGAGCAGATAATTAATTAAAGACTTCATATGATCCTCATTCCTTGATGATCCGATACGATGAAAATTAAAGTTATTCCAAAAAAAAACCCCTGTGAGTTATCACAGAGGCTTTTTTATTCCATAACGATGAAAGCTACTTACGCTATGGGTCTTGCAAATGGCTCCCCGACCTGGACTCGAACCAGGGACCTTAGGATTAACAGTCCTGCGCTCTACCAACTGAGCTATCGGGGAATTACTTGAGGCCGCGAATAATAGGCACTTGGGTGGGGGTGGTCAAGTGCCTGTCGCAGCTTTTTATGGCTAAAAACACAAAGCCGCCATGACGGCGGCTTTGCGAGACTTTTCAAGGACTTGAGTGCTGATTATTTAACCAATCACCGCCACCCGATAATCAGCCTTCAATAGCCTTTCTGATGCGGCCCAGCGCGTCTTCCAGCACCTTCATGGAGGTGGCATAGGAAATACGCATGTGGCCGTCCAAACCGAAGGCTGAGCCAGGCACTACGGCCACACCAACGGTGTTGAGGAGATGCTCGGAGAACTCGAGGTCATTCTTCAAGCCCAGCTTGGCAATCGCACCTTCAACATTGCAGAACGCGTAGAAGGCACCATCAGCCGGCGAGCAAGACACGCCAGGAATAGTGTTCAGTGTGGCCACCACATAATCGTGGCGCTCCTTGAATGCTTTAACCATCGGAACCAGCACTTCCTGTGGTCCGTTCAGTGCAGCCTCTGCGGCCACCTGCGAAATAGAGGTGGGGTTAGAGGTGGACTGACTCTGCACATTCTTCATGGCATTGATCAGCTTCACCGGGCCGGCAGCATAACCAATACGCCAGCCAGTCATGGCATAGGCCTTGGACACACCGTTCAGCACGATGGTGCGGTCATACAGGTCGGGTGCCACTGTAACGATGTTCTCGAACTTCTCGGCAGTCCAGATGATGTGCTCGTACATGTCATCGGTCGCGATAAGTACATGCGGGTTCTTGCGCAACACATCGGCCAGCGCGAGCAGTTCAGCCTTGCTGTAGACCATACCTGTTGGGTTGGAAGGGCTGTTCAATACCACCAGACGGGTCTTGGGTGTGATGGCCTTTTCCAACTGAGCCGCAGTGATCTTGTAGCCTTGGCTTTGCGGGCATTCAACGATGACCGGGGTGCCATCAGCGATGATCACCATGTCCGGGTAAGACACCCAGAACGGGGCCGGGATGATGACTTCATCGCCCTTGTTGAGCAAAGCCAGCGACATATTGAAGAAGCTCTGCTTGCCACCACAGGAGACGAGAATCTGGTTGGGCGCATAGTCCAAGCCCTGATCACGCTTAAACTTGGCAATGATGGCTTTCTTCAGGCCCGGCGTGCCGTCTACAGCGGTGTACTTGGTGAAGCCCTTAGCGATGGCTTCGGTAGCGGCTGCCTTGATGTGCTCCGGTGTATCAAAATCAGGTTCACCAGCGCCCAGACCAATGATGTCCTTGCCGGCGGCTTTGAGTTCGGCGGCCTTGTTGGTGACAGCAAGGGTGGGAGAAGGCTTGATGCTCAGTACGCGATCAGACAGGCGAATGTCCACGGTAGAACCTCGTGTTCGGCGGGTGATGAGGAAGTGCGCGAATCATACCGGAAGCAGGGCCGAGCTTGAACCGGCTAGTGGAGGTTTTTGACGATGGATTGATGCAGGGCAGTTCAATGATAGACGGGCAACAAAAAGCCGGCACAGGAAGATGATCCTGTACCGGCTTTTAAAGGGGCAGGGAGGCTTAACTCAGCCGCACTTGCTGTCGCCACAATTCAGACAGGTCAAGCAGTTGTCCATGATGATCATGGCCTTGGTGTTGCACTTGTTGCACAGCTTAGAGCCTTCTGGAAACTGGCCATTATCAGTAGGTTCAGTGGCATTGGCCTGGCCCAGCTTGCTTTCATACTGGGCACGCTTTTCAGCGATCAGTTTCTGCTGGTGCTCGTCCAAGCCCTCATCTTTGATCATGCCGATACGCTTTAGGTGCGTCTCGATAACATCGCCAATCTCACTGACCAGTGACGGGCAGAACTTGCCGCCTTTTTTGAAGTAACCACCGCGCGGATCAAACACACTGTGCAGTTCCTCCACGAGGAAGGATACATCACCACCCTTACGGAACACGGCAGAGATAATCAGCGTAAGGGCCACAATCCATTGGTAGTGATCCATGTTTTTCGAGTTAACAAACATCTCGAAGGGACGGCGTACTTCGTGCGAGGTGCCTTCGTTTAACACCATGTCATTGATGGTCACGTAAAGGGCGTGCTCAGACAATGGCGTTTTGATTTTGTAGGTTGAGCCCACCAAAGACTCTGGGCGCTTTACTTTCTCGTGCATGTGCACGATCGGATCAACCAAGCTGCTTTCGGCAGCAGCGGCGACAACCTTTTTATCTTCTTCCTTGCTCGCCAGCGCGTAGCTGACGATTTTCTTTTCAATCTTGATGCTCATGATATTTGGCTCTTTAATTCGTTGAGGGGCGTAAACGGCAATTAGAACTTGCCGTAGTAACCTTCCTTCAATGCGTCATAGAGATTGGCGGCACTGTGCATTTCACCGTCATACTCAATTTCTTCGTTACCCTTTGCTTCAACAACCGATCCATCTTCCAGCGTGAAACAGTAGGTTGTGTTTTCGAGGTCTTTTTCTTTGACCAACACGCCCTGGAAGGCTTCTGGGTTAAAGCGGAACGTGGTGCAGCCCTTGAGGCCCTGCTCATAGGCATACATATAAATATCCTTGAAGTCTTCATAAGGATAATCAGTCGGCACGTTTGCTGTCTTGGAAATGGACGAATCAATCCAGCGCTGCGATGCGGCTTGTACATCGACATGTTCCTTAGGGGAAATGTCTTCAGCCGTGATGAAGTACTCGGGCAATTTCTCTTCTTCTGTCTCTGAGTACGGCATGGCCTTCTGGTTGATCAGTTCGCGGTAGGCCAACAGCTCATAAGAGAATACGTCGACCTTTTCCTTAGACTTCTTGCCTTCACGGATCACATTGCGTGAGTAGTGATGCGCAAAGCTAGGCTCGATCCCGTTGCTGGCATTGTTGGCCAAGCTTAGCGAAATAGTGCCAGTTGGGGCGATGGAACTGTGATGGGTGAATCGTGCGCCCACTTCTGCCAACTGCTCCACCAACTCCGGAGCCACGGTAGCAACCTTTTGCATGTAGCGGCTGTACTTGGCATGCAGCACCTTGCCCAGCACGATGTCGCCCACCTTAAAGCCATCAACAGCCATTTCTGGACGCTGGGTCAGCATGGCGGTAGTGACTTCGAATTCTTGATTCATGATTGGAGCAGGGCCTTTTTCTTTGGCCAGATCCAATGCCACTTCCCAGCCAGCAATTGCCATCTCACGGGTAACGCGTTCGGTAAACTCCAATGATTCCTTGGAGCCGTATTTCATGCGCATCATGGTCATGACCGAGCCCAAGCCAAGGAAGCCCATGCCATGACGGCGTTTGCTTAGAATCTCGGCAACCTGCTGCGGGAGTGGCAGGCCATTGATATCGACAACGTTGTCTAGCATGCGAGTAAACACGGCGACCACTTCGCGGTATTGATCCCAATCAAATGCGGCGCGGTCGGTAAACGGGTCGCGCACAAAGCGCGTCAGATTCACCGAGCCCAGCAGGCAGGCACCGTAAGGAGGCAATGGCTGCTCACCACAAGGGTTGGTGGCGCGGATGTTTTCGCAGAACCAGTTGTTGTTCATCTCATTGACCTTGTCGATCAGGATGAAGCCTGGCTCGGCAAAGTCATAAGTCGAGGCCATGATCATTTCCCACAGTCGACGCGCCGGAATCGTCTTGTAGACGCGGCAAGCTGTCTTGCCTTCAGGGCTGACGTGGTAGTTGTTTGGCATTGGCCAGTCGCGCCAGATCACGCTATGGCTGTCACGCAGATCAACACCGTCAACCTCGATTTCCTTGGTGGTCAGCGGGAAGGCGAGCGGCCAGTCGGCGTTGTCACGCACGGCTTCCATGAAATCACGGGTGATCAATAGCGAAAGATTAAATTGGCGCAGACGACCAGACTCACGCTTGGCGCGGATAAATTCCATCACATCTGGATGGCCGACATCAAAGGTGGCCATCTGGGCACCACGACGGCCACCGGCAGAAGACACGGTGAAACACATCTTGTCGTAGATATCCATGAACGACAGAGGGCCAGAGGTATAGGCGCCGGCACCGCTCACATAAGCACCCTTGGGGCGTAGCGTCGAGAACTCATAGCCGATACCGCAGCCCGCTTTTAGCGTAAGACCTGCCTCATGCACTTTTTCCAGAATGTCATTCATGGAGTCACGGATGGTGCCGGACACGGTGCAGTTAATCGTGGAGGTGGCTGGCTTGTGCTGTAGTGCGCCGGCGTTCGATGTAATGCGGCCAGCCGGAATAGCACCGTGCTGCAACGCCCAGAGAAAGCGTTTGTTCCACAACGCACGGGCTTCTGGGGTGGCTTCTACTTCAGAAAGCGCCTTGGCCACACGTTCGTAGGTGCCATCGAGCGAAGCATCCACAGCCGTACCGTCTTTGGCTTTCAGACGGTATTTCTTGTCCCATATATCAAGGGAGGCAGGCTGGAAGGGGATTTCGCGGGGGTCCTTGCTTGCAACTACGTGCAGATGTACCGATTCCATGAGCTTTCTCTATTTTTCTGTTGGTTCAGGGTGTAGCAGGGCAAAAAGTAGCCGCTTTCCAGCGACTTGTGTATGCCAAGGCGTGAAACACTACATATTGTGTTGATGCGGCAAAGGTTAGAAGCAGGGAGGGCCCCTGTCAACCGTTCAGGCAAGAATGACTATTTAAACATATGCAATAAAAACAATGACTTAATATTTATCAATAGGTTTTTATGCATTTTTTGATGATCCTCCCGCATTTGCGGGAGGAATTTGAATAACACTAGATATTGTGGTTGATTTTGGCGCGAAATTACGTATCAGGTATTCATTTTGGGTGCTTTTACGCTGGGAAAGTACAGCGTTCCCTTGATAGGCATAAGCAGTGGCTCACAGCCAGCATCACGAATTTCTTGCAGGAAACCAGGCAAATCTACCGTGGGTATCAGATCAGGTTCGGCATGGAATGGCGTCATCATCGTGTCCCAGTGGCAGGGGATGATCCAGCGCGGCTTGAGCAGTTCCACCACCTCTTTCACATAGTTGGGCCGATACCGACGGCCGATGGCACAGAGGCAAACAATGTCGGCTTGCTGCCCCTTTAGCTCTTCGTTAATGAAGTCGGCGCTATCGATATGGACTACTTTCAAGTTGCCCGTATCCACCACCCAGTTTAGGACAAGGCCATGCTTGAGCTCAGACAGACGAGGCGGCCATGATGGCAGTTTAGTGATGTCGCCGGGGAAGGGGATACGACCGAACACTACCTTGCCGTGCTTTGAGGGCAGGCCACGGATAGTCCATTTGCCGCTGGCAATATCCTCGTGACCATTGGTGGCGCGCAGTTGTGCTTCTGGAACGCCAGCAGCACGCCCCACCATAATGGCTGACGCTGAGCCAATCATACGGGCACCGGTCTGTTTACACAGGTCGGGGGCATCCAGGATGTGGTCATAGTGGGCATGACCTACCAGTACGTCATCTGCCTCTGGAATGGTTTCCCGTATTAGTGCGGTATCGGGCACCAGCGGGGAGAGCAGGGACGTAACGCCTGGCCGGGATATATACGGGTCCAGCACGACGGTACGATGGCCATCCTTCAGGATGAAACCAGCGGTGCCCAAATAGGTAACCTGCAATTGGTCGGCATTGCCGGAGATAGTTTCAGGGCCGGTGGTGTACCAGTCTTTTTTAGGGGTACGCAGGCCGATCAGTGTTTTCCATAATGCCATGATGGTTCTTGCCCGCCGGAGAAGTTGAGGCATGAGCTTACCGCAGTCACGGTAATCACAATATGACTTGCCGCACGACGGGCCCGTCCACTAGCCGCTAAATTAACCACTCAATCAGCCAGACAACCAAGACCTGTTCACTGCATGGAAATCAGCATGTGTGTAAACTGTTCGGTCTCTTGTGAGGTGTGCCATGAGTGACGACGTTTTTCGCCTTGAATCGAGATTTTCCCCAGCCGGCGATCAGCCTGAGGCGATTCGCCAGATGTGTGAGGGGCTGGAAGACGGCCTTTCCCATCAGACGCTGCTGGGGGTGACCGGTTCGGGCAAGACATTTTCCATTGCCAATGTCATTGCCAAAGAGCAGCGTCCCACCATTATTTTGGCGCCCAACAAGACATTGGCCGCGCAGCTGTACGGGGAATTCAAAGAGTTCTTCCCGCACAATGCCGTTGAATATTTTGTTTCTTACTACGACTACTACCAGCCTGAAGCCTATGTGCCTTCATCGGACACCTTTATCGAAAAAGATGCGTCCATCAATGAACATATCGAGCAGATGCGCCTCTCGGCAACCAAGTCACTGCTAGAGCGCCGTGACACCATTCTTGTGGCAACCGTGTCGGCTATTTATGGTCTCGGTGACCCTGATGCGTACATGAAAATGTTGCTGCATGTCTCGCGCGGCGATCGAATCGACCAGCGTGCCATCCTGCGTCGCTTGGCCGAAATGCAGTACACCCGCAACGATATTGAATTTTTCCGTGGGACCTACCGCGTTCGTGGTGATGTGATTGACGTGTTTCCGGCGGAGTCGGAACGCGATGCGGTACGCATAGAGCTTTTTGATGAAGAAGTTGAACAGATCAGTTGGTTTGATCCGCTGACCGGAGAGCTTATCAAGCGAGCGCCACGGGTGACGATTTATCCGAAAAGCCATTATGTGACGCCGCAGGAACGTATTCACGCCGCCATAGAAGCGATTAAGGAGGAGTTACCGCCTCGTCTCACGTTCTTTCACGATCATGACAAATTGATCGAAGAGCAGCGGCTGCGTGAGCGCGTCCGTTTCGATCTCGAGATGCTACAGCAGCTGGGTTATTGCAATGGCATCGAGAATTACTCGCGGCATTTGTCTGGCCGTCAGCCCGGTGAAGCTCCTCCTACGTTGTTCGACTACATCCCTCCGGATGCCATTCTGGTGGTGGATGAATCACACGTGACCATTCCGCAGTTAGGTGCCATGTATAAGGGTGATCGTGCGCGTAAGGAAAACCTGGTGAATTACGGTTTTCGCCTGCCCAGTGCACTCGATAACCGCCCAATGATGTTTGAAGAGTTCGAGCATATTTCCCCGCAAACCATTTTTGTTTCGGCGACTCCAGGGCCTTATGAGCTGGCAAAGTCAGGGCAAATAGTGGAGCAAGTAGTACGCCCGACCGGTCTTGTTGATCCGCAAATTGAAATACGCCCAGCGATCACGCAGGTGGATGATCTGCTTTCGGAAATCGGCAAGCGTGTGGCGGCTGAGGAGCGCGTGCTGGTGACCACCCTCACCAAACGCATGTCAGAAGACCTGAGTGATTACCTCGCCGATCACGGCGTAAAGGTGCGTTACCTGCATTCTGATATTGATACGGTGGAGCGTGTCGAGATCATTCGTGATCTACGCTTAGGAGTCTTTGATGTGCTGGTGGGCATCAACCTGCTGCGTGAAGGTCTGGATATGCCTGAGGTGTCACTGGTGGCTATTCTGGATGCCGATAAAGAGGGCTTTTTGCGCTCAGAGCGTTCTCTCATTCAGACGATTGGTCGCGCAGCCCGTAACTTGAACGGCAAGGCTATTCTCTATGCCGATCGTATGACGGGCTCCATGCAACGTGCCATCGACGAGACAGACCGTCGTCGGGAAAAGCAGGTGGCCTTTAATCTGGCCAATGGCATTACGCCGAAAGGCGTCACCAAGGCCATCACCGATATCATGGAAGGTGCCTATGGCTCGTCTGTTCTGCGCGGTAAGGGCAAGAAGGTGGCAGACAAAAAAGGGACGTATGACGTTGTCCTGTCCGACCCTAAGGCTGTCTCAGCCCGCATAAAACAGTTGGAAGCCGCGATGATGGCTAGCGCTCGTAACCTTGAGTTTGAGGAGGCTGCCCGGATTCGTGATGAGATCCATGCCCTCCGCGAGCGTGCGTTTGTGTCCTGAGGCATCTGTTATAGGCAAGCGATACTGGTACGTAAGTACCACTTCCGAGTCCTCAAAATGGTCATCTCGTGATCAATATCAACGTTAGAGCACCACAGTTGTTCACAGCAGAGTAGGCACTTACCGTGGAACGTGAGAGGAACCATCTAAAATGACTGCAACATTCTCTTGAATTTAATAAAGTATTGATTTTTATAGACTTATTGTTTTGTTCAAAAAATGTTCGATTTGATGAAAGCAGCCTGAAATCTAGGCTCAACTGAAAGCCTGCTAACTTACCCACTACTTTATCCACAGCTTTTGTGGATAAGAAAAGTGAGAGTCCCCTTAAATAGGGGGGGAAATTGAGGCGATGCTCACGGGCAGGTTTTTAGGTAGGGGGCTGGAACAGATCAGCCGCTTCCCGCAAGGCGAGAGCAGGGACGTCGGTGATCAGCCCATCGACACCCAACTTGGCCAATTCATGCATGCGAGCCGGATCGTTAACGGTCCATGTGGCGACCATCAGGCCGGCTGAGTGAGCGGAATCGATCAGGGCTTGATCGCAACGCAGCTGATGAGGGCCTAGGGCACGGCAATCAAGTGCAATGGCTTCCTCCACGGGGTTGCCGGCAAAGCCAAGCTCAAAAAGGAACCCCCGTGGAATTTCTGGGGCAGCCTCTCGTATCAACTGCAGAAACTGTGGATTGAATGAAGTGGTAAAGGCCCGTTCGCCAAAGCCGAACTCGCGCCACAGCGCGGGAAACTTGCGCACTACAATCTGGCAGTCCTGCTCGGTTGCTGCTTTGACTTCAAACTGGATGTGTTCAAAGTCTTTAAGGATGGCCATTACATCCCGAAGGGTTGGTATGCCTTCGATAGTTGGCCAGTCTGGAAATGCTCGCTGAGTGGCATTGATCAGGGCAAGCTCACGACTGTTTGTCCGGCAGACTTCACCACTGCCCAAAGTAGTACGCTCCAGTGAGTTGTCGTGAATGATAACCAGCTCTTCATCCGCGCTCACCTGAATATCCAGCTCTACTGCGCACACCCCCAACTGACGTAGATAGCGAAAACCACTGAGCGTGTTTTCCGGGGCCTCTCCGCGTGCTCCACGATGGCCAATAAGACGCATACGGGCTCCTTAGCGTTATACCGGATGGATTTGCCAAACAATGAAGCCGGCATTAAGCCGGCTTCATTACTGTCTCATTATTGCCTTACTTCAGAATTACGCGACCAGTGACAGGGTCAAAGGTGAAGCTTGGTGGGGCTTTGATAGCGTCCTCGGCAGTTCGCTTTGGGGCTGCCTCCGGAGCCGGAGTGGCGGGTGCGACTGGAGCGGCTACTTGAGACGCAGCCTCTTGGGTGCGAGCTTTGGCTGCATCGGCTGCAGCCTTAGCCTCTGCTTCGGCATTAGCCTTTGCAGCGTTGGCTTCAGTATTTTCTTGGGCCGCTGCATCAGTCAGTGCTTTCTTTTGGGCCTCTGCTTCGGCAGCCACTTCGGCACGTGCTTTACGCATGGCCTCACGTTCAGCCTGGCGACGAGCTTCTTCAGCCTGATTTACTTCTGCGGTTGTTGTCGGCGGAGCGGCTTGAACGGCAGGTGAGCTTTTTGCTTCCTGCTGCGGCTCTGGCGCAGGAGTGGCTACCGGCTCTGGCTGAGGCGCAGGTTGGCGAATAGGGGTTGGCGCTGGTGCAGCAGCCGGAGCAGCAGCCGGAGCAGGGACAGCTGTCGACTTGTTGCCCACTAAACTGAAGCTGTGAACAACACGATTACGCTCAAAAACCACCACAAAGTGGTCGTATTCCCAGCGCGTAATCGCAGGGGAGCCGATCGGGCCAGATTTGTTGATCGGCCGCCCGAACTGGCCTTCTACATTACTCATAGTGGCACCCTGGTCAGGCAGGGTAGCGGCACTCAGGTGAAAGCTGCAGGCTAGCAGTAGAGCGCAGGTAGCAATTTTGGCGCGAATCATTCTTTCATTCCCCTGAGGGTTTTATTGAAATTTTCAATGATGCTAGTGACTTACTGCTTAATATTCAAGCAGCGTATCAGCAAGCACCCTTAGAGTGTGTCAGGATTCTGGAAGTTTTCGACCACTTCGTGATCCCGGGTCTTGCGCTGGATGTCTCGTGCTAGCACCTGACGGTCGTGGTGACGGATATTCACAAAGGCCACTCCGGTACGGAAGCCTTCTAGGTCCTCATCCTCGCAAAATACCACACGACCGATGGCCGCAATGTGATAACTGCTGGCCTGACTGCTGATGGCTAGGTGTAAGTAGCT